>Ga0209992_10004007_pt1 | contig 11926 bp, 12 predicted proteins | sample 2SBtaG_2_FD_182564 | JGI IMG/M metagenome (GOLD analysis project Ga0209992, IMG submission 182564) | Deep subsurface microbial communities from Kolumbo volcano to uncover new lineages of life (NeLLi) - 2SBTROV12_ACTIVE470 metaG (SPAdes)... | ecosystem: Environmental > Aquatic > Marine >... | reverse complement strand
CAGCCATCGCCGTGGCTGGTGGTCTGCTCGAGCGGCCGGTGTGGCCGAGTCACATCAAAGCGAGAGCGGGCCGCCAGGCGCGGCGAGGGCAAGTGAGCGCCCACGAACTTGTGAGACAGGGGACTAGGCCGCGGGGCCCTCTGTGGCCGCCGCGATCCGCCGCAGTAGCACCGTCTGCTCCTCCATCAGCGCGAGCATCCGGTCCTCGACCGACGTCTTCTTCTCCTCGATGCGGTGGGAGAGCGACGACCGTGCGGCTTCGGCGTCGCCCGCCCAGAGGCCATTGAGCACGATCGGGCGGGAGCCCCCGGTGGTCTCCAGCACCAGGAGCGCGAAGAACCAACCGCGACGCACCGACACCGAGCTGATCTGCTCGAAGCGGATCGTCTCCTTGTCGCGCTTGATCAGGCCGTTCTTCTCGTAGAGCACGTGGGTGGCCTCGACGATCATCCGGTCGGGAAAGAAGACATTGCCGGCCGTGAGACGGCTGGACTGGAAGCTGAGGTCGTTCATCGGCCGAGGGTACGCCACGCCGACCAACCCCGGCCCGTCCGCCAGCTCCGCCAGGTCTCGTGGCTGCCGTCGGAGCGCAGCTGGATCGTGCCCAGGGTGTCGGTGCGCAGGAAGCGAGCGCCTGCCCGCAGGTAGCGGCTGACCACAGCTGGGCGGGGGTGGCGGTAGCGGTTGTCCACGCCGCTCGACGCGACGGCCACCCGCGGTTGGAGCGCCGCGATCAGTGCCGACGACGACGACGTGAGCGAGCCGTGGTGGGGCACCTTGAGCCACGAGACCGGCGCTAGGTCAGAGGCCACCAGCGCGGCTTCGGCCCGGGCCTCGATGTCTCCGGTCAGCAGCAGGGCGGTGTCTCCGTGCGCGACGCGCAGGACCACCGATGCCTCGTTCAGGTCCTCCTCGTTCTCCAGGAAGTCCGGCGTCGGGTGGAGCACGGACACCCCCTTCGGCGCCGGCTCGTGGGGCCCGAGCACGGGCACACCGGCGGACTGTGCCGCAAGCCACAACGACACGAAGGCGTCCTCGTCGGCCCGGGGCAAGCGCGGGACCCTCAGGGCCCCGACGGACACGCCCTCGACGACCGGCAACAGGCCGCCCCCGTGGTCTGGGTGGGGGTGTGTCAGCACGACCTCGTCCAGGTGGGTGATGCCCTCTCTGCGCAGCCAGCGGAGGACCCGGGACGAGGGTGGGCCGCCATCCACGAGCAGGCGCTGACCGGACGGGAGCTCCACCAGGGCCGCGTCGCCCTGTCCGACCGCCAAGAAGGTGACCACCAGGGATCCGGCGGTGCGAACACGAAGGGTGGCCGCGAGAGCGAGGAAGACCGAGACCCCGGGCCGGCGGAGGCTGAGCACGGCCAGGCCCAGCAGCGCAGCACCCCCAGGCCCGACCGCCGGGTGCGCCACCGGCCCGTCGACCCAGCGCAGCCAGGCCAACGTGGTCTGGACGGCCAGGTCGGCGGCCTCCAGCGCCCAGGGCATGTCGGCCAGGGCCGCCAAGGCCGCTGGCACAGCCACCGTGCCCACCAGCGGCACGGCGACCAGGTTGGCCAGGGGCGAAGTCCAGGCGAGCTCCTGGAAGACCCAGGCCACCAGGGGCAGCGTGCCGGCGGTCGCCCCCAGGGTCACCGCGCAGGAGCTGGCCGTCCAGCCCACGACCCGCGGCAGGTCGGGCGGCATGAGGGCGTTCAGTCTGGGCACCACCCACAGGATGCCTGCGACCGCACCAAAGGAGAGCCCGAAGGCCAGGCCACGCACGTCCCAGGGAGAGCCCAGGCACAGCGCCAGCGCCGCCCCTCCCCAGAGGTTCCACGGACGCACGCCGCGCCCTGTCGCGGACCCCGCCAGAGCCCCGGCGACCATGACCAGAGCGCGCCGGGCCGAGACCGGAGAGCCGGCCAAGAGCGCGTAGCTGCAGCCCGCGCCGAGCCCCGAGAGGACCGGCACGAGCCGCAGCCACCCTGCGCCCAGGGCGGGCCGCCACACCACGATGGGTCGGGTCAGGAGGCGTCCGACCAGGGCACCCAGGGCCGAGACCAGGCCCACGTGCAGCCCCGAGATCGCCAGGAGGTGGCGGGTCCCGGTGCGGCGCAGCAAGGCGTCGATGTCGGGATCCAGGGACCGCCGATCCCCCCGGGCCAGCGCTCGCAGGATGCCCGCGTGGCGCGCCCCGGCAAAGGCGTCGCTCGGTGCGCGCTCCGGCCCGAGCACCAGCGCCCGCTCGGCTCTGAGTCGGCAACAGACGCCCTGGGCGGCCGACTGGGCCACCGGGTCCCGCTCGCCGGGCAGCACCGGGTCCAATAGCGGCACCGTGCGCCCGAACACCGCGACCCGGTCCCCCACCGCCGGGCCTGGCTCTCGCAGGTCCACGCGTAGCCGGGCCGTGACCGGCGCCCGGTCCACCGCCGTGACGTGCAGCAAGAGCCGTCGACCCGAAGCCGAGAGGACCGTGCCGGACACCGCGTGGCGGCCGTCGAGGACGAGGGGCCCCGGCGACGCCCGAGGCGATGCCACGCCCAGCAGGAGCACGCCGGCCCACGCGGCAAGGAGGGCGGTCCGGGCCCCTTGGGCGGCCCCCCACAAGGCCAGCAGGCCGCAGACCACCGCTCCCAGTGCGGGTGCCCCCCAGGGGCCGGACCACGCAGAGCCTGCCAAGACCCCGAGGATCGCGAGCAGTCCGGGCACCAGCAAGGGGTCGCGCACGACGGGCCCGATGGCAAGGACTGGGCCAGGCGCCAACGCCCACGGTCTGGCCATGCGCGGTCGCTGCAGTGTCGCTTCGCGGACACCTCAGGGGTCGAGGGCTGACACCTGAGGGGTTGGGGGACGGACAAGGGACGAACGTCCGTACTTCGGACGTTCGTCCCCCCCAACTCAGTTGGTGGGCCTCAATGTCCGAAGTACGGACGTTCGTCCCCTCCGCCGTGCCGCCAGCCGACGAACGTCCGTACTTCGGACGTTCGTCCCTCCCAACTCAGGTGGACGCCCTCAACGTCCGTACTTCGGACGTTCGTCCCCCCCAACCCACTCAAGGCACCGCAGCCGTCCGCGCGTACTGGGCCACCAGGTTCACCATCTCCACCTCGGCGTGGTCCCCCGCGGGGCTCACCCGGGCCACCTGGACTGTGTCCTGGCCGACGGTGATCACCACCATGCCCACCGACGGCAGCATCGAGCCTGGCGCCACCACGACCTCTGTGCCGTCCGGGAGGCCCAGGGCCGCCCTGGGAGGTTGGGCGTTGTGCAGGGTGCCCAACAGGCGCACACCCCACGCGGCGCTGCTTGGCAGTCCGAAGGGGTCGACCATCGCCGGGGCACTCGTCTCGGGCTGCTCGGCCGGCTCGGGCTCCAGGGCCGGTTCTGGCTCGTCGACCGGCTCCAGCGCGGGCTCGTCTCCGGCGTTCGGCCCCCAGGGGTTGTCGAAGCTGTCGCTGGCGTCGGCCTGGCCGTCGCCCGCGTCATCCGCGTCGCCATCCGCTGCCAAGCTGCCCTCGAGCGCGTCCTCGGCGTCACGGAGCTGGCTCGCCAGCCTGGGCGGGGGCGACGGTGTCAGAGGCGACGCCTGGGCCGACTCGACCACACCAAAGGGCTCCAGCAGGTCCCAGTTGGGGGTGGCGTCCTCACAGCCCATCACCAGCATCGCCAACAGCATCGCAGCCTCCGACGGCCCGATCCTATCGCGCGGGGATCGCCCCGGCTCCCATCACGGCGTGCGGACGAACACCCGAAAGCTGGTGGCAAAGGCGTTGGTCGAGCTGGCCGCGTGCCGGTGCTCGCTGTGGCCCGGGATCACCACGCTGCTCCAGGCCAACTGGTCCTCGAAGGCCAGGCCGTCGGCCCCGTGGAAGACGGTCAGGATCTCCACCGGCAGGTCCAGCCCGGACAGGTTGCGCAGGTTGACCTGGACCTCGAGCCGGCCGTCGTCGGCGCGAGTGAGCTGGTGCCCCGCCAGCGCGACCAGGCGCCAGGAGGACACGTCCGAGACCAGGATCTCGCCACTGGTCGGCGGGTCCACGAAGCTCTGGACCGGGCGGATCTTGGAGGGGGCACACCCGGCGAGGGTGGCGACCCACAGAGCTGCGACCAGGACTGCTCTCCAACGCATGGCGCCTCCACCCTCCTCCATCGGATCGCTCCCCCCCCGGCCTGAGGTCTGCGCTTGTCACAGGATGTTCCGGGTCTACCTTGTGCGGGTGCTCCACCGTCTCCTCCTGACCCTGGTCCTGCTGGGCAGCCTGTTCATGGCCGGCCCCGTCCACGCCGCCGAGTGGACCCTGCCCCCGGCCAACGACGCCTTCGCATCGAGCCTGGAGCCGCCCCCGCCCGTGCCCGAGGGCTGGATCACGGTCCACGGGGTCTACGCCCGCGTGCACGCCCCGGCGTCTCACGACAACGCTGCCCAGCGCCTGGCCAACCACGCCGCCCGCGCCGTGCCCGAGATCGCCGAGCGTCTGGCCCTGCCCGCAGGCCGCACGATCACGGTGTTCCTGGCCGACAGCGACGCGACCTTCCGCAGCCTGCAGCCCGGTCCGGTGCCCTCCTGGGCAGACGCCACGGCCTGGCCCCACCGCTCCCTGGTGTTCCTGCGAGACGGCCAGACTCGCGGCGGGGTGGCCAAGCCCATCGAACAGGTCCTCGATCACGAGATCACCCACGTGCTGTTGGGCCAGGCCTTTGGCCCCCGCCCCGTTCCCACCTGGCTCCAAGAGGGCCTGGCCCAATGGGTCGCGGGCGAGTACGGCCCCGAGACCACCCGGCAGATCGCCAGCGGGATGCTCGGCCGCGGCCTGCTCAGCCTGGAAGACCTGGGCCACGGCTTCCCCGAGGACCCCTTGCGGGCGCGCCTGGCCTATGCCCAGAGCGCCGACCTGATCGGCTGGCTGGTGTCTGAGCACGGCCTGTCCTCGGTGAACACGCTGACCCACGCCCTGGCCACCGGCAGCCCCTTCACCGCGGCCTTTCGCAAGGCCACCGGCGAGTACCCCGAGGACCTGGACGCACGCTGGCGCGGTCGCCTGAACACGTCGTGGATGTGGGTGGAACCCCTGACCGGCGACGGCGTCTGGTGGGGCGTGGCGGTGCTGGGCCTGCTCGCGGCGGTCTTCAGCGTGCGCCGGCGCAACACCCGCGTCCGCGCTCGCTGGCGCAAGGAAGAAGAGCTCGAGGCGCTGCTCCTGCGCCTGCATCGGGTCCAGGCCTGGCAACGCCAACAGCGCATGGGCGCCCAGGCGCCGCCCCCCGCCGACGTGTGGGAAGACGGCAGCCAGACCCAGCACTGAGCCCCCGCGGGCCGCTCACTCCTCGAACATGAGCGCCCGGAGCGCCCCGGCCACGTCGTCGTGCCCCAGCTCGTCGGGATCGACACCCTGGCAGAAGTCCCCCACGAACATCTGGAAGGCCTGCTCGTCGTGGTCGATGCAGAGGTCGTCCAGACATGCTGCGAGCTCGGGGGACAGGCCCGGATAGCTCACCTCGCACCGCACACGGGCTGTGAAGACCAGGGGTTCGGCAGCGTCCTTGAGCCACGCACGACAGCACACCTTGGCCGGTGTGATCTCGCCGATCCGCAGCTGCACGTTCAGCGTGCGCTCGCCGACCAGGCGCACCGGCAGAGGAACCAGCACCCTGGGGCCCAGCTCCTGGCCCTGGGGACACAGACCGACGACCGTGATCGTCTCCAGCAGGACCTTGTTCCGGGCGGAAAGGCGTAGCGCCACGGGCAGTCCCTGCGACGACGGGGCCCCGGGTCGGACCGTGATCTCCAGGTTCATCGCTGCCCCGGCCAAGCTCTCGACTCGTATAATCCCGTCGATCTGGGGTTCAAGCTGCGCAGGACATGGTGCTCGTCGGACTGACAGTGTTGGGCCTGGTGGCCTGTGAACAGGTCGAGCGGCCCGCACGGCCCGACGCGGCGACGTTCATGGCGACCCAGATCGACACCGCGGTCGAGCCTCTGTACGAAGAGGAAGACGAGGTCGTGCTGCGCGGTGGCAACAACAAGCCCGTGGTCCGCCAGGCCCGCATCGATCCTCAGAAGCCCAAGCGCGGCGACCCCCTGCAGATCATCGTCGACACCTTTGACAAGGACGGCGACCTGCTCCGCACCACCTACCGCTGGCTGCTCAACGACAAGCCCCTCTCGGGCGCCGCGAGCAAGCGCCTGACGCCGGGGGCCTATGAAAAGGGCGACACCGTGGCGGTCGAGGTGACCGTGACCGACGGTCCCAACGACACCGTGTACGTGTCGGAGCCGGTGACGATCCAGAACTCCCCGCCCACCATGAAGCCGCCCAAGGGCACCGCGAACCTGGACGGCATGCGCGTTGACGTCACGGACCCCGACGACGACGAGATCCGCTTCTCCCTGAGCGGGGCCCCGCCTGGCCTGAGCATCGATCAAGAGGGCGTGCTGCACTTCTCCGGCAGCGACGACATCACCGAGACCACGACCTACACGACGCGCATCATCGCCGAGGACTCGGACACCGAACAGGCCATCTGGGAGCTCACGCTGACCCTGAACCCTGCCAAGCCCCCCACCAAGCGCTACACCCCCAAGATCACGGACGAAGCGCAAGACGACGGTTGATCACACCCGCCCGCCCCGACTCCGGTGGTGGGCGATGCCGTCCAGCAAGCGGGCCAGCTCGGTCTCCAGGTCTCCTTCGCCGTCGAGCGCCAGCTTGGCGTGGACCCGGGAGGGCTGGACGTGGCGACGGTGCATCGGTCGCACCGTCTCCAGGTACTGCCGCAACACGTCGTCGGGGCTGCGGCCGCGCTCGGCGATGTCCCGGGACAGCCGACGAGCCAGCCGCAGGTCGTCGTCGGCCTGGACCCACACCATCAGGTCGAAGCGCGCCCGCAGCGCCGGGTCGGCCAGGACCAGGATGCCCTCGACCAAGACCACCGCACAGGGGGTCACGCGGTCACCGACCGGCCCGCGGGTGTGGGACTTGAAGTCATAGACCGGGAGCTCGGCCGGCTGCCCGGCCCGCAACAGGTCCAGATCGGCGACCAGGCGGGGGGTGTCCAAGGCGGCGGGGTGGTCGTAGTTGTGGACCGACGGCTCCGGCACGTCGAAGTAGTAGCGGTCGTGCTGGATCCACAGGCAGTCGTCGCCCAAGGCCGCTGCGGCCCGCCGGGCCAGCGTGGTCTTGCCCGACGCCGTGCCCCCGCCGATTCCCACGACCAGGGGCGCCTCAGGGACGGTTGCCAAGCTCCTTCTCCCGTGCGGCGTCGGCCGTCTTGACCTCGTCGCGGGTGCCCCAGCTGTAGCTGTTGATGCCGTCGCCGTAGGGGCTCTTGGGCTCGACGCCCTCTTGGAGCCAGTGGGCATCGGCCTGGCGGGAGTAGGCCACCGCCAGGTCCAGAGCCCCGGCCTGCCCGGCCTGGACCGTCTGGACCAGGAGCTCCGAGGTCTCGGCGTAGGCCTTGCGGGCCGCGACGAGCTCGGCGTCGTCGACGCCAGCGATCGCGGCGCCGAGCGCGTCCTTGTCGGCCTGGGCCAGGTTCGACGCGCTCAGTGCGTCGGTCAGGGCCGCCCGCTGGGTGCCGATCGCTGCTGCGTCCTTGTCGGCCAGGGCCACGCCCAGGTCCAGGTAGGCACGCACCACCGGCTCCATGGTGAGGTTCTTGCAGCAGTGCATGGCCTGCCGCATCAGAGGCTTGGGCAGCGGCGGCGGCTCCGGGGTGGTCTGCTTGGGCGTCTCCGCCACGGCGGGGGACTGGTCGGCAGGCGGTTGTTCGCCCCCAGCGCAGCCGACCCCCAAGGGGCTCAGGCCCAGCAGGGTCCATATCAAGGCTCTCTGCGACATCGGGCCTCCGAAGCCGCGCGAGCCTACCTCGCGTCGGGCCCGTCCTCGTCGGGTGGCCCGGCCACCGACCCCAGCGCAGCCACATCGCCGATGCGGACCTCGGCCCGCAGGATCGCCCCGGGCTCCATCACGACCGCAGCCGCGTCGATCTGCCCCGTGGCGCGCCCGGTGGCGGTGACCCGCAGCAAGCCACGGACCCTCAGCTGGCCGTCGACCCGGCCCGAGAGCACCACCTCCTGGGCATCGACCTGGCCCTCGATGCGTCCCTCGACCCCGACCTCCAGGAGTTCATCGCTGTAGATGCGCCCCAGGAAGAGCCCGTCCACGCGCACACGGCCCTCGAAGCTCAGGTCGCCCTGGTAGGTCGCTCCCCGCCCCAGGAAGGCGTTGAGGGGCCGCGCGTCGGCGCTCACTCGTTGCCGCGGAGGGCTCCGATCAGCCGCTCCAGGTCCTCGTTGGAGTAGTAGTCGATCGTGATCCGTCCCCCGCCGCCGCGCTTGCGCGGGTGGATGGCCACCGCTGTGTTGAGGGCACGGGTCAAGAGCTGGGAGGCATAGTCCAGGACCCGCTCCCGGCGCTCCTTGACCACGACGCTCCGCTTCACGCCGGCCTGGGCTCGCACCAGCCGCTCGGTGGCCCGCACCGACAGGTCCTTGGCGAGCACCTGGCTCAAGATCTCCCGCAGGGTCTCGGGGTCGTCGACGGCCAGCAGTGCCTTGGCGTGCCCCGTGGAGATGCGCCCCTCTCGCAGCAGGTTCTGGACGCCTTCGGGCAGCCGCAGCAGCCGCAGGGCATTGGCGATGGTGGTCCGGGTCTTGCCGACCTTGCGGGCGACCTGTTCCTGGGTGTAGCCGTGGTCGTCGACCAGGCGTCGGTAGCCCCAGGCGCACTCGATGGGGTCCAGGTCCTCGCGCTGCAGGTTCTCGACCAGGGCCAAGGCCAGCTGCACGGCCTCGTCGTCGGCGTCGTGGCGCACGACCACCGGAAGCTCGTGCAGCCCGGCCAGGCCGGCCGCTCGCCAGCGCCGCTCCCCGGCGATCAGCACGTAGCGCCCGGGTCCCGCGGGACGGACGACGAGGGGGGTCAGCAGGCCGTGCTCCCGCAGGGACGCGGCCAGCTCTTCGAGGGCGGACTTGTCGAAGTGCCGGCGGGGCTGCTCGGGGTTGGGCTGGATGGTGTCCAGGCCCACCGTGCGCAGGACGCCGCTCACGGCGTGGCCGGCGTCGTCCAGGATCTGGTCGGGGATCAGCGCGCTCAGGCCGCGGCCCAGGTTGCGACGGCGAGGATTCGGAGTGGTGTTCATCAGGCGGTCCGTCGCTGGGAGGAAGAGGAGGCGTGGCGGGCGATCAGCTCACGGGCCAGGTCCAGATAGGCCTGAGCACCGGCGCTGACAGGGGCATGGGACAGGGCGGGCCGACCAAAGGACGGGGCTTCGCCCAGCTTGACATTGCGGGGGATCACGGTGTCGAAGACTTCGGCGCCGAACACCGAACGGAGCTCCTCGACCACGTCCCGGCACAGGTTCGTGCGCCGGTCGAAGAGCGTGGCCAGCACGCCTTCTCGGGCGAGCCGCGGGTTCAGGGCCTTGCGGACCTCGCTCATGGTGCGCAGCAGCTCTCCCAGTCCTTCCATGGCGTAATACTCCGCCTGGACCGGGATGAGCACGCTGTCGGCGGCGGCCAGCGCATTCACCGTCAGAAAACCCAGGGACGGCGGGCAGTCCAAGACCACCCACTGGGTTGTGTCGGGCACGTCGGCCAGGGCCTTGTGGAGTCGCATCTCGCGCCCGTAGCACTGCATCAGCTCGACTTCGGCCCCGACCAGCTGGTGGGTGGCGGGCACCAGGTGCAGGTCTTCGACCGCCGTGGGCACCAGGACCGACGGCAAGGTGGCGAAGTCCAGGAGCATGTCCAGGGTGCCCTGGCCGACGTCGTCCTTTGGAAAACCAAGTCCGGAACTGGCATTTCCTTGAGGATCGAGGTCGACGATCAGCGTCGGCTGCCCCAGGTGGGCCAGCGAAGCGGCCAGGTTGATCGAGGTCGTGGTCTTGCCCACGCCTCCCTTCTGATTCGAGATCGCAAGGATGCGCGGCATGGCCTTCGACGGGCTGGATGTGGGGAGGGTTCGCGTGCCCGGACGGGTCCGCAGGGGGGAGTGCAGCCTACCCAACAGGTCTTGACGATGCAAGAGCTGCCTCCAGGTCCTCCCTGAGTGTTCCACGTGGAACATCGACCGGAGAGGCCTCTGGGGGATGATGACCGCGATGCCCCTGGCCCTTGTCCGTCGAGCGCTCCTGGCCAGCCTGGCCTGGCTCTGGTGCGCGCCCGGCACGGGCTGGGCCGCGAGCCCGGGTCCCGTACCGGTCCTGGCGGTCGAAGCCGCCCTCTCGTCGGGCGAGGACCGCGTCGACGAGCGCCTGGGCGTGTTGCTGCGCGCCCTGGAGCACCCCGAGCACGGGGCCGAGGCCCGGGCCCGGATCCGCCAGATCGTGCTGGACGCCCCGCCCCGTTCCGCGTGGGCTCCTGCCTATGGCGCCGCCCTGGACGGAGCGGAGCCTGAGCCTGCGCTCCAGCTGGCCGCCGCGGTCGCGGCGCTACAGCTCCCGGAGCCGGGCCCAGAGCCGTGGACGGCCCTGGAGACCCTGGTCCAGGAAGACGCGCCTCAGGCGCGACGCCACTGGGGCGAGGCCTTGTTGTTCCACGGGCGCGTGGCGGCCGTCGCGACCACGGACCTGGTCTCCCCCCTCCACCGTGCGTGGGGCCTGGTGGCCCAGGGAGACGCGGGCCTGGCCCTGGGCACCCTCACCGCACCGGAGGCCCAGCCGTGCCTGGAGAGCAACGACGATCGGCGCTGCAGCGAATTGCTGCTGTCCCTGGGCTGGCCCAAGGCCGCGGTGCACCGGGCCCGCCTGGGCCTGGCCCGGGGCGGAGACCGGGAGGGCCTGGACGCGCTCATCGAGCGGGCCGAAGGCCTGTACTACGGGCGCCCTCGCCCAGAGACGCTCCAGCGAGCCGCCGCGGCCAGCGCCGTCCAGGAGGGTGGAAACGCGGTCGCGGCCCTGGTCCTCTGGCAAGAGGCCTGTGCCGTCGACCCGGCGGCGTGGGAGGTCTTGGGCCCGGCGCTGGGGCTGGCCTTCGAGCAGGGCCAGCCGGAGGTGGCGATCTCGCTCCTCCAGGCCGCGCTGGAGGCGGTCCGTGGACCCGACGACTGGACCCGAATGCTCCGCGACCTGGGTCGCGTCACGGCCGCAGCGGCAGAGACGTGGAAGTCCACAGGCGATCCCCACCGGGCGCTCCAGGCACTCCACCTGGCCCACGCCCTGTTGCCGATGGACCCGAGCATCCTGACCAGCCTGGGCGGGGTCTCCTGGCAGCTCGACCAGCCCCTGGCGGCGCTCGAGGCCTACGCGGCCGCGGCCGAGCTGGGCAGCACGGACCCCAGCGTCCAGGAGGCCCGGTTCCGCCTGCTGGTGCAGCTGGACCGCCTGGACGAAGCCGGGCAGCTCCTGGAGGGGCTGCCCCGGGACGACGTCCGGGCCCAGGCCCTGCGCCAGGAGCTGTCGCTCGAGGTCTCCCTGCGCTCCACGGCGGCGCAGCTCCAGGCCGGTGACGTGACGGGTGCGCGAGTCAGCGTCGACCGGCTCCGGCAGGACCACGAGGAGTGGCCAAGGGTCCAGGCACTGCACGGCGAGGTGTTGCTGGCATCTGGCGAGCCAGGCCCGGCGGCCGCTGCCTTCGAGCGGGCTCGGCGCCAAGACCCGGAGAACCCCTGGCACGCCCTCGGAGAAGCCCGCGCTCTGGGCCAGCTCGGACTCTGGACGCCGGCCCACCAGCTGATCGAGGGCTTGGGCACAGCGCTGCCGGCCGACGTCCTGGCGGTGGCGAACCACCTGCGCGAGAGCCTGCTGCGGAGCGAAGGGGACGCCCTGCGGGCCTCGGGGAACTGGTCGGCGGCCTGGGCTCGCTACGACGCCCTGCTGGCAGGCACGCCGGATGCCTGGACCCTCACCGGGGCTGGCGCCCTGTACTTGGCGGCCGAGCGCCACGACGATGCCCTCGCGGCCTATGACCAGGCCCTGAGCCTGGATCCGGACAACCCCGT
>Ga0209992_10004003_pt1 | contig 11935 bp, 12 predicted proteins | sample 2SBtaG_2_FD_182564 | JGI IMG/M metagenome (GOLD analysis project Ga0209992, IMG submission 182564) | Deep subsurface microbial communities from Kolumbo volcano to uncover new lineages of life (NeLLi) - 2SBTROV12_ACTIVE470 metaG (SPAdes)... | ecosystem: Environmental > Aquatic > Marine >... | reverse complement strand
AGTATTTCAATTCATTATGATTTTCTTGTAGTAGCTCTTGGTAGTGAAACAAATTTCTTTGGAATGACAGATGTGGAAAAAAATGCATACACTATGAAAACACTCAATGATGCAGTAGTACTAAGAAATAGAATTATTGATATGCTTGAGCAAGCTGAAAATGAAACTAATCCAATTCTGCGAAAAAGTTTTCTTAATTTTGTAGTTGCTGGTGGTGGATTTGCAGGAATTGAAACAGCGGGAGAATTAATGGATCTTCTTTTAGATGCACGAAAACATTACCCAACTATTCACAAAGATGATCTCAAAGTAGAGGTTATTGAGGCACTGCCAATGATTCTGCCAGGTTTTAATGAAAAATTAGCAGAATTTGCAAAACAAAAACTGATTGAAAGAGGAATTGATATTAAATTAAAAACTGCAATAACTAGTTTTGATGGAAATGAAGTTACAACAAAAATATTGGATCAAAATCCAAAAGATCCAATAGATGAATCAAGTGTTGATTCAATTAGAACAAAGACTTTGATTTGGACTGCGGGAGTAACTCCAGTAAACACAATCAAAAGATCAATGTTAAAGACAGATAGAGGAAAAGTAATAATTAATGATTATCTTGAAGTTCAAGATTTTCCAGGTGTTTTTGCAATAGGTGATTGTGCTTTATTTTTAAATCCAGAAACAAAAAGACCATTTCCTCCAACTGCACAGATAGCAGAAGCTCAAGCAAAAACTGCTGCCAAGAATTTAACAGCGTTAATTAAAAATTCTACAAAAGAAAAATTCGAATATCATTCAAAGGGTCAAATGGCAATAATTGGAAAAAGATCAGGGATTGCTACATTTTTGGGCATGAATATTTCTGGATTTTGGGCGTGGTTAATTTGGAGAAATGTCTATCTTTCAAAAATTCCAACTTTTGATAAACAAATCAGGGTATTTCTTGATTGGACAATAGATTTGTTCTTTGATAGAGATATTTCTAGATTAAAGATGATGAAGCATGATGATGAAAAAGAGTACAAACTACTTGATGAAGTAGATGATGTTTGGTAAAAAGAATTAGAAATTATTTTCTAATTTTATAAATAATCATTGCAGGTGCCACAAAATACATTCCAATATTCATTAAAATTATTCCAATACCATAAGATAACATTTCTTGTTCTGAATCAATATCAGCAAAATTTAGAATTGATAAAGATGATAACATTGGGGTTAATGATATTTTTACAAATTCTTTGAATATAGGATTTTCACGTTCTAAATCAGCTATAACTGGTGAAAATGAATAATAGAATTGATTGAATCCTGACATAAATGCATTGCCTGATTCTGTTTTGAGAATTGAATTATCTCTAAGTTCTCGTAGTTGTTGTACTTGTGGTGCTAATTCAGAACCAAATGTTGCAGTTGCAATTAAACAACCTCCGCCTTCAATTGTAGATTCATCTAAAATGGATTTTTGTGATGGAATTTCAAAAGAGTCAATTGTTTCATCAAATCTTGGAAGGTGTGATTCAAAATTGTCTACATCATTACTATAAGCAAATGTATAAAATTTCTCAGTATCATATATCATAATTTCTTTAAATTGTACATCAAGATTTTCATTGTTTGAAGTGAAAAGTCCTATTGCTTCAATTACAAATGCATCATTTCCATTAATTGTAGTTTCATCTTGTGAAATTACTTTCAAACTTCCTGCATCAACTGGTTGTCTTAATGTTTCAATTTTTTCTAAAATAAGTTCCGTCATAGTTTTTTGGTTGGTTGGTTGAATCGTTAATGAAATTACTGGATTAATTGTTCCTGTTTTTGGTCCTACTGCAACTACATCAGGAGAATTTACTTGTGTTTTATCTGGTTGTTGTAATAACCAACCTTCAGGAAAACTTAATGTTATTCCATATTCTTCACTTTCAAATTTTTGATTTCCAGTTGAAGATGTAATAGTAGATTGTGTACGTTCAGGTTCAGATAAGATAAGAAGATTTGGAACTTCAGAACGATTTACAATTGATGCTTTAGTAATTTTAACTTGATCAGAATCTATTGGTCTATCACTAGTTCCAGTTGTAACTCCAGCAATTTTATCTAATGTTTGAAAACTTTCATCAGTTACAATTCTTCCAAATACAGTATATTGTTCATCAAGAAAGTTTGAATCTTTATGAACAATGAAGAATTGGGAGCCTCCACTATTTGGATCAGCTGATCTTGCCATTGAAACAATTCCACGGTTATGTTTGATTGTATTAAATTCTGCATCTACACTTGTGCTTGGTCCACCTGTTCCCCAAGTGTTTGGATCGCCATTAATTGTATTAGGATCTCCACCTTGTATCATAAATCCAGGAATAATTCTATGAAAAATTGTTCCATCATAAAATCCGGATTCAGTTAAATTTAAAAAATTCTCAACATGATTTGGTGCATCATCTGAAAAAAATTCAATAACAATAGTTCCAAGATTAGTTTCTAAAATAGCTAATTTTTCATTAGATTGTGCATTTGAATAATTTGTAAAACCAACTAAAAGTATTGTAACAGCTATAAAAATAATAATTTTATTCAATAATTTTTTGAAAGTTATCTTACATAAAAGCCAAGTGTATTAGTTTTTAACAAAGTCGATTGAATCATCTCTAATGGAATCTGATGAAAAGATTCAGGCACATTTAGTTTCAGTATGGAGAGAATCTAAAAAATTCTTTTCAATTGGTGGGAGAGAGGGAATGTTAGTTTTAACTGATAGACATTTAGTATTTGTACATAAGACTGAGGCTAAAATGAAATGGTGGAAAGCAATTACACAAAGACAAGTGATTAATTTTGTCAAATCAAAAAATACAATGATTCGTCATGATGGGTATAATGAAGAAGAATTAATTGAAGATGTAGAAGATGAACGAAATGTGGAATTGTCATTTGATGATATCTCAAGTATTAAATTTGAAGAAAAGACTTGGGGGAGTGTATTACAATTAGAATATACTAAAAATGAAAAGAAGGAAAAATTTCAATATTCAATAGCTCAAGATTGGGTAAAATATCCAGCAAAAGAGCCTACAAAATACATGAAAGTAGATTGGGAGCCTTTTGTTCAGTACATTAAAGACAGACAAAAATTTACGAAGTAAAATTGGGTAAAGTTTATGCTGTTGGTGTTGGTCCAGGTTCACCAAAATATGTAACAGAAATTGTAAAAGAGATTATTCAAAATTGTGATATTTTAATTGGTTACAAGTACACTTTAAAAACAATTGAACAATTTACGGAAGGAAAAGAGATCTATGAAATAACTATGAATGATCAAGAAGAATCATATCAAAAAATTCTCCCTGAGCTTCAAGACAGAACTTTGGTAATTCCATTTACTGGTGATGTAAATTTTTCAGAGTCAGAAGTTGTAGATAGATTAATTGAGATTTTTGGTGAGGTAGAAATTGTTCCTGGAATCAGTTCTATTCAAGTGGCTGCATCAAGGGCTCAAGTTCCACTAGATAAATCTAAAGTAATTACAATGCATGTAACAACCCCTATTGAAGATAAAAAATTAGAATTGCAAAAGGCATTGATTGATGGATTTAGTGTGATTTTAGTCCCAAGACCTTGGCCAAAACATCCAGACAAACATTTCATGCCGTCAGAAATTGCACTTTATCTCAAAGAAAATAATTTTGATACTAGTCAAATGAAAGTTCATGTTTTTGAATCAATTACAACTGCAAATGAGACTAATTTTGTAGGAGTTGTAAAAGATTTGGAGGGTAAAGAATTTTCTGATTTATCAGTGATGGTGTTTAATCAAACTAGTTTGGATTCATATATGAATTACAGATGGCAATGGCAAAATTAATTGCCCTGTTGATTATTGGTTGTACCAACCGTGAGATTATCTACATCAGGGAAACTTGCTGCTTCAATTTTCATATAATCATAATCAGGATCATATAGTTTGTAAATTCCTAAACCATCAAATGTTATTGTGGTAGATTCTCCTGGTGCAATATCACCTGATGAAATTCTTCCATCAGGGGTAAATGGATTGTATCTATCACCATAATTTTCTTTTCCACTAATAATACTGTGATTAGTTACATCATCATTTACTATAGTAACAATAGTGCCTGGATGAACTGAAATTCTATCAATAGAAAAGAATCGAAGATAATTTGAAGTATCAACTCCTGGAATTATATCATCAGTATCTTGTGCAGCAGAGCCTTTTAGGATGTGAATTGTAATGTCTGATTCTTCAGAGTCTGAAGTTGTTGTTGTAATTTTTGATAATGTAGATAGTTTTGTTGTGTAGATAATTTTGTATGTTTCATCACTTGTAGTTATTCTACCAGTAAAACCATATACTGATGCATCTTTACTTTCTTCCACTAGTCTTCCAAAGAAGCTTATTGAAGTATCAAATCCTGTTGAACTTTCAATTTCTCCATTAATTCTAATATAACGACCTTCACGCAAAAATTTTCCTTCTAATTCTGAAATTAGAAATTCTTCTTCGCCTAATGTAATAAAACCATCTTCTGAAAGAAAGTTAATACTACTTCCACTTTGAAGTTGAGAAGATAAAGCAAGATCAATTTCTGATGTTTTAATTAATTCCTCAGTTACTGCAAAACCAGAACCTTCTAAGAGAAATGCCTGATTTTCAGATATTTCAGCAAATGATTCATTGATAAAATATCCTGATGAAATACACAGTAAAGACAGTAAGAAAACAATTACTCTCATAATTGAATACTCGTCTAATTTGGTTTATAATTTACTACTAAATAATTTTAGACTGATTGGGTAAGGTAGTAAGTTATTTTATGTTACAAACCAGGCATATTAAGACCTGTGTCTAAAGCAAATTCTATCATATACATTTCAAGATAACCTCCACCTAACAATAAGCCTACAACAATTCCAATTTCTATTATTGTTGGTTTGATAAATTGAATTAGGTTAATTTTTTGTGTAATTGCTTTAATCAAAATAAAACTTCTAGAGATACCTAATGCATATGCAATAATTTCCATTATTCCAAATGGAGATAAAAATAGAATTGAAAGAGGGGGTATTGTTCCTAATTCGGGTGTCATAGTAACAATGGCTGCTAAAGCATACCCAGTTGACCAGGCAGAAAAAAGTCCCCATGCGGTACCAAACCCTGGAATAAACATGGGTAAGGCAATAGTTGTGTTGTGTGTAAAAATTCCAAATGCGTCAATATCTAAAACAAGATTTTCAAATTCTTCCATGAATGCACTTGCTTCTTCTTCACCAACTGTAGACATTGAACCAATTTGAAATGCTAAAGCAAAAGCCCCTAGAAAAATGAAAAATAAAAGTAATCTAATTTTATTCATATTATTTTTTAAAATATTCATTATTTGAGGGTTAGTAGTCAGGCGCAGATTTAATTAAACCAGAGAATGTTTTTTGATATGAAAAAGGAAGTTACCTTTGCATTAAACTATGCATTAAATAAAGGATTCCAGATTCATCCAGATGCGTTTAAGATTCTAGAAAATGTAGATGTTGGAAAATTAGAGAAAATCATAAAGGAAATAGTTAGAGAGAAAACCAGACAAAAATTATTTCAAATAAATCAAGATGATTTGGAAACATATCTTGGAATAAAAGAGGATTCAGGTATACAAAGCGAAATCAAAGTGTTAACTGATCCCACTTCAAAAATAACATCAGGTGAGGGGGTTAGAGGGTATAATGCATTATTTTCTAGTCGTTTTAACAAACTCAAACGAATTATTTCAGATAGACCTGAATCAAGAATGCTAAAATCTTTAGCATCAATAAAAACTGCAAAATTTAATGATGATTTGTATGTATGTGGTTTAGTCACATCAAAAAATTCTGAACGAAGCATCACAAAATTAATTCTAGAAGATCCATCAGGCTCATTTGAGGGAATTATTTTTGATGATGATTTACAAAAAACCGCAGATACCCTACTTACTGATCAATTTGTAATGGTAAGAATAGGAATGGGGAAAAATTCTGGGTTTATTATCAAAGATTTGATTTTTCCTGATATTCCAGAGCAAGCTATAAACAAATCAGAAACTGATGCTTATGCAGTATTTCTCTCAGATTTGCATATTGGTAGTAAATATTTCATGGAAGAGGAGTTTTCTGATTTTGTTGAATGGATATCAAGTCCTGATCCAGTTGCAAGAAAAATTCGTTTTGTTTTGATTGGAGGAGATATTCTAGATGGAGTTGGAATTTATCCAAATCAGAATAAAGAACTAATCTGTCAAACAATTCAAGAGCAATTAAAAAAAGCAGAAATTCTAATTGAAAAAATTCCAAAAAATGTCAAAATTATCATAATGCCTGGAAATCACGATCCAGGTAGAAGAGCCCTCCCTCAACCTGCAATTCCAAAAAAATACAATTCAAGTTTATGGGATAGGGAAAATGTGGTAATGGTTGGAAATCCAGCAATGGTATCATTGAATGGAGTTAAGGTATTGATGTTTCATGGTCAAAGTATAGATGATATTGTAAAAACTACACCTGGAATGAAATATGACGAGCCTACTAATGTAATGAAACACCTACTCAAAGCAAGACATTTGAGTCCAATTTATGGCAGTCAGACACCAATTGCACCTGAAATGGAGGATCTTTTAGTTATAGAAGAAATCCCAGATATTTTTCATGTAGGACATGTTCACCAAGCTCAATTGGACATGTATAAGGGAATTTTGTTGGTAAACTCTGGTTCATGGCAAAAACAGACTCCTTTTCAAGCAAGTGTTGGGATGACTCCAAATCCTGGAATTGCATTAATGGTAAACTTGAAAACTTTTCAAGTATTTCATCAAAACTATAATCCCAATTTAGACAATATCTTGCAAAGTTAAATCATCTTTGAAAGTTTTCTTTACCATCTCTGATGAAATTGTGAGTTTGTATTTTTTTGTCCTACCATGAATTCCTTGATGAATTAGTCTTCCATTAATAATTCCAGAAAGTTCTATTTCGCTCAACATTTGTGTTATTCTTCGCTGGGTTAATTCATCTCGTCCAACAATTTTACAGAGGTTTTTGTATGATGAATAAATCTCGCCAGTTGATGAGCCATTTGCCTTCATTATAGCAAGAATAACCAGTTTTTCATGTAATGGATATGATTTGAGGGAAGTTTCTTCTTTATTTTCTTCAATTTTTTGAGATGCTTCTCTAACATGTTCAATTGTTACTTTGTCTGCTTGTTGGCGTTCAGCAAGTTCTCCTGCTACGCGAATTAGGTCAATGGCTCTTCTGGCATCTCCATGTTCTCCTCCAGCAAGGGCTGCACACAAATTTAGAGCCGGTTCTTCTACTGTATCTTCTAAAAATGATTCATTAATTCTTTCTTCAAGAATTTTTTTAATTTGTTCAACATCATAATTTGTAAAAACAATCTCCTCTTCTCCAAGACTGCTAATCACTCTAGGATCTAATTTTTCTTTAAATGTCAAATCATTTGAGATTCCCACCAAAGTCAGAGACCCTTGTTTTAACCTCTCATTTGCTCTAGTTAATTGATATAAAATATCCTTACCGGTTTTTGAGACTAGTTGGGCTAGGTAATCAATTTCATCTATAACAAAAATCGCATTAAGTTTTCCTTCATCAATTTTGTTTAGGATTCTTTTAAAGACCTCACTAATTGCCAGACCAGTTGTGGGTAATTCCTTCTCATTTAGGCTCAATTGCCTGCCTAGACTAACCAATAAACCATAAAGTGTTGTTTCTTCTTTAGAGTTTGAATAAACCAATTTAATTGGAAAATTTGATTTTTCAACTCTTTCTTGGATTTTTGAAATTACTTTTTTTACTACAAGGGTTTTACCTGTTCCAGGTTTTCCATAAACTAAGAGATTTGATGGTCTTGATTGTTTTAGAATTGGTAAAAGAGATTGAGTAACTTGTTCTTGTTCAGAATTTCTATGTAGAATAATTTCTGGAATATAGGTAAAATGAAGAATTTCTCGATTTTTAATAATTGATTTTCCAGATTCAGCTGCATCAAGTAATCTATCAATCGGATCAGACATACTCACACACCTTTGTTTCCTCTCAACATAATCATAATCATATCTAAATTAAGAGAGTATAGAATACAATAGTAATTGTAGTTAAGTTGGTAATTAATTATTTTTAGTTAGTTTTAGTTTTTCAAAAAAAAAAAAATTATAAAAAAAATAGAGTGGAAATATTGGTGTGTGAGTTAGTTCTAAATTTACCATATGTTAACAAATTGTTAATTTACTGTGAAGAAAACTCTCAAAAACCTAATTTCAACCCCTTTATTTCCATTCCAGGCGTTAAGATTGACGTTAACAATGTAAATATCCTAAAAATACCCCTTTATTTCCATTCCAGGCATGAAAAACTCTATAATTTAGAGTAATTTTACTAAATTTAGGGGTTTATTGTTAATAACAAAAATTACCTTAGGCGTGGGCTAGGCAGTCAACCTTAACAAACCATCTTGTTAACAAATATTAGCGGATCATTTGAACTGTTAACATCTGATCCATTAGATCTCAAGATGGCAAAAAAACGAATTCGTATTGATATGGAAGATTCTGACGGTGCACGTTATGATATCAAATTAGAGGGAAATGTAACAAGAGACAAAGTACTAAAAATATTTGAAATGATGGACTTGATGAATATCGAAGAAGAACAAGATCCAACAAACATGGATTCTATTGGCACAAAAATTTGGCACATCGTTGACAAGTTTTTCCCAATGGGTAAATTCACATCTACAAACATTCTAGAAAAATATGAAGATGAATTTAATGAGCCTGTAAAACTGAGTATAATTTCCACTTATTTGGCAAGATTTTCTTCAAAAGGTAGGGTAGATAGAGTAAGAACTGGCCGAGAATGGACATATCAAACTATCAAAATTCCTCAAAAACAATAACTCAAATCATGAAATAATGATTTTTCTGACAATTAACCTATCTTTTCCAAGAATTAGTTTAACATATTCTCCTTTTTGAACGTCCATAAACTTTCTAAACTGTTTTGGGATGGAAATTGTTCCAGCAGAGGTAATTTTTACCAATACTTCATTTTCTTGTACAGACATAAAATGATTATAATTTAATAATATATATAATTTAATAATATAATTAAACTATAATTAATAATAAAACCACTTCATTTTTGAAGGAAATACTAATAAAATCAATGAAAAACACTTTGAAATGTTATTGAGAAATGATTGGCACGCTTTGATTATCTTCAACTTTTGAAATTCCTTTCTCAGTTATTGAATATGTGTATGGTTTGGATTCAGTGTTTCTTTGCACTAAACCTTCTTCAAATAATTTTTTCATTAACCTTGAAGTGTGCTCTCTACTCTTTTTTAATGTGATTTGTATGTCACGTGATGTCATAGCTTTGTTTGTGATTAGATGTAACACATGATTTGTTGGGTTTGAATAACCAATTTCAACAACTTTAGGCATAGAAACCACTTTTTCTACAACAACTTCAGGCTTAGGATCTTCTTGTGTAGTCACTTTTTCTTCCACTTCATTCTTAGCCAACTTTTCTAAAAATTGTTTTAATTCCATGTTAGGATCCTCAACTTTTTGCTCAATTCCTTGTATCTCCAAGGCATCTAGGCGTATTTTCATATCAATTAATTGTCTTTCATAGTATTCTAGACGCTCAGATTGAGACGCATCAGTCATTTCACTTTTTGTTTTGATGAAGGGTTTTACTTTGAAGTACCCATACAATCCAACCAATCCTACTAAAAATGCAATAATCACACCTAAAATCACTTCAGGATCAGGAATTTCTACTAACATCACAATCTTTACGCTTGAGTTGTGATTTATCGTGATAGAACAACATTAATTCACACTTTAGATTAACAAACTCACTCACATCATCACAATCAAATCGATATTGGTCAGTTTGTAGTAATCACAACCATCACATGTTGCATGCCTGACGAACGAGCCTATCTATCACACTTATCACTTCATCTTCCCTTTCTGGAAAAATATCACTATTATTTATCACACTTACCTGTTCTGATAATTTAGACATCACATCAATATCATCAGGCAAAAGTATGCCTAAACCACGAAAAAGTATGATTGAATAGTATAATCCAATTAATTTCTCTCTAGATTGCCCAACTTGCCTATAATACGCACCTTTAGATATGGAAAACTTTGATTCTTGAATATCCTTCTGATTTAAAATAATTTCAATTTGTCGCTCTGTAAACAAAGATTTTTTGATGATTTTACTGATAATATTGTTAAAATTAGATTCTTCAGACCCCATCATAGCTATACAGATCTGTATACGACAATTCTAATTAAACTTTAAAGAGACACAATCAGAGGCCTCATATGACTGGAAATAAAGTTGAATTATTCCTAAAATCAGAATTAAAAAAGAAAAAAGCATTAATCTTTGTATTAATTGATTCAGAGGTTTCAAACCTAGAGACTTCAAACAAACTTGCTAAAGATGTTGAAAAAATTGGCGCTTCTGCAATCCTAGTTGGAGGCTCTTCTGCTACTGATCAGATTGAGATGGCTCAAGTTGTAAAAGGTATCAAAAAAGGCATCAAAATTCCAATAATTTTGTTTCCAGGAAATGTTACTGGAGTTGTTCCTGATGCTGATGCTATTTTGTTTAGTTCTTTAATGAACTCAGAAAATCCATACTTTATCACACAAGCACAAGCATTGGGTGCACCAAGTGTTCTCAAATTTGGGTTAGAGCCTCTTCCTACAGCTTACTTGGTGATTGGTGAAGGCACATCTGCATGGTTTGTAGGTGCTGCACGAGGAATTCCATTTGAAAAACCAAAAATTGCAGCAGCATATGCTTTAGCAGCTCAATTTCTTGGAATGAGATTTGTATATTTGGAAGCAGGTTCTGGAGCAAAATCAAGTGTTACTCCAGAGATGGTTCAAACTGTTAGACGTGCATTTAATGGATTTCTAATAGTAGGAGGAGGAATAAAGGATGTCAAAACTGCTCAAAGTCTAACAAAAGCAGGAGCTGATGCCTTAGTTATTGGCACATTCCTTGAAAAAGGTGGAAGTATCAAAAAACTTGAAGAAATAGCAAAAGCAATTCAAAGAAGCAAGTAATAGTATTGTATTATGTCTGAAAACGACGCTATTTCTCGTATCAAAGACATCAATATGCCTGATTACTATCTAAATTATTATTCAAATTTATCATCAGATACAACTACAATTTTTGAGAATGCAGCAGCAGCAAAAGCAAGCCTGTTTGATTCCTCAGGCATAATCGAGCCTAAAATCGCATTTGATCTAGCAGACAGAGTTGCAAAAATGCACGAAATTGATATTGCTGATCCATTAAGAGAATTACTAAAAATTCATGGAAAAGAACTATCTGCACTATTACTTTCAAAAGAAATTGCTTTAGGAAAATACACTCTTCCAGATGCATCTTTAGAGGACAAATTAGATCTTGCAGTCCGTGTAGGATTAGCAATTGTTACTGAAGGAGTAACAATTGCCCCATTACAAGGAATTAGTGAAGTAAAAATTAAGAAAAACAAAGACGGAACTGATTATCTTTCAATTTCAATTGCAGGTCCAATGCGTTCAGCAGGTGGAACAGAATCAGCAGTAACCATGTTAATTGCAGATCATATTAGAAAAGCAGTTGGACTAGCAAAATTTCAAGCAAATTCTTTTGATGATGAAACAGGTAGATTTGTTGAAGAATTACGAATCTATGAGAGAGAAGCCAGCAGCTTCCAATTTCATATTTTAGATGAAGATATTGAACGTGTAATCTCCAATCTTCCAGTAGAACTTGATGGTGTAGATACTGATCCGTTTGAGGTTGTAAACCATAAAGGAATGACCAGAATCAAAACTGATAGAGT
>Ga0209992_10004000_pt1 | contig 11937 bp, 18 predicted proteins | sample 2SBtaG_2_FD_182564 | JGI IMG/M metagenome (GOLD analysis project Ga0209992, IMG submission 182564) | Deep subsurface microbial communities from Kolumbo volcano to uncover new lineages of life (NeLLi) - 2SBTROV12_ACTIVE470 metaG (SPAdes)... | ecosystem: Environmental > Aquatic > Marine >... | reverse complement strand
GCCTTTACTTTTATCGGTAAAGGACCGTGTCAAGAATTTAACTGCCCAAGGCAACAAGAATGTGCTGAAGAGAAAGTTGAATGTAAAGCATTTAGGTATTGGGTCAACAATGACTCATACGATACGATGAGAAAAGGTAAAAAAACATCCATAGCAATTGATATGGAAAGGTTGTTGAAGCCAATTGAGTAAATTAACGCTTGACAATGACCACCATTTTATTGTAGGATGGAATCAAATGATGAGATTAACTATTAAAAAGGAGACTAAATGAGAAGTGAATCTATTGAACTAAGTAACGGTAAGAATTTTAGGTTGTCACCAGACAAACTTGAGTTTCTTGCTAATCTGAAGTCTGTTTATCCAGACCAAACCGTCTTTTCTAAAGACGACCTTGCGAAACTAGAATATTGTCCTTATTGGGTAAAATCTAGAAAATATCCATTTACAAATGAGAACAAGACTGCATTTGACTTGTCACCTTTGTTAAATGTTGCAACGCCTATAACACCTAAACCGATGGTGATTCCTGCAAATCCTGTTTCGAATATGCCAGTTGCGGCTCAGACTGAGTCAATCAACATTATCGAAGACAATGTAAAAATTATTCCTGAGAAGATGTCAAACTATGTACCGTTTGGTCACTTCAAAGATGTTAAGAACATTATCAAGTCTAAGATTTTCTTTCCTGTTTTTGTAACAGGTCTTTCTGGTAACGGTAAGACTTTAATGATTGAACAAGTATGTGCTTCTCTTAAGAGAGAACTTTTCAGAGTCAACATTACTATCGAGACTGATGAAGATGATTTGATGGGTGGTCACACTCTTCAAAATGGCAACATTACTTTCAGAGAAGGTCCAGTTGTCAAGGCAATGAGAAAAGGTGCTGTTCTTCTTTTAGATGAAGTCGACCTTGGTTCTAACAAACTTATGTGTCTACAATCAGTTCTTGAAGGTAAAGGTTATCTAATCAAGAAAACTGGTGAGTGGGTACAACCTAAACCTGGTTTCACAATTCTCGCAACTGCTAACACTAAAGGTCAAGGTTCTGAAGATGGCAAGTTCATCGGTACTCAAATCATGAACGAAGCGATGTTAGAAAGATTTGCGATTACAATGCAACAAGAATATCCTGCTGTCACTATTGAGAAGAAAATTCTTAAGAAAGAAATGGAACTCACTGGTTCAGTCGATGAAGAGTTTTGTGACAAACTAGTTGATTGGGCTGATGTGATAAGAAAAACTTATTACGAAGGTGCTATCGATGATGTTATCACAACAAGAAGACTTGTTCACATTGTCAATGCTTTCAAAATGTTCGGTGACAAACTCAAGTCAATCGAAATGTGTATCTCAAGATTCGATGAAGATACTAGAAATGCTGTTCTTGACCTCTACACTAAAGTTGATGCTGGGGTCAATCTGAACGAAGAAGAATCCGAAAACTCTATTGACGAGAATAACGATTCAGATTATAATGATAATGATGAGTATTAATTACAAGTATAACGAAGGTGAGCTCTTAAAAGAGCTCTCTTCTTATATAGACAATACTTACGACCAACATTATTCACTAAACAAATACCAATCGACTGAGTTTATTATTGACTCAGGACATGGTGAGGGTTTTTGTATCGGCAATATTATGAAATATGCACAACGATACGGAAAGAAAGGTGGCAAGAATAGAGCAGACTTGTTGAAAGTTCTACATTATGCTTTGTTTATGTTATATGTCCATGACAAGGAGACTAAAAATGAAAATTAGTAATGAGACTAGAAGTGTCTTAAAAAACTTCGCAACTATTAATAGTGGTATTAAGGTTGAATCTGGCAATCAGTTGAAGACCATATCACAAATGAAAAATATCTTGGCAGTTGCCAATATTCCTGAATCTTTTAATCAAGGTTTTAGTATCTATAACTTAGCAGAATTCTTAGGTGCAACATCGCTACTTGAAAATCCTGATTTCAACTTCAATGATACTTCAGTATCAATTGCAGATAATAATAGCACTATGACTTATTTCTATGCAAGTGAAGGCATGGTTCAAGGTCCTGAAAAAATGATTACAATGCCAGATTCAGAAATCAAAATCGATTTATCTTCTACACTATTGAATGAATTGCAAAAGGCAGCTTCAGTTCTAGGTGTAAATGATTTAATTCTAAAATCTGATGGAACAAAAATAGAACTTGTTGTCACAGATAAGAAAAATGCAACATCAAATGTTTTCTCCAGAATTGTAGGAGAAGGAAATGGTGTATCATTCGAAATGAATTTCAAAATTGAGAATCTAAAAATTCTTGATGGTAATTATGAGGTCTTTGTATCCTCTAAAGGAATATCCAACTTTAAAAACAAAGATGTAGACTTAGAATACTTTATAGCACTAGAACCTGATTCTAAATATAATGTTTAAATTTTTTAGTGTGTTTGAAGTGCTAGTCTCCGCTTCTTACTCGGGAGTTGGGAAAATCTCATCATCTTTGGGTTCTCAACACGGTTATTCGGAGGGGTTTAACCACTATGACTGAACATTTATTCGTAGAAAAGTATCGTCCTCAAACTATTGAGGACACGATACTACCTTCAGGTATCAAAAAATCATTCACTGAATTTGTTCAGAATGGTGAGATACCAAATCTTTTATTGTCTGGTTCTGCTGGTGTTGGTAAAACAACAATTGCAAAAGCATTATGTAATGAACTTGGTGCAGACTTTATTGTCATCAATGGTTCAGATGAAGGCAGACTCATAGACACACTTAGAACAAAAATTAAAAACTTTGCTTCAACGGTATCTCTATCAGGAGGTTCCAAAGTTGTTATACTAGATGAAGCAGATTACATTTCAGCAGACTCAGTTCAACCTGCTCTAAGAAATTTTATTGAAGAGTTCTCATCTAATTGTAGATTCATATTTACATGCAATTACAAAAACAGAATTATCCCAGCATTACATTCTAGATGCACGGTAATTGATTTCAACATTACACCAGATGAAAAACAAAGACTTGCTAGCGTATTTCTTTCAAGACTTATGATGATATGTGATGAAGAAAATATTCAATATGACCAGAAAGTTCTTGTTGAATTGATTCTAAAATTCTTTCCTGATTTTAGAAGATGTCTGAATGAAGTGCAAAGATATGGTGCAAGTGGTGTAATTGATGCAGGTCTTCTTGCTACGTTATCAGAAGAAAAACTTACACCATTACTTGATATGATGAAAGAAAAGAATTGGAAAGGTGTAAGAAAGTGGGTTGGTCAAAATTCAGACCAAGATTTCAACACACTATATAGAAAGTTATTTAATGCAATGGAGAAAAAATTAGAACCTAGTTCTATTCCTGCATGTGTATTATTGATTGCAGACTATCAATACAAGTCTGCTTTTGCAATGGATTCAGAAATCAATTTCGTTGCATGTTTAACAGAAATTATGTCGGAGTGTAAATTCAAATGAAAAAACCAAGTTTATATCGTAGATTTATAATGTGGGTTGTAGATTCATGGCGACTTGTTATGGATACAAGATATAATCCACTTAAGTATATAGCTGACCCAAGTTTACAAACATACTTTTTATTAGTTTTGTTTACTATGTGGTCGGTTTATTTTGGATTCTTAGCAACTTTTTATATGGGTTGGTTAGGATATTCAATACCAATTAGTATTGGTATACATGTCTTAGTCATATTACCAATTGCTTTCACAAATGCAGTCTTCATGGATGCAGAAAAAAATGGAGCACAATGGTTAAAAGATTGGAGACATGAACAAATGAATTGGAAGTTCTGGCAAAATAGACCTTCTAAAAAAGGTAAAAATATTATACATTGGGACATTGATAAGGAGGCATAATGGGACAATATGATGAGATAGTAGAGAGACAAAGAATTCTTTTAGAAGCAGAAGAATGGGCAAAGGATATTTCGGGCATTCATGTTCATAGTTTGAGTAGTATGTGGTATGATACTAGACCACAAGATACTCAAGATGGCAAATCAGTTTGTGATAGACACTTTAATAGTGGTCTTATTGAAAGAACCTGTGATGATGGTGCTATTGTATACTTTGGTAAAGAACTCACAGGCGATGCTTTAATTGATGCATACAGAAGAACTAATGCCTAAACGCAATCCTTTTGATTATGTAAAAAACGTATCTTATACTAAAGAAGATATCATGGTTGATGATATCGAAGAAAAATCCTATCAACCGTTCATTGTAAATCGTGCATTGTCCTACCACCAAGATTGTATCATGATGATTAATGAGATGAATCTCAAACATAGTTTGGATAATCGTCTTCAATACTCTTTTTTGATAAATACCCTTAGAAAACGAAATCGATTTTCGAAATGGCAAAAGCCGTATCAGAGTAAGAAACTTGAAACAATCAGAGACTACTATGGAGTTTCTACTCAGAAAGCAAAAGAGTATGCAGAGTTGCTAAATGAGAAGCAATACCGTGACTTGAAAAATAAAATGAGTGTCGGTGGACAAAACAATGGACGAAATAGTAAAGAACCTAATAGAGATAACATTTCCACAAAAAGATGACTTTCTTAAAATAAGAGAGACATTGACTCGTATTGGTGTTGCATCTAGAAGAGACCTTGAACTATTTCAATCCTGTCACATTCTACACAAAAAAGGCAAATATTACATAGTTCATTTCAAAGAACTATTTCAACTTGACGGAAAAGAAACTAACATTGATGAATCAGATATAGGTAGAAGAAATACTATTATCGATTTATTAGTTCAATGGAATCTATTATCCGTTATCAAACCAGAACTAATCGAACAACCTAGAGCACCTTTAAGTCAAATAAAGATAGTTTCTTTCAAAGATAAAAAAGATTGGAAACTGACCGCAAAGTACTCGATTGGTACTAATTCCAACTAAATAATCTTAACAGAAGGAGGAAACAATTATGTTTTCAGGAATTATAGATTTCATTATGGGTATTTGGAACTTACTAATGGTAATACCAGTGGTTATATCAATTTGTTCAGTTATTGTTGCGCTGACACCAACACCAGCAGACGACAAGATATGGGCAAAAGTATATAAGTGGTTAGAAGTTCTTGCTTTAGCAATAGGTAAAGCAAAAGACAAAAACCCCCTTTTAGATAAGTAGTCATTATGTTACCATATTATAACTATTCGAATAGGAGATAATATGGAATATGTAATTTTAGCTATAGTAGTAATTGGAGTAGGTTACTATTTTTTAAGCTCAAAAAATAACGATAACGATGTTTCTTCTACTCCCACAGAAACTTCTGCACCAGTTGCTGATGCTAACAATAATGGTATCACATCTAAAGCTGAACTTAAGAAATTAACTAAAGTTCAACTTGTAGATTTTGCTGAAAAGAATAACCTGAAAGTTAAAAAATCAGGTACAAAAGCAGCCGTTATCAACGAGATTCATTCTCAACTTAAAAAGTAAGTATTCTACTTACTTAGAAAAAGGGGTCCTAGCGACCCCTTTTTTTGTTATATCCAATCATTAAAAACATAAATAACAGCATGGAACAAATTTTGGTATTGATAGAAGAGTTGGGTATTCCAATAGCAACTGCCATAGTCATGGCATTTTTTATTTTTATGGTACTGAAATACATTCTTGATGGTGTCTTAGATAATATTAAGACTTTAACTGGATTTGTAACTATGTTAGAAAATAGAGTTAGAGTCATGAACAATGAAATTATTAAGATTGATTTACTAATTTCACAAGCGCTTGAATTGAAACCAGATGTAGACAGAGTAGCAAGAGCAGAAAACTTTGTCGAAGACGGAAGTATCGATAGCAGAAGAGACTAATGGAAACAATTATAGAGATAGTACAAGATTACGGATTTTCTGTATTACTATCTCTTGGAATGGGTTATTTTATTTGGTATGTTTGGAAATATGTTTCTGACCAATTAGAACCCATTATAGACAAACAACATGTTACATTAATCAAACTAATCGACCAAATTAGAATGTTAGACCAAGACCAAATTCGATTGAAACAAAAATTAGAAACATTAATGGAATTAAGAGAGAAGGAAAAGAATGACAAAGATATTTCCAATTAGTATAGTTATAATATACGCCCTTGTATTTTTAATACAAGATTTAAGTGCAGACCCAATTGTGCATAAATTTAAGAACCCTAGTTTTAGTGGCATAGGTACAGGTGCTCATTATTTAACCATTGAGAACCAAGAGTTCTCACGTAAGAAACAAATAGAAGATTCACTAGAAGCAGCTAGAAAAGCAGCTGAAAGAGAGGCAGAGAATACTACCCTAGCAAAATTTATTAGAAACCTTGAATCAAGAATCTATGCCCAATTTGCAAAACAACTTGTAGAGTCAATGTTTTCAAACGACAATCCAGCAGGATTTGGTTCTTTCGCATTAGAAGGAAACATCATCACATGGGAAGTTATCACAGATGAATCAGGTGCAGAATTTATTAGATTAACAATCGTTGCTGAAGATGGTTCAGAAACCGTAGTTGAAATACCAGTTGGTACTGGTAACTTCGGTCAAGACCCTGATACAGGTGGCGGTGACGGCGGAGGATAAATGAAATCTTTTCTATCGACAATATTATCAATTATATTGTTGTCCAGTTGTGCTAGTTTTCCAAGATGGTCAGATAGTCCTGAAGATTGTAGAAGGTGGGAAGAAGGATTTGGCAAAGACATCGTCACTGGTGTTCAAAAAAGATTATCAAGAAATTATATTTGCGTAGAGTATCCTGAAGTTATAAAATTACCATCATATATGGAACTCTTAAAATTACCACCTGCAAAAGAAAAACCAGTAGTAGCAGTCTATAACTTTGCAGACAAAACAGGTCAAAGAAAATCAGTAGAAAATATAGCATCATTTTCTACAGCAGTAACGCAAGGTGCAACAGAGATGGTAATAGATGCACTTAAAACTGCTGGTGACGGACAATGGTTTAGAGTAGTAGAAAGAAATAGTATTGATTATCTTGTAAGAGAGAGACAAATTATACGTAGTGCAAGGTCAGATTATGCTAAATCTACTGGAGAAGAAATAGAAAATATACAACCACTTTTATTTGCTGGTATCTTAATAGAAGGTGGTATCATAGGTTACGATTCCAATGTTTTAACAGGAGGTCGAGGCGCTAGAACTCTTGGCATTGGTTTCGCAAGGCAATATCGTCAAGATATTGTAACAATAAGCATGAGAGCTGTTTCAGTTCTAACAGGTGAAATTTTGTTAAATGTCCAAACTCAAAAATCCATTTTAAGTTATGGTTCTGGAGGCGATGTTTTTAGATTCATCGAAGAAGGAACTCAACTAGTGGAAATTGAAGATGGAGTTGGTAATAATGAGCCGGTGACTTACGCAGTGCGTACAGCAATCGAAGCTGCCGTGCTGGAATTAATCAACCAAGGACACGTAAGAGGTTTTTGGGAAATAGAGGGGTATAACGAAAATGAATAAACTTTTAAGTATAGTATTGCTATTGTCGACAGGATTTATTTTCGCACAGGCCACTGACGATAACGAAGTAAAAATCACTCAAGTTGGTGATACTTTAAAACTTTATATCGACCAAATAGGATTTGGTAACAAAATTGGGGGAGATGACGGTTCATCCGGTTCATTATCTTCAATGACACTTACTGGTTCTACATTGGATTTTGATATAGATTTTTTAGGTAACTCCAACAAATTGTATGGACCATTTGAAGCAGATAGTTATAATCTAATACTAAATGTTACAGGTGATACAAACACTTTTGATTGGGATGTTGGATACGTTGGGTCTTCAGACTCAGGTGACATTAATTTTGTCATCACAGGCGATTCTAACACTTTTGATATCGACCAAGGTTATGTTAATTCAGCAGAATTTTTAAATGCTGATTTAGTATTACAATCTGGTTCTTCAAGTAATGTTTTTGACATTGATTGGGAAGCAGATAACATTGTGTGGAATTTAGATATTGACGGAACTAGTAACAATATTAAAACGTTACAAAATGATGGCGAACCTAGTTTGACATTAGTATTAGACGGAGATGGTGCAGATATTGATATTAATCAATTATCAGGAACATGTGCAACTACAAGTACTAGTTGTGTAAGTCCAAATGCTGTCATCGACCTTAACGTTGATAGTGAGAATGCAATCATTCAAATTAATCAAAAAGATTCGTCTAGCGATTCTTAGTAATTTATTAGTCAGTGGGGTTGTTTTAAGCAACCCCATTGGTGATGTTGTTGAGCAAACCGGAAATGGTTACTTAACAAGAAACTCAGAACAATTAAATAATAGTGTAGGAACAGAGATACTTCTCAAAGACGAAGCACAAACATTCAATGGTAGAATGAAAATTGTCTTCTTAGATGACGAAGTTCTCGATATGACTGAACACACATATGCTTACATCGATGAAGCATATTATGACCCAGACCCAAATCTTTCTAAAATGTCAATTCAAATGGTTCAAGGAACTGCAAGATTCACTTCTGGTCTAGGTAATCGTATCAAAAAGAAAAACATTAATGTAACAACGCCTACTGCTCAAATTACAATTAATGGAACCGATTTCACAACAACCATAGACGAACTCGGAAGAAGTTTAGTGATATTATTACCTGATGAAGATGGTTCATCGTCAGGAGAAATAGTCGTAACAAACAATGCAGGTAGTGTAACTCTAAATGAATCTTATCAGGCTACAATGGTATCGACACTAGATACGCCTCCATCAAATGCTATGACAATCAATAACATCACACCAAACATGATTGATAATATGTTTATCGTCAATCCACCACCAGAAGTCAAACAACAAATGGAAGATTCCTATAGAGACGAACAAAACGAAGACCAAGGAATATTAGATGTAGACTTTTTAGAATTTAACGAACTCGAATCAGATGCATTAGCAGATACAACAGAAGACTTAGAATTTTCAGAATTAGATATAGACTTCCTAGACGTAGATTTCTTAGTCGATTTATTAGACGTTGTAGAAGAATTGGTTCGAACAGAAAACAAACTTAGAGATGTTCAGCAAACATCAGGCTCTGGAGACGTAGAACTTCTTGGTGCTTCATTAGGATTTAATAAAGATTCACAATACAATGTATTTCAGAGAGATGGCGACTTAGTATTTTTTAGAAATGTAAATGGTCTCATAGAAATTATTATAGCAAACGGTAGTTCAGGTTCGTTGGAAACAATAACAGATAGTTACTCGGGTATTATACAATTTGGTAATGGTGACAAAAATATTGAAATCGTTATAAGACAACAATAAATAGAGTTATGGGAAAACTAGGACCAATTCTTTACATATTTGTTTTGATAGGCATATCTTTGTCATCAAATGCAGATGATAATCACGTTCACGTAGAACAAGTGAATGGTGGTGATAATTTGGAATTACAAATTGACCAAATTGGTTATGATAACTTAATAAAGTTTTCTACAGACCATCAAAACAATACTATGGAATTTTTGCAACAAGGTAATGCTATGTATATTGGTTGGACTGATACATGGGGTTCAGGTTATAATTGGGGTGGTGACTTAGACGGATATAATAATGATATCATAGTCAAACAAAAATGTTCTGCTTCAAGTTGCAACGATAATGATTTCGGATTTCATATTTGGGGTAACTATAATGAAGTTGTCTTTGGTCAAGGTTTCGAAATAAACAATTCACTTACGCCTGAATGGTCATATGATGGTAACGAACCTGGTGGAAACTATGTAAGATTAGACATACATGGTGATTACAATGATTTCAAAGGAAGTCAGAAACAAGATTCTGATACAATATATCATTCAATGACATGGAACATTTACGGCGATTACAACGATGTTTTCACAAAACAAATGCAGAATGGAGACAAGACACTTACAGGCACAATCAATAGTGATTACAATATAGTATCAGTTGTTCAAAAGAAAAATGGTGCCCATACTGCAACAATCAATTTAAGTGGCACTGAACCAACAACATTAAACTTAACACAAACAGGCACTACTGCACAAACTTATAATCTATCACAAACTTGTTATACGACTGGTGGTTGTAGTGTATCAGTAACCCAAGGAAACTAGGAGTTATTTTGAGTGACAAAAAGAGATTTTACAACTTCAGTAAGACTGCCTTACCAAGATGCAATTGCTTTTGTACTCAAGACTATGGATTATCATCTACTGATGGCTATCAAATCGACTGATATACATCACAGAGAATTTCATAACAAACAACATCGTAGACTCAAAGAATGGATGATTGATATGAAAGAGTATATAATAGAACTAGAAGAGTCAAATGTATAATTGGAAAACGGTATTAGGAACGATTGCTCTTTTAGTAGGTCTTAAAATTTGGAATCCTTACTTCATAGAAAATATATCATGGTCATGGTTCGATTGGTTACATCAACAAGAAGAAAAGGTTCACGTACAAGATATTGTCTTGGTAGACATAGATGAAAAGTCAATAGAAAAGTATGGTCAGTTTCCTTTTCCTAGAAACATATATTCAGATATCCTTTTAAATACTGACCCTAGTTTAACTCACGTTTTTGCAATCAAGTTTGCTCAGTCTGATAGGTTTGGAGGAGATAACGCATTTGCTTACGCATTAGAAAATCGTCTAACTATTCTCTCTAGTTCTCCAACAAATCAATTAAACACAGGTTCTTCGCCCTATGTTCCTACAACCGTTTTTGGTGGAGGAGATATTGAAAATTCTATTTGGAAATTTGATGGAATTTCATCGCCAATACCTTTACTCGAAAATGCTTCATGGGGTGTTGGTGTTTCAACTGCAACGCCTAGTGTGACTGATACAGCAAATTTTGATGGTACAACTCGTTCAGCACCACTTTTAGTATCTGCTAACAAAGTAGTTTATCCTTCTCTTGCATTAGAGACATTAAGAACAATATTTGACCAAGGTAGTTATCAAACAAAAGTAACTGAAGAGATAGGCATAGAATGGATTAGAATGGGCAAACAACCTCCAATCGAAACTACGCCAACAAGTGATGTTATGATTAGTTATTGGAATAGTTTCGATAGAATATCAGCTAGTGAATTACCTCAAAGTAATCTTACAAACAAGGTTTTAGTATGGGGTCTGACTGCTGAGGGATATAATAATCCAGTTTCAACTCCAGTGGGTGTATTGTATCCCCACGAAGTTCAAGCAAACCTAATCCAAACCGTCTTGCAAGAAGTTCGTATACAACAATCCTACTATCTTGAATTTCTCGAAGTTGTTCTTCTTCTGATAGTCCTTCTAGGAATATTGGCAGCGGTCTACAAACTTCCCACAGCCTTTTCGGCGATAGTGAGTCTAGGTATTGTTGGGCTTCAATTGGGTGGGGGTTATTATATTTGGATTTCTGAGTACGTTCTTTTCGATACTTTCTTGTCATCGATGTCCTCCGTGATTGTTTTCGGACATGCATCTTTCAACAAATACTATAAAACATATCAACTCAAAGAACAAATTAAGAAGCAGTTCCAAAAGTATTTATCTCCTGACATGGTTGAGGAACTTCAGAAAGACCCTAGCAAACTCAAGTTGGGTGGTGAACGCAAAGAAATGACATTCATGTTTATGGATATATGTGGGTTCACACCAATCTCAGAAGCATATAAAAACAGAGATGACCCGGAAGGATTAGTAGAACTCATCAATAAGTTTCTGGATATGCAAACAAAAATCATTATAAATAATAGAGGCACCATAGACAAATATATGGGCGATTGCATTATGGCATTTTGGAATGCACCACTTGATTGTGAAGACCATGCCGAACTTGCAGTGAAATCAGCTCTAGAAGTACTAGAAGCAACTAAAGAATTAAATGAAGAATTATCTCCTCTCAATTTACCTCCTATT
>Ga0209992_10003999_pt1 | contig 11938 bp, 14 predicted proteins | sample 2SBtaG_2_FD_182564 | JGI IMG/M metagenome (GOLD analysis project Ga0209992, IMG submission 182564) | Deep subsurface microbial communities from Kolumbo volcano to uncover new lineages of life (NeLLi) - 2SBTROV12_ACTIVE470 metaG (SPAdes)... | ecosystem: Environmental > Aquatic > Marine >... | reverse complement strand
GGATGGATTCATGGAAGTGGTCCACATAACCCAATTACCCAAATTGCAGAAAAACATGGAATTGAATTGTATGAAACTGATTATCAATATGGTGTATTGTTAGGACCTGATGGTGAGTGGGTAGATGATGATACCTATGCTGAAATTGAAACAATGTATAAAGAATTTCAAGAATATAGATGGGAATATGCTGAAACAACTAATCAAGACACTTCAATAAAAGATGCAGAAGAGAGTTTTGTAAAGTTAAAGAATTTATCTGAAGAGCAAAAAAATTATCTTCGTTTTTACATCAATACTGCATTAGAACATGAAGAATCTGCAGATGTAAATGATTTATCTTTGTGGTCTGATATTGGAGAATCAATTGTTGGTTTAGAAGTCATCTTTCCAAAAGGATATGTTCAAATTTTAGATACCTTAGATGATGATTTGAATATTAAATTAGAACACGTTGTTTCTAAGGTGACTTATGATGATCAAGGTGTTACAATTACTACTAACAAAGGAGATTTTAATTCAAAATATGTAATCAGTACACTTCCAATGGGCGTACTAAAATCTGGAGATGTTGAATTCTCTCCTCCATTACCTTCAGATAAACAACAAGCAATTGATAGAATTGGAATGGGAGTTCTCAACAAACTTTACTTGTTATTTGATGAAATGTTTTGGGATGATGTTACTTTAATTGATCATGTATCTTCTAGCGGTGGACCAATGTGGGAATTTTATAATCTCAATGATTTTGGTAAACCAATTATTTTGGGATTCACCACTGGTGATCATGCACGTCAACTCGAACAAGTCTCCGATGAAGAAATTATTGATGAAGCAATGAGTATTCTACGACAAATGTATGGTGATGAAACTTTAGAACCAATAGATTATGTTAGAACTTCTTGGGCATCTGATCCTTTTGCTAAAGGTGCATATTCATACATCGGTGTTGGTGCAACTGAAGCCGATTATGCCGCATTGGCAAAACCTGTAATGAATAGAGTATTTTTTGCAGGAGAGGCAACTTATGTTGATTATCTTGCAACTGTAAATGGTGCATATCTTTCAGGATTAAGAGAAGCTGCAAATATTTCTGCTCTAAACTGATTTTATCTAAAATTTAGCTCCAGCTATTTAGCTACGCCTATTTTTCCTCATGTATTTATAATATAACGGGGTTATTTTCTGCATGGCTACTGAAAACCTTGACATGGATTATTCAAAATATGATTTTAAAGATTCTACTGAACTCTATGTTCATCTAAGTAAGAAAGGTCTCAGTAAAGAAACTGTCATTGAAATTAGTAAAATGAAAGAAGAACCACAATGGATGCTTGATTTTAGATTACGTTCTTTTGAAATATTTATGAAAAAACCAATGCCAACTTGGGGTGGTGATCTTTCAGTTATTGATTTCCAAAATATTTACTATTATGCTAAAGCATCAGATAAAACAGAAAAGAGTTGGGATGATGTTCCAGAAAATGTCAAAAATACTTTTGATAAATTAGGAATTCCAGAAGCTGAAAAGAAATTTTTGGCAGGAGTTGGTGCACAATACGAATCTGAAGTTGTGTATCATAGTCTTAGAGAAGATTTAGCAAAACAAGGTGTTTTATTTTTAGATACTGATCAAGCTTTGAAAGATCATCCTGAATTATTTAAAAAGTATTTTGCTAAAGTAATTCCTCCTGAGGATAATAAATTTGCAGCATTAAACAGTGCAGTTTGGAGTGGTGGCTCATTTATCTATGTTCCAAAAGGTGTTCACATTGACATGCCTTTACAAGCATACTTTAGAATTAATGCAGAAAACATTGGTCAGTTTGAAAGAACATTAATCATTGTTGATGAAGGTGCAGAAGTGCATTACATTGAAGGATGTACAGCTCCTGTTTATTCATCAGAATCTTTACACTCTGCAGTTGTAGAACTAGTTGCACACAAGGATGCAAAATTAAGATACACTACAATCCAAAACTGGAGTAATGATGTTTACAATCTTGTAACAAAGCGTGCATATGCATATGAGGGTGCAACAGTTGAATGGATTGATGGAAATATTGGAAGTAAATTAACAATGAAATATCCTGGAGTTTATCTTATGGGCGAACGTGCATATGGTGAAACACTTTCTATTGCATTTGCAGGTAAAGGACAACACCAAGACACAGGCGCAAAAATGGTCCATTTGGCACCAAATACAACATCCAAAGTTACATCAAAGTCAGTTAGTAGACTTGATGGTCGTTCAACTTATCGTGGAATGCTCAATGTTGCAAAGGGTGCAACAAATGTAAAATCTACAGTTAGATGTGATGCATTACTTTTAGATGATACTTCAAAGACTGATACTTATCCTTACATGGAAATCAACCAAGAAGATGCAACAATTACTCACGAAGCAACTGTTGGAAAAATTGGTGATGAACAAATTTTCTATTTAATGAGTAGAGGCTTTGATGAAGAAGAAGCATTGTCTCTAATTGTAAATGGTTTCATGGAGCCATTCACCAAAGAATTACCAATGGAGTATGCTGTTGAATTAAACCGACTCATCAAATTAGAAATGGATGATTCAGTCGGATAAAATAAAATTATAACAATTAGTCATGTCTCAAGAAATTCTTTCAAAATTAAATGCTAGTCTTATTGACGATATTTCATCATCAAGAAACGAACCTGATTGGCTAAAGGATTACAGAAAAAACTCATTATCTATCTATGATGACATGCCTATTGAAATGTCTCCTCTTTACAATAAATACACAGATGCCAAAAAAATGGATCCTGCCAAAGTATCTCTTTCCACATCAACTACTCAAAACATTCCAAAATTCCTTGAAAAAAGATTAAGTGAATTAGAAAATGAAATTTGTATTATTCAAATTGGAACAAATATCTACAAAATCAATTTACCTGATGATTTAAAATCAAAAGGTTTAGTGGTTTCATCAATCTCTGATGCAATTACAAATAATTCAGAACTTGTAAAAAAATCTCTTGAGGCATCAAATTCAAAAGATGATAAATTTACAGCGCTAAATAATGCTGCATTTAATTCAGGTATTTTCATCCATATTCCACGTAATCTAATTGTGGAAAAACCAATTCATTTCATGATTTGTCTTTCAGATGATGGTCATTCTACAATTTCAAGAAATATTATTTTTGCAGATGAAAGTAGCAAGGCAACAATTGTCCAAGAGCTATATTCACCACAAAATGATGTGCAACAAGCATATCTTGAGTTACTAAATACTAATCTTGCAGCAAATGCACAGTTAGATGTTACAACTTTACAAATGATGGATCAACATGCTGTAACATTTTCAACAAGACGTACTGACTTGGCACAAGATGCCAAAGTAAATTGGTATTCTGGATTATTTGGCTCAATGCTATCTAGATACAAAACAGAATATTATCTAAATGGCAGTGGTGCATCATCAAATGACTCTGAAGTTGTTTTTGGAAACAATGAACAATCTTTTGATATTCAAACAAATGTAATTCATGAAAGTCCATCTACTGAAGGACGAGTAGTTGAAAAATCAATTTTGCGAAACAAATCAAAATCTCTTTTCAAAGGAATGATTAGAATTAAAGAAAACGCAACAAAATCAAATTCATTTTTGTCTGGTCGCTCTATTTTGTTAGATGAAGATGCAAAATCTGATGCAATTCCTGGATTGGAAATTTTTACAAATGATGTAAAGGCTACTCACTCTGCATCTGTTGCACAAATTGATGAAGAACAAATTTTCTATCTTAAATCAAGATGTCTTAGTCATGAAGAAGCAGAAAGAACAATTGTTGAAGGATTTTTGGAACCTCTTTCTAGAAAAATGTCATTTCAAGTAAGAGCATGGATTGCATACCTTATTGAATCAAAGTGGGAAAATAGAGAACTTACAATTAACACTGATGAAGAATTAGCTAAATTTGTTGAAATTGAAGAGACACGTTACAATGAAGATGCTGAAATTGAGCAGCACTACAAGTATAGGTGATAATTGTGCCTGAATGGACCAAAGCTTGCACATTAAAGCAGGTAAAAGATGGAGACCTTTTTAGTTTCATTCATAATGAAAAAAAGATTCTGATAGCAAATCAAAAAGGAAAAATTCGTGCAACTGATTTAATTTGTACTCATGCTGATGCTGACCTTTCAACAGGATTTCTAAGTGACGAAGGAGTAAGATGTCCGTTACATCTTTCAGTTTTTAATTTAGAAGATGGTTGTCCACAAAATCTTCCTGCAGAAACTGCTCTTGGTGTTTATAATGTTAAAATTGACAATGATGAAATTTACGTGGAGATTTGAAACTTGCAAAGTACTGATTCCACTTTTGAAAATTTAAGAAAAGATTTTCCAATTCTTGAAAGACGAGTTAGAGAAAATAAACCTCTAGTGTATCTTGATAACGCCTCTACCACACAAAAACCAAATCAAGTTATTGATTCTATTACTGATTATTATCAAAACCATAATGCAAATATCCATAGAGCAGTTTATGCTTTGGCTGAAGAAGCAACTGAAGCATACGAATCAACACGAGATAAAATTGCAAAATTTGTAAATATACAGGATAGAAAAGAAATAATCTTTGTTAGAGGTACTACTGAAGCAATTAATCTAGTTGCATATGCATGGGGAAGACCTCACATCAATGAAGGTGATATTATCGTCACAACAGAATATGAACATCATTCAAACATTGTTCCATGGCAACTATTAACACAAGAAAAGAAAGCAAAACTAGAATACATTGGAATGGATGACAATGGGGAATTAATTCTAGATGATCTTGATAAACTTCTTGCAACAGGTAAAGTAAAACTTGTAACTTTTAGTTTAATGTCTAATGTTCTTGGAACAATTACTGATGCTCAAAAAATAGTTGAGAAATGTAAGGCTGCAGGTGTTCCTACCTTGATTGATGGTGCACAAGCTGTTCCTCACATGAAAGTTGATTTGGAAAAATTAGGGTGTGACTTTTTTGCATTTTCTGGGCACAAAATGTTGGGTCCTACAGGAATTGGAATCTTGTGGGTTAGAAAATCTGTACTTGAAACTATGAGTCCATTTCATGGTGGTGGTGATATGATTAGAGAAGTTCACAAATATGAAACCACTTGGAATGATTTACCATACAAGTTTGAAGCAGGGACTCCAAACATTGCAGATGTTGTAGGATTGGGAGCTGCAATTGACTATCTTACAAAAATTGGAATGGATAATGTCCGAGAACATGAAATTGAATTAACAAAATATGCAATTGAAAAATTCTCTCAAGTCAAAGGATTGCACATCTATGGAACTAAGGATATTTCAAAACGTGGTGGTGTGATTTCCTTTAATTTTGCAGATGTTCATCCTCATGATGTTGCTCAAATTATTGATGAAGAGGGAATTGCTGTTCGTTCTGGTCATCATTGTGCACAAGTACTAATGGAAAGACTAAATGTTGCAGCCACTTCGAGAGCTAGTTTCTATATCTATAACACTAAAGAAGAAATTGACGTTTTAATTAATTCCTTAAATAAAGTAGCAAAGGTGTTCAAGTTATGAGCAATGCTGACATTTATCATGAAATGATAGTTGATTATTCAAGAAATCCTATCAATTATGGTGAAATTAAAGATCATGATGTAACTTTTCATGATTCTAATCCATTATGTGGTGACAGTATTGATATTGATATGAAAATTGATGAAGACAAAGTTACTGATATCAAGTTTCATGGAAAAGGATGTGCAATTTGTATGGCCTGCTCCTCTGTCTTAACTGAGATTACAAAAGGAAAAAGTATTGATGATGTTAGAAAAATAGAGAAAAATGATGTACTAAGTGAATTAGGGTTGGAACATCTTCAGGCAGTCCGAATAAAATGCGCATTATTATCACTCAAAGTTTTAAAATCTGCTCTTTACACTTATCTTGGAAATAATATTGATGATTCTCAAGATAGAGACAAATTAAAAGAAGAAGCAGCCAATCTATACTAGTATGAGTGATTTTACTCCTAAAACCCCAATTGAACTTCAAATTAGAAAAATAATTTTTGAAAAATTCAATGATGTTGATTCTAAATTTTCAAATGATGAAATTTTTGAAATTATTAAGGAAAATGGTGATTTAGATCCTTCGTGGATTGTAGATGATATCGAACCTTTTATCAATAAAATTTGTGATTCTGGTCTTGCAAGAAATATTGCACAGAATTTTACCACAATTTGGATGAAATTATTTGAACCAGTTGAGAAACTTCAATGTAATTCTTGTAATCATGATATTTTTCTTGGAACCTCTGAAGAAAGAGTGTGTCCAAATTATTCTTGTAAATCTTCTATTTAGCTTTGTATTTTTTTGCAGCATCTTCTAATGCTTTGATCATTGGTAATTTTTCCCCTGTCAGATATAGAACTAGTGCTCCTCCAGCTGTACTGATATGATTAATTTTTTCTGCTAATCCTTGTTGTTTTAGAGCAGTAGTTAGATGACCCCCACTAACAATTGTTGTTGCCATAGAGTTTGCAACTGAATTAAGTAATGCTTTAGTCCCATAACTGAAATTTTCTTTTTCAAAAAATCCTGCAGGACCACTGATAAAAACAGTTCCTGCACCTGAAATTAATTTTGAATAGTAATCAATTGTTTTTGGACCCAAATCAAAAATCTTATCTCCTTTACCCATTTCTCTTACATCCATCTCAACTCTTTCACCATCTTTGTCAATGGCAATATCTACTGGTGTTGCAAAAACATCTGGATATTCTCCAATTAATGTATGGGCCTTTGCCACAACTTCTTCTTCTCTTTTTAATCCTAGTGGAGATTTGATTCTTGCTTGAGCTCTCATGAACACATTTCCAATTAATCCTGTTAATAGAACATGGTCTGCACGGCCATTTTGGATTAATAGTTTGATTGCTTCTAGTCTGTCTGGAACTTTAGATCCTCCAAGAACTATAACGTGTGGAGCCTTGGCAACAGTCATTATTTCATCTAAATTCCTTACTTCTCTTTCAACTATTCTTCCAGCACATGCAGGTACTACTTGTGGGAATCCAATAATTGATGGATGTGATCTATGTGCACTAGGAAATGAATCTAATACACAAAGATCAAATAATTTCGATAAACGAGAAACCATAATTGTTTTTGCAGCATTCTCTGGGGAAAATTCATAATTTTCTTCTGCACATAATCTAAGATTATCTAAAACTAAAATTTCTCCATCTTCTAAATTCTTAATTGCATCTTGTGCAGCTTTGCCAATTGTATCTTCAACATATTTTACTTTTCTATTGATTAATTTTTCAAGAACTTTTGCATGTTTGTCCATTCCTGTATAATCTTTATTTCCAACTCTTCCTTGATGTGATGCTAAAACTACTTTGGCATCTTTGAGTGACTCCAACGTTTCAATTGTCTCTTCAATTCTTTTGGTTCCTAGAATTTCCATAGTTTCTGGATCAATTGGACAATTCATGTCAACTCTAACAAAAACAGTCTTGCCTTTTAGGTCAAAATCATCTAATGTGAGTACCTTCACGATATTTCTATTATACCCTTGGTTAAATTCTTTAAGCCGATCAGAATTATTTTTACAAATGTTTTTTGTAATCTGTGAACTCTAAAACTTATCTAGTGAAAAAATTAAAAGACACGTACTTGAGGTTTATTTAATTGCAAAATTGGATTTTTGATATTAGATCACGCTCATTTGTATTCCTCACAATTTTCTTTTTGATAATTACTGCTTTAGTGCATTTTGGAATAACTGAAAGTTTTGATCAAAACATTATTTCATTTTTCTCTGAGAATATCGGAAATCCTTCACTTGATCTTTTCATGCAATCTGTGACTGAAAGTGGTGAGGTTTTGTGGATGTTAGCATTTGGAATTTTGATGTTAATTATTAGAAAAACCCGAAGAATCGGAATTACTCTAATGATTTTAATTGTAATCTCTACGCTTCTTACAGGATATATCAAATGTGGTGTAGATAGGGATAGGCCTGATTTTGATTATGAGGCTGCCCCTTTCCCTGTGCCTATCAGTAAAGATACTTTTGCATTATTTTGTGAAGGTGGATTTGATGCATCATTTCCATCTGGACATGCTGCAAGATCAATGATTTTTGGAATAATTCTGGGGTATGCTCTTTCTGAGCGATTCCCTAGGGGTGCATATTTGATGTTTCTATATCCTGTAATGATTTCACTTAGTAGGATCTATGTTTTAGAACATTATCCTATGGATGTCATTGGTGGTTCAATTATTGGAATTATGCTTGCAGGAGTAATGGCAAAGAGAACCAAACTTTACAAATTTTTTGATAACTCAAAAACCTAATTCAGATAATGATGAACTACTAATCAATACAATTGCATAGTGCTCATCATCATGATGATATGTCCAATATTTCACATCTCGATTTTTATTTTTTTGTCTTAATCCATATGTAATCCCTGTTGTTACAGTATGTCCTATTCTTTTGGCAAGTTTTGATTCTTTTGGCATCAAAACTTTGAATCCTTCCTTTTTTCCATCAAATCCTATTTCTACCATATCTTCAACTGCATTTGCTGCCTCTTTTTCATTTTTTAGATCATATGTTTTTGATATTGGTAATTCTTTTGGATGAAAATCCATAGTTCTGATGAAATCTTTTGATTAATATTTTTTAAAAAAATGAATTTTGCGATCAATGTTGGTTAATTTTCTTAACTTGAAAGTCAAATCCTGATCATATTAACAACTTAACCGACTCCTTTCTCTTGAATTATTCATTGGCATCATTAGAAAAATTAGTAGTTCAATTACGTCAAAAGAAACAAGAAGCAACTAAACTTAGGAAAAGAGCTGAAAAACAACTCAAAGATGTTCGTTCAGCTGAAAGACGTTCTACGTCTGGATTAAACACAATTGATAAAAAAATAGAATCTGAACGTGAAGATGTTTCTGACGTTTCAGGTGTTTTAAATCAAAAAAATTCTCAATTAGAAAGTATTCAAAGATTGGTTCAATCTGCTGAGGATAGAATTTCTCGTGAAAAAGAAGAAATCGAACAAATTCAACAAGAAATCGAATTTTCTGATAATCCTGAAGAAAAACAGCGTGCTGAGGCTAGATTATCTTCACTTTCTTCCCATGTTGATGAATTAGTTACTGAAATCAAAAATAGGCAAAAAACTGCAAAAAAAATTACTGCTGATGTTACACAGTTTTCTGATATTAAATCAAAAATTAGCACCAAAATTCAAAAACAAACAAAATCAAAACCATCATTACGTGAAACTGTATCTACTAGTCATAAGGCAGCAGAAAAATTTGTTAAAGAATTAGAAAAACAACTCAAAATAGAAGCATCTACAAAAAAATTATTGGATAATGCATCTGTAAAACTTAAAGAACTTTTGTTAAAGAAACTTGAAGCTAGAAAGAAGGCAGCATCTAGAAAAGCTGCTGCAAGACGCGCAGCCAAAAAGAAAGTAGCAAAAAGAAAACCAGCTAAGAAAACTGCAGCCAAAAAGAAAGTAGCAAAAAGAAAACCAGCTAAGAAAACTGCAGCCAAAAAGAAAGTAGCAAAAAGAAAACCAGCTAAGAAAACTGCAGCCAAAAAGAAAGTAGCAAAAAGAAAACCAGCTAAAAAGAATAAACGATAATCTTTCTTCTCGTCTGAAATTAATTCTATAATATTAAAGTGGGTTTATTTTATCCTGTTTATGATGAATAAACGTGGTTTAGTGATTTCTGTAGTTGGTATAACTTTAATTGTAATTTCACTTTCACTTGCTGCATCTGTAATCCCTACAACTCTTAATGGCCCTGATGATTTGTCTATGCCTTCTTTGTTTGAGGGTGTGTTTGATGAAATTTCAGATGAAGTTTTAATCATGCCTGGTGATTCAATTCATGTCTCATATGGTGTATATTCTCAAAATGTTCCCTTTTTGTGGGGGATACAAATACTTGATTTTCAACAAGGTGATAAATTATCAATAAATATTTCAAATATTTTTGGTGATGATTATGGTGAGTTTATTCAGACCGAACCGATATTATTTGAATTGTTAACTATTTCACAATCTGATACCTTAAATTTTGAAATTCAAAATACTGGTAATAGGGATGTTGTAATTGTAACAATGTTTTCAGAAGATCCTGATAATTCTGATGTCTTTGCAGATTCAAATTCTCCTCTAAATAATATGATTTTCCCCCTTGTGGTTTCTGGAATGTTGTTAATTTTTGGGATATTGATTTTCATTATTGGTGTGATAATCTTATTGATAGATTTAAAAAATTACCAAACTACTAAAAGAGAATTTTGAAAATAAAATAAATTTTGTATTGTTGTATGTTTATTCAGGGTTTATTTGCATTTGACCAAACTTGCCTTTTGTTAAGGATACTTCACCTTTGAATTCATTGGTATATCCATTTGTAATGACAACAACATCTCCAACATTTACTGCTTTAATGTCGTCACCCCACAATGTCAATTTCATTTGATCATCTTCTGATTCACCATCAGCTATTACTGCATCGCAGACATCTACTGTTCCTCCACTTTTTAGATTTACAGTTCTTGGGTCTCCTTTGCTTTTAACTTCGGCTTTAGCATTTACTCCACTACGCATTTTTTTTGCTTGTGAAATTGGTATAAATTCTGCCATGTGTTTTTGACTCAAATTTTCACGATTATAAGCTTTGTTAAAAAATCTTAGAAATTATGGATCATTTTTTAAAAATCTTAAAAATAGTAATTGAAAAATATCAGTCATTATTGAATCACATTGCAGAGGTATCGAAGCCCGGTCAACCGAGAGGGACTCAAGATCCATAAAATTGGAAATCCCTTCTCTCAGGAGTTCGTGGGTTCGAATCCCACCCTCTGCACTACCTTTATTCCAATAAAAAATCGAATTTTCAGAAAATTTTTAAAAAAATTATACAACTAGAGATTTTACTTTAGTTACAGAATGTGCTGATATTTCTTTATGCATATCTGCAAGACTTTCCTCTTTGAAAGATAGATTACATCTAAAACACTTCCAAGATTCAGTAGTCATATTATATAATAGGCACAAATGCTTATAAAGATATTGCATGATTGATCCAATTTGTTACAATACATGATCATTGTTTTCTAAAAGTTGTAATTTTTTTAATAATTTAGAGATTTATCAAATTATTTTATGACTAATTATCAAAATAGGGGGTTAGAAACAAAAATGGTAGTGTGATGTTAAAAATATCATGGATATTTTTGAAATTTTTGCAGAATATTCGTATTTGGGAATTTTTTTAGTAATTCTTGGAGTTAATGTTTCTCCAATTTTGATGCCTCCTAGCTGGATTGTATTGACATCGTTTTATCTTCTAGATCCTAGCTTGAATGTATTTTTTCTTGCAGTAGTTGGTGCCACTGGTGCAACTATTGGAAGATATTTTCTCAAAAAAATTAGTGGAATATTTCGAAAATTTGTTGGAGTGGAGCAAAAATCTAATCTTGATATTATTGGTAATTATCTAAACAAGAAAAAATTTGGTTATTTGATTGCCTCTTTTTTGTTTGGTGCTACCCCTTTGCCTAGCAATATGTTGTTCATCACTTATGGATTAATGCGTGCTAAGAGTATTGGAATCTATATTGGATTTTGGTTTGGTAGACTGACTTCATATATTGTCATGCTTTATTTTGGCAATGCAGTCTTGAGGCCTTTCTTAGAAATGTTTGAAGATAGACTTACAGTAATTCTATTAATTGATGGTGTGGGAATTGGAGTGATTGTTTTGTTTGCATCAATCAATTGGACTGTATTAATTACTGAGAGAAAAATAAAATTTGTCAAACCAAAAATTTGGAGGTTAAAATGATTATTCTAGATTCTATTAAAAAAGATATAAAAAAAATAATGA
>Ga0209992_10003993_pt1 | contig 11948 bp, 20 predicted proteins | sample 2SBtaG_2_FD_182564 | JGI IMG/M metagenome (GOLD analysis project Ga0209992, IMG submission 182564) | Deep subsurface microbial communities from Kolumbo volcano to uncover new lineages of life (NeLLi) - 2SBTROV12_ACTIVE470 metaG (SPAdes)... | ecosystem: Environmental > Aquatic > Marine >... | reverse complement strand
AAATTTAGAAAGTGAGGGAGTTTATATAAAGGAGCAGTAATTATTTAATATTATGGAAGCTTTTACCTTAATAGCAGACCTAGGATTCTCTATTGCAGCAGTAATAGGGGGCGGGTTTTTCATAATTCTTTTATTAAAGTATATTCTTAATTCAGTTGTAAGTAGCGCAGAGTCATTGAATGGAATGATTTCTGCTCTTGATAATCGGGTAAAAACTATTAATAACGAAATAGTCCGACTCGATGCTTTAGTATGCCATGCTTTAGGAGTAACTCCTGATACTAGACGTATTTCAGCCGCTGACGGAAAAGAAGATTCTCGAAGGGATTAGTAATGCAAAATCTTGTTGATCTTTTTAATCAGTATGGAGTTCCTACAGTTGTTGCAGTAGGAATGGCATATTTTATTTACTACGTTTGGAAATTCGTAACTAGAGAAATATTGCCCACACTAGGAAAAGCAAAAACTACTCTTATTGCATTAATTGACCGAGTGCGTATGCTCGATAATGATATGATAAGATTAGATCAAAAAATTAATACGATTATCGAAATTCAAAATCAACAAATGGATCCCTTTGAGCAAGCACAAAAGAAACGAGACGCTATGCAAGATGTTCGTATTGATGAAAACTCTAAAAAACTTAGAGATTTAGGAACCGATAAATGAAAATATTTTTATCTATACTTTTACTACTTTTAATTCCTTCGGCTGTAAGTGCGGAAGCACTAACTTTCAAATTTTTCTCTCCTTCCTTTACAGGACAAGGAGCAAGTGCTCATTGGCTAACTATTGAGAATCAAGAATTTTCTCGTAAAGCAGCTCTTCGGGAAAAGAAAGAAGCAGCTGAAAGGCAACTTCTCCGAGATAAACAAAATACTAACTACGCTAAATTTATAAAAAATCTAGAATCTAGGATATATGCTCAATTATCTAAAGATTTAACAGATAGTATGTTTGGTGAATCGTGCGGTACTACATATGACGGGTCTGGCGCCTCAGTTGCCCCAACTGATCAAGTGGCTCAAGGAGACGGGGGCGGCACTGGATGTAGTGGTACTGTAACTTTTGAAGGAACTACAATTGAATATAATAAAGATATTGCCAATGATGTAGTCACCCTTAAAATAGATAGTCCAGATGGTAATACGACGATTACAGTACCTCTTAACGATTTTAAGTTTTAGTCTACTTGTAGGCTGTCAAACGACAGATATGAGCGGGCCGCCTGTAGTTAATTCTAAACCGTTAGTAAATGAATTGGAAACTATTAGCGCACCTAAACAAAAGGTTCCTATTGCTGTATATAAATTTGATGATTTAACAGGACAAAGGAAACCCAATGCTAGTGTGGCTCAAATTAGCACGGCAGTAACGCAAGGTGCTCATATCTGGCTTTTGCAATCTTTAAAACGTGCGGGTAATGGAGAGTGGTTTACCCTTGTTGAGAGAGTCAGCTTAGACAATCTTTTAAAAGAACGTCAAATTATTAGACAAACTAGGGAAAGTCATGGTGATAAAGATAAATTAAAAGCATTATTATTTGCGGGAGTGTTAATTGAAGGTGGAATTGTTGGGTATGATACTAATACTTCTACAGGTGGAATGGGGGCACGATTATTAGGGATTGGAATATCAAGCGAATATAGAAAAGATACTGTATCTATCGGACTTCGTTTGATATCAGTGAGTAGTGGAGAAATTTTACTAGCAATTAGCACTGAAAAAACAATTTTCAGTGTGCGAATGAATAATAATTTATTTAGATTCATAGACGCAGGAACTAAATTGCTAGAAGTAGAAGCAGGATATACTGAAAATGAATCAGTATCTTATGCTGTTAGAAAGGCAATAGATCAAGCCATTCTAGAAATGATAAAGGAAGGAGAAAAAGAAGGGCTATGGGAATTTAAGATCCAAGATGAAGCCCAAGGAGAACTAACTGATGAAGAATAAACTAATTTTTAGTGCTTTTACCGCGTTGATGTTAGTAGCAGCAAGTTGGTCTGCATATGCAGATAGTGATGTATATATTACACAATCTGGTACTACATTTACTGCTAATATTAATATTGATGGTAATGGTAATGAAATGGGTAATGCTACTACTGTCTTTACTGCAACTGGCGGTAACTTAACTTTTGATATTGATATGCTAGGAGCTAGTAATAAAATTGACGGAACATTTAAAGGAGACGGTGCTTCTGGCGTAAAAGATCTTACTATTAAACAAGAAGGCGGAAGTAATGAAGCTACCGTTAATGTAGGCGATAACTCTGCTGCACCCGATGTACATATTACTGAAACTACTACTGGTTCCAGTAATAATACTACTTATAATGTTGGTAATAATGCGGCTACAGAAGATGCTAACATTACTACTGTTTTAACAGGTGATAGTAACACTCTAATTATTAATGAAAATGCCACTGGTTCAACATTAACTGATAAAACTACGACAGTTACTATGATTGGTAATACTAATACCCCTACTATCACCCATGCAGGGACTGGTCATCATAATACTGTTCTGCACCATACAGGATCAGGGGGTGATTTTGATATAAACCAATCTGGTCAAAATGATACCGATGTTCAAATAACTACTAATGGCGGAGGCGCTATGGATGTCGATGTCACGATTACTGAGTAGTGTATTAGTTCTCATTTTTTTAAGCACAGCTTCCTATGCAGCAGTAGAACCTATTGGTAGTGTTGTTCAACACGAGGGAGTTGCCTCAGTAGCTAGACAAAATGAAGAATTAGACATTAAGAAAAACTCGGATATTATGTTTCGCGATAATGTCCGTACTGGAAAAGGAAGCGTTGGTATTACTTTTATTGATGATACCAACGTAGCGATCAGTGCTCAAAGTTCTCTTGTTATAGATGAATTTATATATGACCCTAATTCCCAATCGGGGTCAAAGTTAGTAATGAATGTCGCATTAGGCACTGTAAGATATGCTAGTGGGAATATTGCTAAACTAGACAATCAAAATGTAGATATCAGAACCCCAACCGCTAGAATCGGCGTTCGCGGTACTGCTTTTAGTATGACTGTGGATGAAATTGGAAAATCTTTAATTATTCTATTGCCTAATGCAGATGGAACTGTTGGAGAAATATTTGTCGAAACCGACGCAGGTATGGTTATTATGAATAAAGCATTTCAAGCAACTACTGTTGGAGTTGCTGAATCTAATCCATCTAAGCCTGTAATATTAGATTTAACACTGGATCAAATTAATAATATGTTAATCGTACGTCCTCCTAAAGAAAAATTAATTGAACTAGTTAAAGACTCTAAAAAACTGGCTAATTTACTAGATATTGATTTATTGGATTATAAAGAGTTAGATGAAAATGAACTTGAAGAAGATAATTTAGAATACGGCTTATTAGATATTAACCCGTTAGATATTGATCTTCTCTTAAATATCTTAACTCAATTAAATAAAAAATATGAAACTAAAAAGACTAAAACTAAAGGAAAAGGTATTCATATAGATGGTCAAACATCTGGTAAAAATCCTGAGACTCTAGTAACCACAGTTATAGAGGGAAATGAAACACATATTATTAGACAGGTGGATGGAAATAATATATACTTAATAGTAAATAATTCAAATGGGTATTCTATCGATATTAATCAAGGAGGAGTCGAGGTACCGGAGATAAGAACGGATGAAGCGGGTTATAATAGCACTATTACTATTATTCAGCATCAATAGTATTACTAAAGCATATGCTGAAGATGTTCTGATTATACATCAAGGCTATGCTAACTCTCATATCAAATGGAAAAATAGATTAGAAGATGCTGGACATACTGTAACATCTGTTCAAGTTGGTTCAGATGGAAGTAATTTTCCAACTAACACGACATCTTATGAACAAATATATGATTTGATTAACTTACCATACCACCTAGTCCAAGATTATTCAGGTGGCGCTCAAATAGAAAGTGCTTATAAAGCATTACTTGCAAGAGGCGGCACACTATATTTACAAATGGAAAATCCTGGATGTTGTGGTTCAAGAAACACAAATATAATGGATTTTATCGAGGATGTAGGAGGTGGTACACTCTCATACAGTAGTAATTTTTCTTCGGATACTATAACTCAACATAATTCAAATGAATCATGGTTATCAGGTTTTAGTGGTACTGTTACATTTAATTGGGGTGGTGTATTAACTAGTATTGGTAATGGTACATGGTTTGCTAAGGATAATAATGGTAATATTGTAGGCGCAGTATGGTATGGTAGTGATTTAAGTAATGCATATACAGGTAAAATTGTAGTAATTACAGATATAAATTATAATTCACACAGTTCAACGTATACTAACAATAATAAGAATTGGATGAATGCTATGCGTACTATGCTAGCAAGTACCTATAATGTTTCTGTATCAATAACTACTTCACAATCAACAACAAAAACTACTGCGTTTAATAAAACTGTAACAAAAAACACAGTTTATATAAGTCAAAGTGGATCGAATTTTACTTCCGAGATTAAACAGGCTGGAGAAAATAATTTTATAGTGGATGTAGATTGGAATGGTGCAGCTATTATAGCGGGAGATAGTGTAACCTTAACTGTTCATCAAGGAAACGTATCGACTACTGGAAATAGCGATGATAATGGACTCGGGTTAGCTATAAGCGGAAATAATAATAATATAACAGTTAAACAAGGTGATAGAAATAATGACCAAGGAAGCCATAGAGCCATTATTGATGTTACTGGAAATTCAAATGTGGTAAGTTTAGACCAAAAAGATTATGGCACTCTGTCAAAACATTTCTTTGAGTTAGATTTGGATGGTGATAGTAATAATATAACAGCGGTACAGAAGAATAATAGCCAAAAAACTATGTTCGTTGATGTTAATAGTGACAGTAATACTTTACTTCTTACTCAACAAAATATAGGGTTAATGTATTTAGATTTAACATTAAATGATAACGGACATGACGTAACTATAACACAAAAAGATCAGGGAGATCATGCTGCTCGTGTTACTTTGAATGGTTATAGTACTGATTTTGATTTAGTGCAGCAGGGAAATACAACTCAAAATTATGAACTAGATAATACCTGCGGCAATGCGTTAGGTTGTACAATAGATGTCACACAAGGGACTCAATGAAAAAGTGGATCGTTTCTTTATTTATAATTTTAGTATTATGCGGTATTCGATTTACCGATCCCTGGATGCTAGATATGGTACGTATGAAAGCGTTAGATCAGCATCAACGGACTCAAACTACTGCTAGCTTATCTAATCTTGTCACTATTGAAATCAATAATGAAACACTAAAGAAACGAGGTCAATGGCCCTGGGACCGTAATACCCTAGCAAATCAAGTTATTAGGCTTTATCAAGCAGGCGCAGGTATAGTAGTTCTACCTATTTTATTTGCAGATGAGGATCGATTCGGTAAAGATGATGCCTTAGCTCGTATATTAAAGAAAACTCCTACTGTTATTGGGATGATTCCAACTAATGATAGTAATAATAGCGGGGTAACACGAGGCGTTTCTGCTATTGGAAGTTCGTGGAATGGATGGGTTTATCAATATCCTGGTGCATTAGGCCCTATTCCGTTATTAGCTGAAAGTGCTAATGCTGTTGGTATGTTGATAATCGCTCCAGAGCGTGATGGAGTAGTAAGACGGATGCCTTTGGTGGTGGCAATAAATAATGAACTATATCCATCTATGAGCATGGAGATTTTACGTATTGCTGCAGGGGATCAATCTTATCAAATTAAAACTAGTCAGGCAGGAGTTGAAGCGTTAAGGATTCCAAAATATAAGGTTATAAATACTGATGCTAATGCTAATATATGGTTAGATTTTAAATGGAAAACCCCAGTTTATCCGTTACATGAGGAATTACCTGACTTAACAGGAAAAATTGTTCTAGTTTCTATGACTGCTTCAGGATTAGATAATCCTGTTTCTACCCCATTAGGTGTTATTCATACTCATGATGTAATCGGTGCGTCAGTTGCAACTATGATGACCGGAAGAAATATTACTCGTCCCTATTGGGCTGACTTATCTGAATTAACAGCTTCTTTTATATTATCATTATTATTATGTTTTGTTGTACTTAAATTAAGGTGGTATTTTGGTGCAGTATTAATGCCCGTTTTTTTAGTGGGAAGTTATTACACCAGTTCATATTTATTTACAAAACATGATTATTTAGTTGATTGGAGCTGGCCTGTTATTACTATATTTATTTCTTGGGCAATAGCGGCATTTTTACGGTTTATGGAGGAATATAGATTAAAGCAAGAAATTAAAAAACAATTTGAACACTATCTTGCTCCTGCAATGGTAAAAAAACTACAAAAAAACCCAGCTTTGTTGAAGCTAGGTGGCGATACAAGAGAATTAACTTTATTATTTTGTGATATTCGAGGATTTACGCCTATTAGCGAACAATTTAAAAGTGATCCTCAAGGTTTAACTAAACTTATTAATAGATTTTTAACTCCGATGACTGATATTATTATGAGAAATGGAGGAACTATTGATAAATATATGGGCGATTGTATAATGGCTTTTTGGAATGCTCCATTAGACGTTGATAAACAACGATATTGGGCGCTTCAAACAGCTCATGAAATGTTAAAACATTTAGAGGGGTTAAATGAAGAATTAGAAAAAGAAAATTCCTTACCTATTAAAGTTGGAATAGGTTTGAATACAGGAGAAGTAGTTGTGGGTAATATGGGTAGTGATCAACGTTTTGATTATAGTTGTTTAGGAGATGCAGTAAACTTAGCTGCGAGACTTGAAGGACAATCTAAGAATTATGGAGTTGAAATTATTCTTGGAGAAGAAACCGCAGTAAATATGGAAAAAGATTTTGCAATGTTGGAGTTAGACAGAATTGCAGTTAAGGGTAAAGAAGAAGCAGTAAGTATTTATACTTCTTTAGGTCAGTATGATATTATAGAACAGACTATGAATTGGGTTATAGGCGTTAAACAACATGAAAAATTCATGTATTTTTATAGAACCCAAAACTGGGAGGTTGCCCTTAAATTTGCTGTTGATTTACGAGATGAATTTAATGGTAATCTAACAAAATATTATGATATGATGAGAGAAAGAATTATTGAACTTCAATCTTCTGATCTTCCTCAAGATTGGGACGGAGTTTATAGGGCGACTTCAAAATGAAGAAAAATTTTCTTTCTCCAAAAACGGGACATAAAGCATCAGATATTTACTTCTCTCAAATGGCAGTATGGCATGATCGAGATATAATAAAATCATTTTGTTTTGGGGTTATTATAGGAAGTATGCCCTTTATTTTATATTTAATATTTAATCCATTTTAATTAGGTAGAAAGCGTATGTGGGAAATGATTCAGAATATGGCAAGTGATAGATTGTGGATTTACACTGGCATAGTTGGTAGTATTTTTGGTGCTCTTTTTATAGCGTATATGAGGGACACACGTATTGGATTATGGGTATATGGAAAGTGGGACTTTTTATTAGACTATATTCGTGATCGATTTGGGTGGACTTGGTTTAACCAAGATGCCGATGCGTGGAGAAAGGTAAATCCAAATATCGCTAAAAAAATAGACGAATTAGAAGAACGAATTAAAAATTTAGAGAGGTAACAGCGTATGATAAATATAAACCATCCAAAAGACGTAGGTTTAACTTATTTTAACCATCTATTTTTTGCATGGCAAGAAGCTCTTCGAGCATTTGGTCTTTTTATAGTAATGACTTTTCATGGAGTAGTTCCATGGATAGGTGGGGGAGCGTTTACTTCCTATGTTACAAAAGCCAAAGCTCGATTAGACGCATTTGAATAAGGAGGAAACTAATTATGGCTTGTACTAATGATGCGTGTGGTAATCCACATTGTAAATGTGATCCTTGTGAGTGTACACCGGAATCACTATGTGAGTGCTGCGAAAGCGAGGAATAATTGTATAGTTATAAATTTAATTTAGTCAGAGTAATTGATGGAGACACTGTCGATATCGATATTGATTTAGGTTTCGGAGTATGGTTGAAAAAACAGCGTATTCGGCTTCGGGGTATTGACACTCCTGAATCTAGAACTCGTGACTTAGAAGAAAAGAAGTGTGGGTTACTAGCTAAAGAAAAGCTTATTTCATTGTTAGAAACTTCGACTACTCTAGAAACCTTTAAAGATGAAAAAGGTAAATTTGGCCGAATACTAGGAGATTTTATTGTTTACTATCCTGAAAACGATAAGTGGGGTAGTGCAGTTAAATACTTAATTACAGAAGGATACGGTGTAGAGTATTATGGTCAAAGTAAGGATGAAATTAAAGAAACCCATTTATCCAACAGAAAGCTCTTATATGAGAGAGGTCTTATTTCATAAAAAGGTTTTAGTTCTTGTAAATGTTTTCTATTGGATGCCAGATTATGAAAACGTACTTCAAGAGTTTATCTGGCAAACTAAAGATATAGAACCTACATATCCGAGAGTCAATAAATTCCTAAATTATTGGAAAGACAATGTTGATGCGGTTATAAATGAGGTTGTTTTGTCTACTTCTTCTAATAGTAATTATCGCTATTTAGAAAAAGGACATGAAATTCTAGGAGAAACTAATGGCAGATGATACTGTAAAAGTTATTGAAACTACAAAAGAATATGAACTACAAAAATCCGATCTCGTTCCTGAAGCTGGGGATGAAAAGGTAACATGGTACAATCAAACAGCAGGAATACTAGATAAATTTCGAGTTATACCTAGATTAGTAATGTTGGCATACATCTTTGCCTTTTACAAATCAGTAACTTGGTTTATGCAGTTACCTGACCCTTCAAATTCTCAAGCTATGTTTATTTCTACTATTGTTGGTGCGGGGGCAGCATTTTTTGGCTTATATGTCGGTAAGCCTGGCTCTTCTTTACCGAAAGGTAAAAAATAGACAAAGAAAAAGCCCCTTATGGGGCTTTTTTATTATGAACCGTGTGCATTATATTTATGCATATCTTCCCACCATTCTTGATCGATAATTGTATATCCTCGACCTATAAGACATATTGCTGTATCACGATTAATTTTATGATTGAGTACCCAAGATGACCAAATAAAACTACCTAGTGCTCCACCTGCTATTCCTGATCCAACATTTGTGACACTATCAATTCCTGCCGCGGGAAACACTTGACTACTTGCCGCTCCTTTTAGAGTACCAATACCAGTGCTGGTTGCAACTGTGGCATATCCATTACGATATGCTCTTGAGTAGGAATTACATTCTATATAATCTTGTTGGTACTGTTGTGGATTTTTAAGTGTTTGGTAGTCAACTTCTGCTTTTTTTGACATCCAATTGAGTCTTGTTCCACTACATCCTCCTAAGGTTAACCCAGTTATTATTAATACTATTAATTGATAACTGAATGCCCTCTTCCATCTAAACATTTTCTTATCATTTCTGTATCGTCGGTAAATAACCCCTTTGCATATCGATCAATTAACCATTCACATTCCATATGATCCTCTTGGGCATGTTTGGCTTTTCCCTCTTTACTAGCTTTAAGGTCAATAAGTGGTTCGTAGGTTCCGCATCCTGTTATAAACAAGATGGGTAAAATTATTAGGTATTTCATTGAACTCCAGTGCTACCTAAGCCTCCTCTTTTCTTTAATAGTTTAGCTTTCATTTCATCTGCTAAACTTGTATTATCTGCTGATATAGACTCCAAATTAATTTCTTCTGAAATTTTATCTACATAACTAAAACTTACTTGAGGAATTTCCCTAAAACAAGCTTGGGCAATTCGGTCACCTGGGTCTATTCTAAAATTTTCGTAAACATCGCAATTATAAATGATAACTTGAATTTCTTTACGATAACCATAGTCAATAGTTCCTGGACCGTTTAATACAGTAACTCCGTGCTTAGCAGCTAAACCACTCCTAGCTCGTATTTGTACTTCCCAATTTGGCTCACTCATTTCAACAAGTATTCCTGTGGGTATAACTGTATGCCCAGTTGGTAATACAAGTATTGCTTCTGGGATACACGCTCTGAGATCAAACCCTGCATCATATGGGAACTGTTGTTCCAGTTCCCATTTAATATTTAATGATTGTTCTAGATTCTTAGCTTCTTCAGTTTTTTGAATTTTAACTTCTAAATTCGACATATTTATTTAATCCTTTCCATACTTCATCACCATCTTTACCTGCAATAATAGCATCTTTATTATACTTGCTCAGATTTATCATTTTTTCATTACGTTTTAACAACGATTTACTATCATTAAGATTTCTAATATACTGACTTTTACCTTTTACTGGAAGAGCTTCTAGTAAAGTAGAAAAGTCTTTATAAGTTTTAGCCAAGGTTTGAGCACGTTTTGGCCCAATTCCCGCTACTCCAATAATAGCATCACTTTTATCACCTTCAATATATCTTGAAAGTAAAAATTCTTGTGGTGTAATTTCAAAACTTTCTGCTAGGTAATCTATTGTGATTTCTTTTCGAGAAAAAATATTAAATATACTTACATCTTCATCAATTAATTGATATAAATCACGGTCACTTGAGAGTATCCATGTATGTTCGTAAGAAGGTGATAACTTGAGGACTAAAAATGTCATTAAATCATCAGCCTCTATGCCACGATATTTATGCTTGTCATACGTTAAATCATCGTATATAGCGTTAAGACAGTCAAAAAACTCGTGGTATTTTTTTATCTCTTCTTCGTCTGTGGGTTTTTTACGGGTGCTTTTATAATCATCAGAGATATTCATACGGTAGTAACTTTTTCCAAAGTCAAAACATACTATAATACGTTCAGCTTTATAGCTATTACCTAAACTTTCAATCGTTCTTACATAATCTTCTTCAAAATGATTATAATTTCTACGCTGTATCCATCGATACGCTAGATTATTACCATCAACGATTAAAAGATTATTCTTTTCTCCTAATTGATTTTGCACAGCAGCCAGATCATTCCAGCCTTTTGCATCAATCATATTTTAACCTTTCATTTTACTTATTATAACACTAATTATACTATTACGCTAGTATTAAGTTATTTTATTAGCCCGTGGTGATACGCAGTTTTGCCATTTTCTTTGGTTGCTGTAAGAACTGCTTTTCGATTATTTTTTCTACTATAAGAACAGTGAATCCATCCAGAATTTTCATCACCGTCAGTATAAAATTCTAGTATTAATTGATCAAACTCAGGAATCTGATCTCGTATCCATTCTGCTAATTCAAAATTATCTAATCCAGTAATTTCAAAATCAGCAGCTTCACCTTTAGAGTGTTGCGAGGTAGCAGATCCCCCAATAGCTGTATTTAGTCTTGGACTTCTATACCCAGAAGTAACTCTAATTGGTTGTCCTTTTGCATCTCTTATAGGTTGAAGTATATTTTCTACTAATGCCTTAAGATTTTCTAAATGTTCTTCGTCAGGCTCATTAGAGATACCTCGCCTTACCGCAGTTTGACTTTTTGTAAATTCATTTAGTGTAAAGTTTTCTGATAATTTCATTTTATATTTCCTTCTTTATATTTGATTAACCAGTCTTTTAATAATCCCATTTTAAACTTATAACCAAAACAGTTAATTTCCATTTGGTTATCAAGTATTAATTCATCTTCCCAACAAACATAATCTTTTGACCTATTCCACCTATAGATTAATAGGGGTTTCTTTTTCATTACTTCTGCTTCTCGAAGGCATTGTTTCCAAAATTCATATAAATCAGAAGATTTAGCGGTGAGTAATCCATTCCAATTTACTTCTTTATAGTGTTTACATTCGATACAATACGGCCATGCAGCAGTATCAAATGGAGTCCAAAGATCACCTTTTAAATATTCTATTGAACCACTTAAAGGCATCCTTTTAAATTCTATTTTTAACTCAGCAGTTAAT
>Ga0209992_10003991_pt1 | contig 11951 bp, 15 predicted proteins | sample 2SBtaG_2_FD_182564 | JGI IMG/M metagenome (GOLD analysis project Ga0209992, IMG submission 182564) | Deep subsurface microbial communities from Kolumbo volcano to uncover new lineages of life (NeLLi) - 2SBTROV12_ACTIVE470 metaG (SPAdes)... | ecosystem: Environmental > Aquatic > Marine >... | reverse complement strand
GATAAATTTAGTTGCAAACTCACCAGAAAACACATCCGGTCCTGTTCTTATTTCATTTTTTGATATGGTTAGTGATTCTAGTAAGAACAACAAACTAGCTTTGGTTTCATCATATGCTATAGCATCATTTCTAAGAACATTAAATCCCTCATTGATCATTTGAGATTCAATTGAGCTAGATGCACGCTTAATCTGCCCATAAACAATGTCATCACTCCTTTTTTTATATGTAAAATTTACAATTAGTAAATTTTTTGCAATTTCAGCAGGAATCTTAATTCTTGATTTTTCTTTAAAATACGAGATTGAACTTTTTTTCAAGAAATTTCTAGCAATTAAAATAAAATTAGTAACATTCTGAATTGAAATTGCAGCCCCTAGATTTCTATTCCTATCTATTGGATCGATGATGACTACAGGTGAATCAAACTTTCTTGGAGATTCACCGATCATTTCATTATTTTTCAATTTGGAAATTCTCTTCAATACATTTTCAAAACTTCCTAAATAGTAAACTAAAACCTCACAAACATATCCACTGAATCCTTGTTTTGCAATCTCTGCTCCATACATTCCATTAATTTTTAAAAAGCATTTGAGGATTCTAATATCATCTTTCATTGAACCTGTTAATCTCTGACTCATAAATTCTGTATGAAATGTAGATCTGTCTGCTGCACTTTTCCATTCACCTTTTTTAATATCATAACATGGAACAACATTTACTCCGACTCCATCAATATCGGCCTCAACAAATGGATGCTCTGAATATCTTACATATGGTTTGAATTTTTTTAGTGAATCAAAACCAATTTTTTTGCCAATTGTCTCAAAGTTTTTTTCTGATGTTGTTTTTTTAAATTTAACAAAAATATCAATATCAATTTTTTCTGGCGTCCATGTTTCTTTTGCATATGAGCCTCCAAAATGCACTGATACAACTGATTTTTGTTTTTCAGCTTCCCTGTTAACTAAACTAAAAACCTGATTTGCAACTTTGTCAACCTTTTTCCTTTGTATATTATTTGGAATTGCTATTTGTTTTGATTTTTTTATTATATCACTTTTCATCTTGCATTAACCTCCAGTAAATCTGAATACTCTGGTCCTTTTGGACTTAAAACGCTTTTTTTTAACTTAATTTTTGATATTGTCTCAGTACCAAACTCTTCAGTCTCAAAATCTGTTATAATTGATGAAACATTCTCAATCTTCTTTCTTACTCTAAAAACTGTCAAGTGAGGTTTGAATTTCCTATCTGTCTCAAAACCAATTTTTGCCAATTGTATTCCTATTTCTTTTGCTAAATCAGTTAATTTTTTGGCTCCGTCTCCTTCAATTCCTATCCAAATTACTCTTGGATTGTTCAAATTTGGAAACGCTCCCACATTTTTTAGTGACACATCAAACTGAGGAAAATATATTTCATTTAACATATTTTTAACTTGTTGACATTTTTCTTCACTAATTTCTCCTAAGAACTGTAAAGTAAAGTGAATCTGATCAACTCTTGTAGGATTAGCATTAATCTTCACACTTTTTTGAAATGTTTCAACTTTCTTCAGAATTTCTTTATTTAAAATTTCAACTGCAATGAAAACTCTCATACAAAAATAAGAATTAGTAATTATTTATCGCTACCTTCTTAGACTAGTCAATCAAAAACAATCTGTGTCAAAACTAGTTGTATGTCTAACTGGAATGCCTGGTGCTGGTAAATCCACAGTTGTGTCAAAACTAAAGGATGGAGGATATGAAACTTTTAGTTTAGGTGATGGTGTTAGAGCTGAAGCAAAAAGACAAAATCTAGAACCTACTGGTGAAAATTTAGGAAGATTAATGCTAGAACTTCGTGAGAAAAATGGACCTGGAGCTGTTGCAGAACTAATCAAAGACTCAATCAAAAACTCTTCCCATAAAATTATAATTATTGATGGTATACGTTCTATACATGAAATTAATGTTCTAAAACAAACTGGAAATGTAAAACTTTTAGCAGTACATGCATCTTCTGACACTCGATTTAATTTTCTAAGTGAACGTAAAAGATCCGATGATCCACTAACAAGAGAGAAATTTGAAGAACGTGATCATAGAGAAATTGGTATTGGATTAGAAGAAATCATTGATCTTGCTGATGAATCAATTGAAAATAACAATGTAACAATTGATGAAATGGTATCTTCTGCAATCAAAATCTTTCAAAAATGGGTTGAATAATGAATCAAAAAACAATAATCCAAGTTTTTTGTCAAATCAATCCCTCTGAGGATCCTGAAAAAGTAAAACTTGCAGTGAATAATATTTTTCCTGATATGGAATTAGAAACATCTGATACTCAAATTACGGGCAAAACAAATAATTTCTCAGTTTTATCAGCAATTTCCAAATCAATTCGTGAAAAAAATATCAAAAATACATACCAGCGTATTTTAAAAAACAATAATGATGGTGAATCAACCTGGTTTTATCTCAATAAACAGGCAGCCTTTGTAGATACTGTAGCACTATGTAGTGAAGCAAATGAATCATCATTGGGCCCAATCAAGGTTATTTTACGCTCAAATGATATAGAACAAGTGATAGAATCAATCACAAACTAACTATTTCAAGCCATTTTGAGAACTTTTTTTTAGCTCAGTTATGAAAAATCAATTTTTACAGGATTTATCATGAAAGTACAATTAGCAATAATTGGCGCAGTATTAGTTGCAGGAGGAATCTTATTCTTACCTGAAACAATGAGTCAATTTCCTGCTGGCACAATGATTGTTGATGCACTAGTTGCAGATGTTACTAGCATCAAAGAATACAACACACACACAAACCAAGTTGGTGATACATTGTATGATGTAGGACTAAAAGCTGGTGATACCGTAGTTGATGTTGCAGGTCAAGTTGAAAACACCATTGATGAAACAGAAATTCCTGAAATTGACTTTTTAAAACTAGAAGAATAATCTAAATCTCAATTTCAAGTAGATCTTTTGCGGCAATAACCGATTCAAAAACCTGTTTTGCCTCATTTAACAGCACAGATTCATCACTATATCTTGCTGAAAAGTGTGTTAGAATTAGATTTTTTACACTTGAATTCTTTGCCAGTTCAGCTGCTTCTTTTGCAGTTGAATGGTTTGTTTCAATTGCTCTATCTTTCAGATCAAATGAAAATGTACAATCAAAACTCAAGTAATCACTATTTATAAAGAAATTCTGTAATTTTTCAGTAGGTCGTGTATCCCCTGATATTCCAATCTTTTTACCTGGTCTTTTCTCACCTGTTACCTGATACGAATCAATCTTTTTTCCATTAATCTCCACAGAATTTCCGTTTTGTAGTTCTTGCCACAATTTTCCTTCCGGCACTCCTAATTCTTTTGCTTTTTCAGGATAAAACACTCCTGCTTTTTCATTTTCTTCAAAACAATAAGAAAATGCAGGAATTCCATGTTGTGCTTCGCAACAACTTATCTGATATTTTTTTTCATTTACAATATTACCTTCTTTGACAATTGTTATGAAAACAGGAAATGGTAATCCAAAATTTAAAACTTTGATATTTGCTGTAATGAACTGTTCAATTCCTGCTGGACCATAAATCTCTATACATTCTGTTCTTTTTTGCATTGACATTGTTTGTAATAACCCTAAAATTCCTAAACAGTGATCACCATGAAGGTGAGTTACAAATATTTTCATTTTTTTATTCCATGGTAGTCCTGCTTTCAAGTATGCAACCTGTGCCCCCTCGCCTGCATCAAACATCAAAATCTCATTTTCACGTACAAGACAAATGCACGTTAACGAGCGTTCGGGTGTCGGCGCAGCAGCAGATGTACCAAGATAAACTAATTTCATAATATTATTTTCATTTTAATGCATTAGAAATAACTCTTGATACGTCTACCTTTGCTGAATTGCCTGGAATTGTATTTGTGCTAATTATTTCGGAAACACCTGCATTTTTGATCTTTTTTGTAGCATCATTAACTAATAATGCATGAGTACAGGCTACAAAAACTCGCCTGCATTTTTGTTTCTTTAAAAATTGAGTAGCTTTTACAATGCTTCCGCCCGTGCTAATCATATCATCTACCAGAATTAAATCCCTATTCCTCACGTTAACTTTGCCTGAAAGAATATTTACTTTACCAGTTTTTCTATCTCTATGTTTTTTTAATGCAATAAAGTCTGTTTTCAGAAGTTTTGCAAATTTTTCAGCTCTTTCTTTACCTCCTATATCTGGAGAAACAATCAGTGGTTCCTTTAGTTTCAATTTTTTGAAATGTTTTACTAAAACATCCATTGCTGAAACATTCTCTGAAGAAATTTTCAATTCTTTTAATGCTAATTTGCTGTGAATATCTACAGTAAGCACTTTTTTCACTCCCGCTGCTTTTAGCAATCTTCCGATAACTCCGATAGTAACTATTTCTCCTCCAAGAAATTCTCTGTCTTGTCTTGCATATCCCATGTAAGGGATAACTGCATAAACTTTTGAAGAAAATTTTTGAATTTTAGATACAATACTCAATAACTCTAAAAGGTTAGAATCTACTGGTGGATATGTTGATTGGACAACTATCACTATACTCTTCTTTGGAATTTGATTGATCGTTATTTTGCTTTCTCCATCTGGAAAAACTTTTTTTTCAGTTTTGATATATGGTGATTTCAGCTTTCTTGCAATTCTCTTTGCTAGATCTGTTGATGCGTTGCCTGATACTACCGTAAACTTTACCATTAAATCAACGAATCAAAACGGATTCTTAAGTTTTCGTAAGACTATTTTTTACATTAATCTCCTTTCTTTTGAAAAAATAACTTGTAATTGCAACTAAAGCTACCCCAATAATTTGTATTCCGAGCCAATCTAATCCCTGAAGTGATACTGTTTCAAAGGTAAATGGTGAAAACAATGGAAATCCTGTGGCTGAATTAAGTAAAACATCTGCTAAGAAAACATCAAATGCAATGTGTGATAAGACTGCACCAAATGCAACAGCACAAATTCTGATATCTTTTCCTCGTAGAATTACAAAAAATACTATAGACACAATTACTGCAAATGGAATTGAATGACTCATTCTTGAAACTAACTCTATATCCAAAAACTGTAGTAAATGATCCGAATCTAAGAAGATTGCAAAGCTTCCACCAAGAATGATGTATCTAATACTTAGTGTTCCCAATCCAATTACTGCGCCCCAAAAAACATGACCAAGTACATGCTCATACGTTACACTACTCACAACAAGCGGATTCCCAATTACAAATGTGAATTCACTTTCAGGAAAGAAAGCACCTATCATTGAAAATGCAAATGACACTGTTGCAAAAATTATTGAATTTTTTAAAATGAACTTAATAATATTTTTCAATATGCGTTTTGAATTTTTCCAAATAAATTAATCATTACTATTCATCTCCTGCTTCGCCGCGACCTAAATCACCTAATCCATACTCATCCATCACTTCCTTACGCTTGGAATCTAATTGATTAATCTCTTGTTCTTCACGTTTTTCATCGCCTTGGTATACAGTTCTAATTGGCCATGGTATTCTGATGTCATACTTCTTGAACTCTTCATACATAATCAGACGCATATCGCTTTTTGTCTTGAATTGTGCACCATAATCTCTTACGTAAACCCACATCGAAAAGTCCAAAGATGAATCATTGAACTTATCAAATCGTACAACTGGTTGTGTTACATCTACGTGAATGTCTTTGTCACATCCACAGCTGGGTTTGTTTTCTTCAAGATATGGACATCTATTTTGTCTTACAAGATGTCTTCCTCTAGCATCCGTAGCTTCAATCATAGCACGTTTCCCAACTTTGACTAAAATTGATGTAACTTGTCTTGGATTATTCAGATATGATACGCCAACATTTACTACTGCAGGAACAAGTTTGATTTCTTTTGTATAATTAATTATTTCTGCACTAACCAATTGTCGTGTAGGGATAATTGCAACTGATTCATTTAATCCATGACGAATGTATGTCACTCTTGGTGTAATTTTATGTACATATCCATTATATCCACTTTGTAATTGTATTCTGTCTCCTTCTTTGACAACCTTATCTTTTCTGATAAGAATATAAGAAAAGTAATTCTCTAACGTTTCTTTTAATGCTAATCCAACACCAAATGCAAGTCCTCCTGTTGCAGTTGCTAGCACTATCAAATCTACTTCCCACCATGATACTACTCCGACTAATACTCCAACAAAAATTAAAATTGGTAAAACCTGTTTTGCAGATTTTGGAACCCCTTCTTTTTGTTTACGTGAGTGTCCTGGTGGTTTATTTCCTGAAATTATTGACTCAAAACCTGAATTTCTTTTTTGTTCTCTCCAGATATCTATAGGATAAATCTCTTCAGGTAATACGCCTGGAAATAATTTCCTTCCAGACACATTCTTTCCTGTTACACAAGCTTCAAAGTATAATTGATATTTTTTTCGTTCAGATTTTTTCCATTTTTCATAAGGTTCTTTAGAATTTTTTTCATAACTTCCAATAGGTGCTCCTCTTGATGTCCGAAAGTTCTCCAAGTATTGTATTCCTTCGTCAGTTTGCAAGTAACTGTTGAACTCTTCTTCAGTTAGATCATCGGGTTTTTGCTTTGGTGGAATCCATTTGTATAATTTATGAAATAAATCATCATCATCATCTGGAAATCCTCTCATTTCTCTCCAAGCTTCAAAGTCTTCGCGTTCAAGACGTGAACTATCACGTTTTGTCAACGCTATTGGAACTAACTGTGAAATTGTATATCCTATAACCAAAATGTTTAGAGTGTTTAGCATCTTTGCAAATACTTCACTTGGTGCGAGTTCACTTTCGACCTGTGGAATTAATGATTCATCATCAAATAATTCAAAGACTTGAATGTACATGTTAACTGATGAAATCAATGCAATTGCCAAAAAAGGCAAAATAATCTTTCTTGCAAATCTTGCTACATGTGGTTTAGTATGATTAAATTTTTGAGTTTTTATCCAAAAAGAAAATTTTCTATAAACAAGACCGATTATAATAATTCCGATGATTAATCCGACAACAGCTAATTGTAATGATACTGATGATGCGATCAGCTGAGAAACTGTATCAAATTGCCCTACTGAAATCTCACTAATTTCGTCCGCCATTCCTAATACTTTTTTGATACTCCTAAACTTAAGTTATGAATTTATCTGTGAGTTTACAAAAAAGTGTTAATTTTTTCAAAAATTTAGGCTAAATTTACTCATTCATTTATGCTAGATCCTAAAGTTTAACAGAGGTTTTAGCTTACTAGACTAGTGGATCAAGGTAATAGACAACAATCAGTTTGGAAAGTAGATTCTTCCCCTCCAATTCGATCATTCACACTTGCAAATCTTAGAAAACTCCCACAATTAGAAAACTTCTCAGAAGAGCAGATATTTGAAATGGAGGTAGTTGGAAATGTTTTGCCATTCAAGGCAAACAACTACGTTGTTGAACAACTAATTGACTGGGATAATGTTCCAGGCGATTCAATGTTTAATTTGACATTTCCTCAGAAGCATATGCTCAAACCAGAGCACTATGACATGATGGCTTCAACTCTGAAAAATAATCCGGGCAGAAAAGAGATCCAAAATATAGCAAATAAAATTAGATTAGAATTAAACCCACATCCTGCAGGTCAAATGGAACTAAATGTTCCAGTTCTAAAAGATGGAACAAAACTTTATGGAATGCAACACAAATACAATGAAACCTGTTTATTCTTTCCTAGTCAAGGCCAAACTTGCCATGCATATTGTAGCTTCTGTTTTAGATGGCCACAATTTGTTGGTATGGATGAAATGAAATTTGCAATGAAAGAAGGAGATGATTTGGCACAATATGTAAAAGAACATCCAGAAATTTCAGATATTTTGTTTACGGGTGGAGACCCAATGATTATGAAGGCAAGTTTGTTTGCCACATATATCGATAAATTATTGGATGCAGATTTACCAAATCTTAAAACAATTAGAATTGGTACAAAGGCTCTCTCTTACTGGCCATACAAATTCACCTCTGACAGTGATGCTGAAGAAACCCTCGAGACATTTAGACGCATTAACTCAAAAGGAATCCATGTAGCATTAATGGGTCACTTTAACCATATTGCAGAACTAAAAACAGATGCAGTAAAACTTGCAATCAAAAAGGTTCGTGAAACTGGTACACAGATCAGAACTCAATCCCCATTACTGACCCACATTAATGATGATGCTGATATGTGGGCTCAAATGTGGCAAAAACAAGTAGAGCTTGGTTGTATTCCATACTACATGTTTGTTGTTAGAGATACTGGGGCACAACATTACTTTGGAGTTTCTTTAGTCAAAGCACATCAAATCTTCCAAAAGGCAATTCAGCAGGTAAGCGGATTGGCAAGAACTGTACGTGGACCATCTATGTCTGCAACACCTGGAAAGGTACAGATTGATGGAGTAGCTGAAGTAAATGGAACTAAGGTAATGGTTTTCCGACTACTTCAAGGTAGGGATCCTGAATGGGTCAATCGTCCATTCTTTGCAAAATATGATGAAAATGCAATTTGGCTTGATGATCTTAAACCTGCATTTGAAGACAAGTTCTTTTTTGAAGATGGACTAAACCAAATTAAAGAACAAAAAATGAAAACTGTGACAAGTTAAAATATGGATTTTATCAGTGATATGATATGAGAAAAGAGTTTGTAGTCATGAGAATTGATGCAGCACCTGATGGCGCTCCATATGTTCTAGTTACTCTTTCTTTAGCAAAAGACATGGCAGAAGGAAATCAGCCCCCAAATCCAACTGCACCAAACGTTATGGGATTTTCAAACATGGACGACATGATGAAAAATCTTAACAAAATGATTGCAGGTGGAGGAATGGGTATGATGGGTGGCGGCGCTCCAGGAACAACTTCTATCAAATTAGACATGCATGAGTACAAACAACTAGGATTATCAGTTGGAGACAAGGTGAATCTAGACATCTCAAAAGCAGAAACCTTAGGCGTATAGATCTATTTAAAAATCTGAATTTTCTATAATTTTCATGGGCGACAAGTCTGAAGAAGCATTTCAAAATCTAAAGATGGAACTAGATATCTACAAAGAAAAACTAAAGTCTATTTTTTCAAAATCAAAGAAGTAGAATTATGAGTGCTAGTGAATTTCTACGTAAAGAGCATCAAGAAATCATGCGTCTTGAAAAACTAGTTACAAAGTGTTCAAAATCTCTTTATGATGGTAAGGACGTTCCATTTTCTCACATTGATAAGATCAATTTTTTAATTGCAGAGTTTTTAGACTCTATTCATTTTACACGAGAAGAAGAATCCTATTTTCCATGTGTTGCAACATATGATCATCTAAATCAAGAAATTCGTGCATTGTTAATTGAACATGAATTTAGTAGAAATATTGCTAAACAAATATCAGAAAATCTGAAACTGTGGAAGAAAGGACAAGAGAAACGTGAACCAGTTGCTAGATTCCTTAGAACATATTCTATATTCCTAATTGATCATATGCAAAAAGAAGAACAGTTCTTTGAAAAAGCAGAAAAAGAAATTCTATCAAGAGAAGAGGAACAAGATATGCTAGAACAGTTTCAATCAATTTCTGCGATTGCGGAAAAAGTAACTTCACTTTTAGAAGATATTGGTTACCTAGAATCTCAAGATTGGGCAAAATAACATTCTTAAGCAGTAATTTCTCTGACATTTACATGGCCTTTTGTTTATGGATGACTGGACTACCTTGTTCAGGTAAGACCACTATTGTAAGAAAACTTGCTGAAACCATACCAAATCTGGCTATTCTAGACGGAGATGAACTAAGAGAATGGTTCTCACCAAAGGATTTCTCAAAAGAAGCAAGAGACGAGCACAACAGAAGAGTTGCTCACCTAGCAAAACTACTTCTAAAACACAATGTTCCAATGGGTGTATCACTAATCAGCCCATACAAGGAAAACCGTGCAAATGCTAGAGAGATAATTGGAGATGATACAAAGTTCTTTGAAGTTTATGTCAATGCATCACTAGCACAATGTGAAGAGCGTGATGTTAAAGGAATGTATGCAAAAGCACGTTCTGGAGAGATTAAGGGATTTACTGGAATTGACGACCCATATGAGGCACCAGATAACGCTGATTTAGTACTAGATACTGAGAACAAATCCCTTGATGAGAGCGCTGCAGAAGTTTTAGAATTTTTGAAATCTAAGAATCTAATTTAGATATTGCATCTAATGCTTCTTGATGAACCAATCCATTTGTAACCAATATGCCATTTTCATGGTGTACAGATTCTGTATTGTATACCATGTCCTTACCAGAAATATCCGTCATCTTTCCACCGGCTTCTGAAATTATGCAATTTGAGGCACAAGTATCCCACTGTTTCATCTTATTTGTGGTTGTAACGTAAATCTCTGCTTCTCCAGATGCAATCTCAGTTACCTTGAGTGAACTTCCAATACTTGTGACAACCGAAATCTCCATTTCATCGAGTAACTTTTTCTCCTTTTCTGACAGATGATGTCTACTTACAAGAGCGTGGCAATTCTGTATTTCTGACATCATTGTAACCTCGATTTTCTCCCATTCCTCACTATAGCAAAATGCACCTTTTCCAGATTCAGCCAAATACATCTTCTTTTTTGTAGGCCAGTAAATTATACCCAAAACTGATTTGTGATTTTCAACTAATCCAACCATCACAGTAAATTCTCCAGTTCTATTAACAAAATCAGTTGTTCCATCTAGCGGATCTATAATCCAAACCTTTTCTTCGAATAATCTCTTTTTGTCATCAACATCCTCTTCAGATAAGATAGTAATTCCTGTTTCTCCTAAAACCTCTTTCAGAATTTTGTTACTTTCAATATCTGCCTGAGTTATTGGAGAATCATCATCTTTTTTCTCAGTTGAAAAATCTGTTTCATAAACCTCAAGAATTTTTTCACCTGCCTTAACTATTCCTTCAAGAATTTTGCCTAGTTCTGGTTGGTTTGAATTAAACGGTAACTCACTAATCATTTTTCAAATCTCTATTTGCCAATTCTGGTTTTAGAGTCCATGCTACTGCTAGACCAACAAATGGAATTGAAATCAATCCTGTCATTTGAAGTATAATCAATAGTTGCTGTTGTGCCACATCAGGTACTGTAATGAGCCATGGAAGTGGAAGTGACAAAATGAACCAGATTCCTACCAAAAGTCCAACTATCTCAATTCTCTGTTTTTTTCTAGCATTCATGGTAAACTCACTCTGTTCTCATCAAATTTAATTCTTGAACTTTATTCCAAAGGTAACTCTTCTGTTTAGGATGTAATTTATGCCGCTGGCTATTACAATGCCGATTCCTGCTCCGTACATATGATAAAATCCGCTACTTTCTACCAATGAGACGGTAATTCCTAATTGTATTGACATTCCAATTGCGCTAATTATGAGAAATTTAAAATACATGACAGAATTCCTCTTATCCTCGACAAAACTACCAAACGTCCAATATCTGTTAAAAAAGAAATTAGTTGTAATTGAAACTGAAATCGCAATAACTTGAGATGCAACATACCAAAATCCTGCAATATCTGTCAGGATGTATAAAATTCCTAGATTTACTAAAACTCCACTTGCACCTACAATGTAAAATTGAACTGCATGTTTTGCAAATAATGACAATCCCCCCTTCTTTTCGTTATTCTCTATTGTCATATGTCCCTCTTGATAATACCCACTATAATTAACATCTGATTGAATCAATTATAATTTTCAAAAAAGCCTAGTTTTCTTTGTAATTATTTGACAAATATTTTAAATATGATAAAGACGTATACATCACAATGCGGAAGGATGTAAATCCTATCGATTAAACTAGCGTGGTCCTGCAAAGCAGAAATCTAGTCAAAAGCACAA
>Ga0209992_10003990_pt1 | contig 11952 bp, 19 predicted proteins | sample 2SBtaG_2_FD_182564 | JGI IMG/M metagenome (GOLD analysis project Ga0209992, IMG submission 182564) | Deep subsurface microbial communities from Kolumbo volcano to uncover new lineages of life (NeLLi) - 2SBTROV12_ACTIVE470 metaG (SPAdes)... | ecosystem: Environmental > Aquatic > Marine >... | reverse complement strand
CAATTAATCAATTAGTGAAATCCGGTAGATCAAAACCGGTGAAAAAAAGCGATAGTCCGGCGCTGAAATCTTGTCCTCAAAAACGAGGTGTTTGTGTCAGGGTTTATACTTCGACGCCTAAAAAGCCCAATTCGGCGCTTCGAAAAGTAGCTCGTGTGCGATTGACCAATGGAATGGAAGTGACAACCTATATTCCTGGAGTGGGTCATAATTTACAGGAGCATTCAATTGTTATGATCCGGGGAGGGCGAATTAAAGACTTGCCTGGTGTTCGGTATCACGTGGTTCGAGGCAGCCTCGACACCTTAGGTGTTGAGGGACGTATGCAGAGCCGTTCCAAATATGGGGCCAAAAGGCCAAAAAAATAGAACAAGAAAACTATGGCAAGAAGACGAGAAGCTCAAAAGCGGGAAATTACCCCCGATCCAAAATTCAATAACATGCTGGTAGCTCGGTTTATAAATTGTATTTTGAATAAGGGGAAAAAGGGCGTGGCGGAGACAATTTTTTATAAGGCTCTCGAGAATATTGAGGCTAAAGGAAAAGAAGAACCGTTGCGGGTGTTTCGCAAGGCAATTGAAAATGTCGCTCCATTGCTGGAAGTGCGGTCTCGCCGAGTGGGTGGTGCGACCTATCAGGTTCCGGTTGAGGTAAGGGAGAATCGAAGGATGGCCCTGAGCATTCGCTGGGTGATTCAAAATGCCAGACAGCGATCGGGTCGAACCATGGCCGATAAGTTGACAGGGGAAATTATGGATGCCTTTAATAATTCAGGCGGAGCAATTAAGAAAAAAGAAGAAGTTCATCGTATGGCAGAAGCAAATAAGGCGTTTGCCCATTACCGATGGTAATAGGAGTTATAAGGTAAGAGAATGAGTGAAAAAACCAAACTTGAAAAGACTCGCAATATAGGGATTATTGCCCATATCGATGCGGGTAAGACGACGACAACTGAAAGAGTTCTTTACTACACCGGCAAGAGTCATAAGATTGGCGAAGTCCACGATGGAAACGCCACGATGGATTGGATGGAGCAGGAGCAAGAAAGGGGCATTACTATCACATCGGCGGCGACGACCTGTTCTTGGTTGGGGCATAAAATCAATATCATTGATACACCTGGACATGTGGATTTTACCGCAGAGGTTGAGCGGTCGTTACGGGTTTTAGATGGAGCAGTTGGTGTCTTTGATGCGGTAAGTGGTGTTGAGCCGCAGTCTGAAACGGTTTGGCGTCAGGCTAGTAAATATAATGTGCCACGAATTTGCTTTGTGAATAAGATGGATCGTGCAGGCGCCAACTTCCTGGATTGTGTTCAGCAGATGAAGGAAAAACTAAATGCTCATCCGGTGCCAATTCAGTTGCCTTTGGGGGCTGAGGCTGATTTCATCGGTGTGATTGACCTCATCAATATGAAGGCGAACATTTACTCGGATGATAAAGATAAAGGCGAGGTTTATGAGGTGGTAGATATCCCTGGTGAGTATAAAGGCCAGGCGGATGAATATCGCGAAAAACTCATCGAAGCGATTTCGGATGTGGATGACGCCATCATGGAAAAATTTTTGGGTGGTGAAGAGATTTCGGTGGAGGAAATTAATGCCGCATTAAGAGAAGGCACGCTTGAATCCCGCTTCACGCCTGTATTGTGCGGTGCAGCCTTTAAGAATAAGGGGGTGCAGCAACTGCTTGACTCTGTCGTATCCTATCTTCCCTCTCCCCAAGAATTAAAAACCATCACTGGGACAAATCCTAATACGCAAAGTGAAGAAAGTCGTAAGCTAGATGTGGGAGACCATTTCTCCGCTTTGGCATTCAAAATAATGACCGATCCGTTTGTGGGTCAGTTGGCGTTTGTGAGGGTTTATTCTGGAGAGCTGACCAGCGGTTCTTATGTTTATAATTCCACAAAAAATGTTAAAGAGCGGGTGGGTCGAATTTTAAGGATGCACGCTAATAAGCGAGAAGAAGTTGATGTGGTGCGGGCAGGAGATATTGCTGCGGTGATTGGATTAAAAAAGTCCTATACCGGTGACACACTTTGCGATAAAGACTATCCTATAATTCTCGAGGCTATTCAATTTCCTGAGCCAGTTATTTCTGTGGCAATTGAGCCAAAAACCAAGGCGGAACAAGATAAGCTTTCGGATTGTCTCGTTAAACTTTTGCAGGAAGATCCCACTTTTCAGGTACGCGTTGATCCCGATACCAACCAAACGATTATTTCTGGAATGGGTGAGTTGCATCTTGAGGTTTTGGTGGATCGAATGCGTAGAGAATTCTCACTAGACGTGGATGTTTCTAAACCGCAGGTTGCTTTTAAGGAGACGATCACCAAAGCGGTTGAGCATGAAAATAAATATGTCAAGCAATCTGGTGGCCGGGGTCAGTACGGTCATGTTGTTATCAAGGTCGAGCCAAGAGAGGCGGGAACAGGATTTGAGTTCGTAAATAAAATTCATGGTGGTGCAATCCCTAAGGAATTTATTCCTGCAGTGCAAAAGGGAGTTGTGGAGTCGATGGCTAGAGGAATTCTTTGTGGATATCCTGCAGTTGATATTTCTGTGACGTTGCTTGATGGGTCTTTTCATGATGTGGATTCATCTGAAATGGCGTTTAAAATTTGTGCGTCGATGGCATTCCAAGAAGCTTGTAAAAAAGGAGCGCCGCAGATGCTGGAGCCGGTAATGGATGTGGAAGTGGTCACCCCTGAGGAGTTCATGGGGGATGTGATCGGTCGGCTCAATTCCAAGCGCGGCAAGATCAAGGATCTGGCGGATCGTGCCGGCGCAAAAGTAATTAGGGCTGAAGTGCCTTTGTCGGGAATGTTTGGATATTCCACAGATCTGCGATCATCGACTCAGGGACGGGCTAGTTACTCTATGGAATTTGCTAAATATGATTCTGTTCCTGTTTTGGTAGCGGAAGAATTAATTGCAAAATCCACCGGCGCCAGTGAGAAATTAGCAGTTTAATAAATACTATATATTTTGGAGTGAATCAGCATGGCTAAAGAAAAATTTATTCGCGATAAACCTCATTTGAACGTTGGGACCGTGGGTCACGTTGACCATGGTAAAACTACTTTAACCGCTGCGATCACAGAAGTTTTGTCGAAAAAAGGATTTGCTGAAACGATTGCTTTTGATCAAATCGATAAAGCGCCTGAGGAAAAGGAGCGCGGTATTACCATTGCTATTGCTCACGTGGAATACAATACCGAGAACCGTCATTATGCTCATGTAGATTGCCCCGGTCATGCGGATTATGTGAAAAACATGATCACTGGTGCGGCGCAGATGGATGGTGCGGTTTTGGTTATTTCTGCAAACGATGGCCCGATGCCGCAGACACGAGAGCATATCCTTTTGGCACGTCAGGTCGGTGTTCCTAAGATCACTGTATTTATGAATAAATGTGACATGGTTGATGATCCTGAGTTGCTCGATCTGGTTGAGCTAGAAGTTCGTGAGTTGCTTAGTAAATACGAATTTCCAGGTGATGATGTGCCTGTTATCCGTGGTAGTGCTTTGCAGGCTCTTGAAAATCCAGAAGATGAAGAGAAAACCAAATGCATCTGGGAGTTGATGGAAGCTTTGGATACCTATTTCCCGGTTCCAGATCGTCCTGTAGATAAACCTTTCTTGATGCCGATTGAAGATATTTTTAGTATTTCAGGTCGTGGAACTGTTGCAACCGGTCGTGTTGAAACAGGTGTGATTAAGGTGGGTGAGGAACTTGAGATTGTTGGATTTCGAGATACCACTAAAACCACGTGTACGGGTGTTGAAATGTTCCGAAAGCTTTTAGATGAGGGGCGTGCGGGCGAAAATGTTGGGGTTCTTCTTCGTGGTACCAAGCGTGACGAAATTGAGCGCGGTCAGGTTCTTTCTAAGCCTGGGTCTATCACGCCGCATACTAAATTTAAGGCAGAAGTTTATATTCTGACTAAAGAAGAGGGTGGCCGTCATACTCCATTTTTTAATGGCTATCGTCCGCAATTTTATTTCAGAACCACCGATGTTACCGGTGTTGCAACATTACCAACTGGAGTTGAAATGGTTATGCCGGGAGATAATGTGGCTATGGAGATCACTCTCATTACGCCTGTTGCTATGGCAAAAGAGCTAAGATTCGCAATCCGCGAAGGTGGCCGTACGGTGGGAGCCGGAGTTGTTGGTGAGATTGTAGAATAATGAGCGATCAAAAAATACGGATCAAACTGAAGGCTTATGACCATAAGCTCCTAGACTGGTCGGTTGGGGAGATAGTAGAAACTACCCGGCGTACAGGCGCAAAGGTTGTAGGCCCTGTTCCCTTGCCTACGGTGAGGAACAGGTGGACGGTATTGAGATCGCCGCATGTAGATAAGAAATCTCGTGAGCAGTTTGAGATTCGAACTCACAAGCGGATCATGGAAATTCTTGAGCCCACGCCGCAGACTGTGGATGCGTTGATGAAGCTGGACCTTTCCGGCGGAGTGGATATTGAGATTAAGCTTTAAAATGGAAATGTGATGAGCGCGTTATTAGGAAAAAAAGTAGGAATGACTCAGGTCTTCAATGACAAGGGAGATTGTGTTCCAGTCACTGTAGTTCAGGTCGAGCGATGTGTGCCAGTGTTAAGGCGGACCGTCGAACAAGATGGTTATAATGCGGTTATGTTGGCTTATGGTGATAGAAAACCAAAGCACACGAATAAGCCTCTGAAAGGTTTTTATGATAAGCACAAAGTCGAGCCTGCGAAAGTTCTCAAGGAATTTAGAAACCAGAATTTCGACGATGATGCAATGGGTAAACCCATTAAGGTTGATATTTTCAGTGCGGGAGATGAGGTTGAGGTCGTGGGAGTGACTAAGGGGCGAGGTTTTTCCGGTGTTTTTAGGCGGTTTAACTATGGTGGGGCACCAGCCTCACATGGTCATCACGAAAGTTATCGCGGAACCGGTTCCATTGGAATGCATACTTACCCTGGGCGCGTTCTTAAAGGAATGGGGATGCCGGGTAGAATGGGTGGTAAAGCGAAGCATCTAAAAAATCTCGAAGTTGTGCAGGTGGATGTAGAGAATAATGTGCTTCTTCTGAAGGGCTCTGTGCCGGGTGCGAATGGCGGATTGCTAAGAATTTTTAAATCGTAGGGACAAAGTTTTTTCATGCCTGAACTTGATATTGTAGATACGGAAAATAAGAAAGTCGGGAAGGTTGAGGCCTCCTCTAATGTGTTTGAGGCTAGGGTGCGTGATGAATTGGTGCAGCGTTATGTGACAATGCAGCTGGCAGCTCGGCGTGGCGGCAATGCGGCAACCAAACAGAATAAAGGCGAATTGCATGGTAGTAATGCGAAACCTTGGAGACAGAAGGGCACGGGTCGTGCTCGTTCAGGTAACACGCGATCACCGATTTGGCGAGGGGGTATGACGGTCTTTGGCCCTAGTCCTAGGAGTTATGCATTTTCTCTTTCAAAGAAATCCAAAAAAATTGCAATCAAATCTGTTCTCACTGAAAGATTCAAGAGTCAAAATATCTCTATTGTTGACTCCATTGTCCTAGAGCAACCAAAAACCAAAGATTTAGCCGTTATCCTGAAAAAAATGGGTCTTCCAAGTAAAACTTTGTTTATTATTTCTGAAAAAAACCAAAACTTTCAGTTGGCAGCGCGTAATTTACCTTATACGAATGTTTTGCTAGTGGATGGCTTAAATGTGTTCGATCTTTTGAAGCATGAAAGAATTGTATGTACAAAAGATGCGCTTCAAAAAATAGAGGAGCGACTTAACTAATGGATATGTATCAGGTGGTAATCAAACCATTGGTAACAGAAAAAGGCACCATGATGCTGAGCGAGGGCAATTGGGTAACCTTCAGGGTTCATCCGGATGCTAATAAAATTGAGGTTAGGGAAGCGATCCAGAAAATTTTTAGTGTCTCTGTTTTGCAAGTAAATACTCAGATCGTTCGGGGTAAGCGAAGAAGGTTTGGTAAAACGATGGGACAGTCAAAAGCATGGAAGAAGGCAATGGTCCGATTGAAAGAAGGCGATAAAATTGAAATATTTGAAGGAGTTTAAGGGTTAATGCCTATTAGGAAACAAAAACCTCGTTCTCCTGGTGTGCGATTTCAGACCATTTCAGGTTTCGATGAGATAACAAAACCGGAACCAGAAAAAAGTCTTCTTGTCTCTATTTCAAGATCAGGTGGGCGCAATAATAATGGTCGAGTGACAGCTAAGCGTCGAGGTGGTGGCCATAGGAAACAGTATCGTATTATTGATTTCAAACGCGGTAAAGATGAAATCGAGGCTAAAGTTGTCGGGATAGAGTATGACCCTAATCGCTCTGCCCGTATCGCTTTGCTAGTTTACTCCGATGGTGAAAAGCGTTATATCATTGCGCCGGCAAAGTTAAATGTGGGTGATGTTTTGGTATCAGGTGAAAATGCAGAAATCAAAATTGGCAACTGTCTGCCGCTAAAAGATATTCCCGAGGGTACGCTGATTCACAACATAGAAATGCGACCGGGAAAAGGTGCGCAGATCGCGCGCAGTGCTGGAAACGGGGTTCAACTGATGGCGAAAGAAGGGGAGTACGTTACGCTGAAGTTGAGGTCAGGCGAGGTTCGTTTGATACATAAGAATTGCCGTGCAACGATAGGTATTGTTGGGAATTCGGATCATGAAAATGTGTCAATTGGTAAAGCCGGGCGTGTGCGCTGGATGGGTCGCCGACCGAGAGTGCGAGCTGTAGCCATGAACCCAGTGGATCACCCTATGGGTGGTGGTGAGGGCAGGTCTTCGGGCGGGCGTCACCCTTGTAGTCCTTGGGGTCAAAGTGCTAAAGGATTAAAAACAAGAAAAGTTAATAAACTATCGAACAAATTTATTCTCAATCGCAAAAAGAAGAAATAAGTTTGTCTAATTTTGAGGGTTAGGAATGGCACGATCGTTAAAAAAAGGTCCGTTTGTTGATTCGCATTTGATGGATCGGATCGAGGAATTGAACCGTAAGAATGAAAAAAAAATTTTCAAAACTTGGTCGCGTCGCTCCACTATTACCCCGGATTTTGTCGGGCATACAATATCAGTCCATAATGGGAAAAAGTTTTTTCCGATATTCGTGACTGAAAATATGGTTGGACACAAGCTAGGCGAGTTTTCTCCTACGCGTACTTTTAGGTCGCATGGAGGCAAAACCAAAAAAGCAGTAACCAAGTAGGGTGGGAGAGGGTTCCTCACGGGCCATCCCTGAAAAGAATTATTTTTAATGTATCGCAAGTTATAGGATAAGCCTCGCTTGTGGAAAATTAGAGAGACTGAAAGATTATGGAAGTAAGAGCCTTACTTAGGCATACGCGAACAGCACCCCGTAAGGCGAGGTTGGTGGCAGATTTAATTCGCGGGAAAAATGTAAACGATGCCATTAATATTTTGCAGTTTACACGTAAAAGAGCGGCGGATACTTTTCAAAAGTTATTAAAATCTGCCATTGCTAATGCGGAAGAGAATCATAAGGTTCTCGATGTGGAAGATCTGTTTGTGAAAAATGTAAGAGTCGATGAGGGTGTTACTTGGAAGCGCAATATGCCGCGTGCTCGAGGCACTTCAACAATGATTCAAAAAAAGACCAGCCACATCACTTTGGTGTTGGAAGAAAAAGGATCTTAAGGAGAAAAAAGTGGGTCAAAAAGTTCATCCCTATGGGTTTCGTTTAGGATTCAATAAAACTTGGATTTCTAACTGGTATGCACGTAAAGACTATTCTAGTCAGTTGGTCGAGGATATTAGTCTTAGGAAATATATTTTCAAAACATTGTCCCATGCGGGAATTTCCAAGGTAGAAATTGAACGATCTGCGAATCGGGTGCGGATAAATATTCACACCGCACGTCCCGGAATTATTATCGGCAAAAAGGGCCTGGAGGTAGATCGTCTTAAGGAGGAATTAGAGAAGGTGATGTCTAGTAAGCAGGTCAATCTCAATATTAAAGAGGTTCGGCGGGCTGAGTTGGACGCTACTTTAATAGGCCAAAATATAGCTTTGCAGTTGGAAAAACGGGTTTCTTTTCGTCGCGCTATGAAAAAAAGTGTTGTTTCGGCGCTTCGGTTTGGAGCCAAGGGTATCAAGGTTCGGGTTTCGGGGAGACTAGGTGGAGCAGAAATTGCCCGGAGCGAATGGTACCGTGAAGGTCGAGTGCCTTTGCATACTCTTAGGGCGGATATAGATTATGGAACAGCAGTCTCCAATACCACTTTCGGAATCATTGGTGTAAAGGTTTGGGTTTATAAGGGGGAGGTTCTTCCAGAAAAGAAATTGAAAAAACCAGAAGGATTTGAATCGAAACCTGCTGTGGAAGCGGCTAAGAAATAATTTTTTTAGAATTAAAAGTAATTAATTAGGAGATGGCGCATCATGTTGATGCCTAAAAGAGTTAAATATAGAAAACGCCAAAAAGGTAGGATGCGTGGAACCGCTTATCGAGGCGGAACTTTGAGTTTTGGTACCTTTGGCCTTCAAGCTCTGGAGTGTGGGCGTATAACGAATCGGCAAATCGAAGCTGCCCGAATTGCTATGACAAGACATGTGAAGAGAGGAGGAAAAATTTGGTTGAGAATTTTTCCTGATAAGCCGGTTTCAAAGAAACCTCTTGAAACCCGAATGGGTAAGGGTAAGGGCAATCCAGAGTTTTGGGTGGCTGTGGTAAAGCCAGGACGTATGCTCTATGAAATGGAAGGGGTCTCTGAGCCGATTGCAAAAGAGGCGTTTCGCCTTGCGGCCCATAAACTATCTGTAGCAACCCGATTTGTTGCAAAATAACTGAACGGTAAATAGGTAATGAAAGCACAAGAGATTAGAGATCTTTCCGAGAAAGAACGGGAGGACAAGGTAACGGACTTAGGTCAGGAAATTTTTAACCTGAGGTTTCAATTGGCTACGGGGAAAATTGAAAACCCGAGTCGTTTGAAAAGTCTTCGTAGAGATATCGCAAGAATTAAGACCATTCAGCGGGAAGCTGGAGATGAGGCGCCGGAATCTGTAGAAGAACAAAAGGAAGAAAAGAAATAACGTAATGGGGTATAAGATCGCCCTGAAAATCAAACTGAATAGGAAATTCCTTTGGAAAAGACTACAAAAAGAAAAACTTTGCAAGGCCATGTTGTAAGCAACAAAATGGATAAGACGGTGGTCGTAAAGGTGGAACGCAAGTATATGCACCCTAAATTTAAAAAGGTGGTAAAAAGCACCCGCAAATATAGCGCGCATGATGAAAAAAATGAGTGTAAGCCTGGAGATTTCATTAGTATTGGAGAAACTCGGCCGCTGAGTAAAACCAAGCGTTGGCGGATGCTAGAGGTTATTAAAAAAGATGTTGGAGAAGGTATAGCGTCATGATTCAGCTGAGAACGGTTTTAGAGGTTGCGGACAATTCCGGAGCGAAAGTGGTCCAGTGTATTAAGGTGCTGGGTGGGTCTCGTCGCCGGTATGCGCATATTGGCGATGTGATTGTTGTTGCCGTAAAAGAAGTTGACCCTCAGAGCAGTTTGAAAAAGGGCGAGGTCAAAAAAGCAGTGGTGGTTCGCACTCGTAAGGAAATTAGAAGATCTAATGGAACTTATATTAAGTTTGATAACAACGCTGCAGTTTTGATTGGAGATGGGAAAGACCCTGTTGGAACTCGTATTTTTGGTCCTGTTGCTAGGGAATTACGTGCTAAACGCTATATGAAGATTCTATCGCTTGCTCCGGAGGTATTATAGTGAAAAGGGCAGCTTATAAATTGCATCTCAAGAAAGACGACATTGTTCAGGTTATTGCCGGGAAAGAAAAAGGGAAAAAGGGAAAAATTTTGGCAATCTTCCCTGGCCGCGAACGTGTAACAGTCGAGAAATTGAATATGGTTAAACGCCATACCAAAGGGGATGGCAAGTCTAAGCAATCGGCCATTATAGAGAAAGAGGGAACAATTCATATCTCTAATGTTTTGTTAGTGAGTGACAAGGTTGGTAAGGGAGTTCGAACAAAATTAAAAAAACTGACCGATGGTAAGCGAGTTCGTGTTTGTTTAAAAACCGGAGATGTGTTGGATAAGGTATAAGCATGGCAAACTTTAAAAAAGCATATATTGAAAAACATAAAGCGGCGATCCAAAAGGATCTGGGCTTGACCAATGTTATGGAAATTCCCAAGATGGAAAAGATCACCGTTAATATGGGTCTAGGTGAAGCGTTGCAGAACTCTAAACTTATAGAATCTGGGATTGATCAATTGAAGATAATTACGGGCCAATCTCCGGTTGTAACGAAGGCAAAGAAGTCCATCTCCAACTTTAAATTACGAGAAGGGGTTTCGATTGGCGTGAAGGTCACTATGCGCGGCAATCGTATGTATGAGTTTTGGGAAAGGTTGGTTTGTTTTGCGCTTCCCCGCGTGCGTGATTTTAAGGGATTGCCTCCAAAAGCGTTTGATGGGCGCGGTAATTATACGATTGGATTGAAAGAGCAGTTGATCTTTCCTGAAATCAATTTTGATAAAATAGAAAAGATCAAGGGGATGAATATTACAATTACGACCACTGCTAAAAATGATGAACAGGGTAGATCTTTATTGACCCATATGGGGCTTCCCCTAAGAAAGTAAAGGTATGGCAAGAAAAGCACTTATAGCTAAGCAGAAAAGAAAACCCAAATTTGCTGTTAGAGGTTATAGCCGATGTAGTATCTGTGGACGGCCAAGAGCCTTTCTTAGAAAGTTTGGTATATGCCGCATTTGTTTTCGCGAGAGGGCGTTGCGTGGAGAAGTTCCTGGTGTTACTAAGGCCAGTTGGTAATGCAATTGAATTAATAATTTTTGGAGTGCCGTTGTAAAATGATGACCGATCCCATAGCAGATTTGTTCACCCACATTCGTAATGGACAAATGGTGCGACATCCGAGAGTGGATGTTCCCGGGTCTAAAATGAAAACGCGGATTGTGGAAATTTTAAAGGATGAAGGGTATATCAAAAATTTCCGCCATTACGAGGATGGTAAGCAGGGGATTCTTCGGGTTTATTTGAAATATCAAAACGATGAGCCTGTTATTCGAGGAATCAAAAGAGTCAGCAAGCCGGGAAGAAGAAATTATGTTGGACGCGACGCGATCCCGAAGGTTTTGAATGGATTGGGCGTGGCTATTCTTTCAACCTCCTCGGGCGTCTTCACCGACGAGCAATGCCGGGAAAAAGGGGTTGGCGGTGAAGTCCTTGGTCATGTCTGGTAAATATTTAATTTTTTCCTCTAATGGAAAGTTACAAACACCTGGGTTGACTCCCGGGAGTAATGGATAAAAAGGAAATGTCTCGAATAGGAAAACAGCCAGTTCTTATGCCTTCAGGGGTAGAGTGCAAAGTTAACGGCTCAAAGGTTGATATTAAAGGACCGAAGGGGCAGTTGTCTCGTCAAATGCATCCGAATATGAAAATCGAGTTGAAGGATAATGCGGTAATAGTAACTCGACCGACAGATGGCCGGTTAGATCGTTCTTTGCATGGTCTCACGAGAACTTTGATCAACAATATGGTGCTGGGAGTTTCGACGGGTTACTCGAAGCAGCTCAATATTGTGGGTGTTGGTTATAAGGTTGCGTTAAAGGGCAAGGATTTGGAATTGAATCTGGGGTATTCCCACTCTATCAATTACCCGGCACCAAAGGGCATTGAGTTTGAGGTAGATAGTAAAAAGAACACCATAATTGTTAAGGGCGTCAATAAGGAAGTGGTGGGTCAAACGGCATCTGAAATTCGCGGGTTTCGTCCCCCGGAGCCCTACAAGGGAAAGGGTGTCATGTACTCGACTGAAAGGATTATTCGCAAAGCTGGTAAAGCTGCGGTAGGAAAAGGAACGTAAAATGAAAACTCTAGAACGTGAGCGTCTGCGGCTGAGTAGGAAAAAAAGAATTAAACTAAAGATACAAAAGCAGAA
>Ga0209992_10003989_pt1 | contig 11952 bp, 12 predicted proteins | sample 2SBtaG_2_FD_182564 | JGI IMG/M metagenome (GOLD analysis project Ga0209992, IMG submission 182564) | Deep subsurface microbial communities from Kolumbo volcano to uncover new lineages of life (NeLLi) - 2SBTROV12_ACTIVE470 metaG (SPAdes)... | ecosystem: Environmental > Aquatic > Marine >... | reverse complement strand
TTCACGCCCACGGGAATGCTGTCATCGCCCAGATGCAGATGGCAGGGTTGGCTTTCCTCGTGGTTGGTCATGGAAAAGCTGACATTGGTCAGCCGGTCAAAGCTCAGCACCCCGTCGGGCCGCGGATAGTCGATCGGCCGGTGGCGCCGCGCCGGTTCGGTGGCCTGCGCATCGGTCTTGCCGTGTTTCAGCGTGCCAAACAGCGAAAAGCCGCGAAACAGCGTCTGAAACCACATGTCGAAACCGCCCAGCGCCAGCCCGCCCAGCGGGCCAAGCCGGCTGTTCAGCGGCGCCACGTTGCGCACCCGCTTCAGGTCCTTGCCCACCGGGCCGCTGCGAAGGGCGGCGTCATAGTCGGCCAGCCGGTCGCCGGCGCGGCCTGCGGCGATCGCCGCCGCCGCCGCCTCGGCCGCGGCGATGCCCGAATGCATGGCGTTGTGGTTGCCCTTGATCCGCGGCAGGTTGACCAGCCCCGATGAACAGCCCAGCAGCGCCCCGCCGGGAAAGGCCGACTGCGGGATCGACTGCAACCCGCCCTTGGTGACCGCCCGGGCGCCATAGGCCACGCGCTTGCCGCCCTCCAGCAGCTTGGCCACCGCCGGGTGATGCTTGAAGCGCTGGAACTCCATATAGGGAAACAGATAGGGGTTCTTGTAATTCAGATCGACGATATAGCCGACATAAACCTGATTTTTATCAAGGTGATAGATGAACGACCCGCCCGAGTTCTTCCAGCCCAGCGGCCAGCCCATGGTGTGGGTGACCTCGCCTTCGTTGTGCTTGTCGGGCTGAACCTCCCAGATTTCCTTCATGCCAAGGCCGAATTTCGGCACGTCGCAATCGTCGGCCAGCCCGTATCTTGCGATCACCTCTTTCGACAGGCTGCCGCGCACGCCCTCGGACAGGAAGACATACTTGCCATAAAGCTCCATCCCCGGTTCATAGGCGTCGCCGGGCGTGCCGTCGGCCTTTTTGCCGAACTCGCCCGCGACCACGCCGCGCAGGCTGCCATCCTCGCGGAACACCAGCTCGGAACAGCTCATCCCGGGGAAAATCTCGACGCCCACCGCCTCGGCCTGTTCGGCCATCCAGCGGCAGACATTGCCCATCGAGACGATATAGTTTCCGTGATTGTTCATCAGCGGCGGCATCAGCCAGTTGGGCAGGCGAATCTTGCCGCCCTGGCCAAGGATATAAAGATTGTCCTTCCTGACCGGCACCGTGATCGGCGCGCCGCGCTGTTTCCAGTCGGGGATCAGCCGGTCCAGCCCGGCGGTGTCCAGCACGGCGCCCGACAGGATGTGGGCACCAACCTCGCTGCCCTTTTCCAGCACCACGACCTCAAGCCCGGGATCGATCTGTTTCAGACGGATCGCGGCGCTCAGGCCCGCCGGGCCGGCCCCCACGATGACAACATCATAATCCATCGCTTCGCGTTCGATGTCGGCCATGTCTCTCCCCCGGGGCTTCGCGGGCCGCGAACGGTTCGCGGCGGTCCTCTCCCGTTATCGACGTTGGGCCGATACGGTCAATGAAAACACGCCGCAAACCGGCCCCGTCAGCGCGCAACATACCGAAAATGCCCGGCCTGCGCGGACTTGACTTCACCACCGCGGCTTGAATTAAGAATAGCCCAACGAAAGATCGTATCCGGAATTCGCCCATGGAAAAGTTCCCGCTGACCCGCGCCGGTCACGCAACGCTGAACGACGAGTTGAAAGCGCTGAAATCCGTCGAGCGGCCGGCGATCATCAGGGCCATCGCCGAGGCCCGCGAACATGGCGACCTGAGCGAGAATGCCGAATATCATTCGGCCCGCGAAAAGCAGTCCTTCATCGAGGGCCGCATCAAGGAGGTCGAGGCCATCCTTGGCCGCGCCGACGTGATCGACACCGCCCGCCTGACCGGCGCCATCAAGTTCGGTGCCATAGTCACGCTGGTTGACGAAGACACCGACGACGAGCGCACCTATCAGATCGTGGGCGAACCCGAGGCCAGCATCGAAGCCGGCCGCCTGAACATCAAGTCGCCCCTTGCGCGGGCGCTGATCGGCAAGGACGAAGGCGACTCGGTCGAGGTGCGCACGCCGGGCGGCGAAAAGAGTTACGAAATCCTCAAGATCGCCTATAGCTGAGACGGCACGGGCGCGGAGGAACGCCATGGCCGGCGGCGGCAAAAGCGCGGACAAGGACGGATTTGAACTGGGCCCTTACCGGCGCGGGTCGCGGCGGCGTGCGTCTTCCGCCGCCGAGATCATCGCATTGGCGTTGTCGGCCATCTGGCTGTTCGGCGCCTCGATCTTCTTTCTGGTGATCGACAGCACCGGCGCGGGCTTTGATTCGCTGCGTTTCGTGATGACGCTGCTGGCGGTATTCATGCCGGTCGCGCTGATCTGGGTCGCGGCCGAGGCGGCGCGCAACGCGCGCACCACGCGCGAGGAATCCGAGCGGCTGGAAAACGCCATCGACGCCCTGCGCCAAAGCATCGTCAACCGCCAGACCAGCGAGAATGCCGACGAGGTCGAGCGCAAGTTGCAGGAAATCGCCGCCACCACGAAAAAGACCGAAACAGCGCTGGCCACCTTCACCACCGTGCGCTCGGCCCCGATGCTGCCGCCAGACCTGCCGCCGGCCGACCCTGACGACGACAACGACCAGCCGACGCTGGCGCTGGGCACCACCGCCGAAGAACTGGCGGCCCCCCTTGAGATGAGCGACTATATCCGCGCGCTGAATTTCCCCGAAACCGCCGAGGACAAGGAAGGTTTCCGGTCGCTGCGCCTTGCCCTGCAAGACCGCAAGGCCGCGCTGCTGATCCAGTCGGCGCAGGATGTGCTGACCCTGCTCAGCCAGGACGGCATCTACATGGACGATCTGCGCCCCGACCGGGCCCGCCCCGAATTGTGGCGCCGCTTTGCCCGGGGCGAGCGTGGGCGCACCATCGCGGCCCTTGGCGGCATTCGCGACCGGTCGTCGCTGGCGCTCAGCTCGGCGCGCATGAAGAACGACCCGGTGTTCCGGGACACGGTGCATCACTTCCTGCGCACCTTCGACCGCGGTTTCGTGGAATTTGAAGATGTCGCCACGGATCAGGACATTGCCGCGCTGACCGACACACGCTCGGCCCGGGCCTTCATGCTGCTGGGGCGGGTCACCGGCACCTTCGACTGACGGCCGGCGCCCCCGCGCCGGCGACGCCTAAAGCCCGAAACTGGCGTAGGGAATATAACGCACCGGATCGCCCGGGCGGATATGCCGGGCGCCGTCGCCCAGTTCGACCAGCCCGTCGGCCCAGCTTAGCCCCGAAATGCGCCCCGACCCCTCGGACCGGAACGGCTCGACCTGTCCCGCGGCGGTCAGCCGGGCGCGCAGATACTCGCGCCGCCCCGGTTTCTTGCGCTTCTCGAACGCGGCCGGCAGATCGAACCCCTGCGGCGCCACCCAGTGCCCGCCGGCCATCAGTTCCAGCGCCGGGCGGGCAAAGATCAGGCTGCAGACCATCGCCGCCACCGGGTTGCCGGGCAGGCCGATGACCGGGCAGTCGCGCCAGAAGCCCAGCGCCAGCGGGCGTCCGGGTTTCAGGGCGATGCGCCAGCTTTCCACCCGGCCTTTGGCACGCAGCAGCGCCGAAACATGGTCTTCGTCCCCGGCCGAGGCGCCGCCCGAGGTCAGCACGACATCGGCCGCGTCCGCGGCGGCGTCAAGCCGGGCCTGCACCGCCTGCGCATCGTCGCCGACCTGTCCAAGGTCAACCGCATCATGCCCCCAGCGGTCCAGCAGCGTCAGCAGCATCGGGCGGTTGGCGTCAAAGGTGGTTCGGGCGTCAAGGGCGGGGTCGGGCTCGGCCAGTTCGCTGCCGGTGGACAGAACCGCCACGCGCAGGCGCCGATGCACCGGCAGGGTCGGGTGGCCGGTGGCGGCGGCCAGCGCCAGCTCGGCCGGGCCCAGCCGGGTGCCCGGCGCGAACAGCGGCGCGCCGGCGCGCACGTCCTCGCCGGCCTTGCGGGTGTTGGCCCCGGGCCTGACGCCGCCGGCAAAGCGGACCCTGTCGCCGGCCAGCGTGACGTCTTCGTCGAGAACCACGCAATCGACCCCGGCAGGCAGCAGCGCGCCGGTCAGGATACGCAGCGCCATGCCCGGCGGCACCGTCCCGGCAAAGGGTTCGCCGGGGGCCGAGCGTCCGGACAGAATGGGCAGGTCGTGCGGGGCCGCGCCCAGCCCGGCAAAGGCAAAGCCCCAGCCGTCAACCGCGCTGTTGGCGGCCGGCGGGTTGTCACGCAGGGCGGCGACCGGCCCGGCCAGCCGCCGCCCGGCCGCCGCGCGCAAGGGCAGGGTTTCGCGGCCCACTACCGGCGACAGCGCGGCCCGCAACCGGTCAAGCGCAGCGTCAACCGGGGTCCAGTCGACACCGGGCGGCAGGGCGAAACAGTCATCGGCCAGCTTGTCCGGCCCGGCAGAAGGCACCGTCGTGTCGCCGGCCGGGGTCAGCCCCAGCCGGTCAAGGATAAAGGCGGCGATGGCCGCGGTATCGTCAAGGTCGAACACCGGGCAGGCGACATCGACCGCGCCCTTGGCTGCCACGGCGCGGATGCCCGGATCCGCGCTGGCCAGCGGCGGCTGCGGGGCCGGGGCGCGCCGCGCCTCGATCTTCGGGTGCGGCCCGGCCTTCCAGCCTTCGACCAGCACAATGTCGACGGGGTCCATCCGGGCCAGCAGGGCATCAAAAGCCGCCTCGGGGTCGGTGCGCAGTTCGCTCATCAGTGCCCAGCGCCGCCGAGACGACAACATGACCTGCCGGGCCCCGGCCTCGCGGTGGCGCTGGCTGTCCTTGCCGTCGTGATCGACGTCAAAGCTGTGATGCGCGTGCTTCAGGGTCGAAACCGAAAAGCCCATGGCCGTGAACGCGGCCACCAGCCGGGTGATCAGCCCGGTCTTGCCCGAGTTCTTCCAGCCGACAATACCCCAGACCTTCACGCGACCCACCCCGCCAGGTCTCGGGCGCGCCTCAGGTCGTCGGGTGTGTTGACATTGAAGAAGGGGTCGCGCCCGGGGCTGTCAAAGACAACGCTGGCGGCGCGGTGCCGGTCGGTCCACAGCACGATCTTGCGCAGCCCGTCGCGAAGGCTGGCGCGCAGATCGTCGCGCAGCGCAACCGGCCACAGGCCGAAGGTGGGATGGCGGACCACGCGATCGCCGTCGCGCGTTGCCGCCAGCGCAATCGGCGCGCCGGTGCCGGCGGCGGCGGCGGTCAGGCGGGCCACCAGATCGGCGGGAAAAAACGGTGTGTCGGCGGCCACGGTCACGATATGTTCGGCACCCAGCCCCGCCGCGTGATCGAGCCCGGCCAGCACCCCGGCCAGCGGCCCGAGATGCCCGCCCAGCCCGTCGGGCACCACCGTCAGCCCCGCGCTGTCGAACCGCCCCGCATCGCCGTTGGCGTTCAGCACCATCGCGGGCACCTGCGGCCGCAGGCGCGCTGCCACATGGTCCAGCAGGGATTGGCCATCTATCTGCAGCAGCGCCTTGTCACCGCCGCCCATGCGCCGCGACTGGCCCCCCGCCAGGATGACCCCGATCGGTCCGCGCGCCACCTCGGCCGGCCCCACCTCAGCCGGCCCCGCCATCGCCGGCCGCGCCGTCGCCGTCGCCGTCGCCGACGCCGTCGATATCGCGCACCAGCCGCGCGGCCCCCGAAAGGCAGAAATACCGCCGCCCGCGCAAACGGCCGATCAGCGTCAGACCCACCTGGTTGGCGATGTCGACCCCGGCGGCTGTAAAGCCCGAGCGCGACGCCAGAATCGGAATGCCCATCAGCGCGGTCTTGACCACCATTTCCGAGGTCAGCCGCCCGGTGGTGTAAAGGATCTTGTCGGCGCCGTCCTCGGCCTCGCTGTGCATCCAGCCGGCGATCTTGTCGACGGCATTGTGGCGCCCGACATCCTCCATATACACCAGCGGCCGGTCCTGGCGGCACAGCACCGTGCCATGCAGCGCCCCGGCTTCGAGATACAGCGACGGGGTGCGGTTGATCGCCTCGGACAGGGTCATCAGCCATGACGCGCGCACCTCGGCCGGTGGCAAGGTCAGGCCGTCAAGCCCGGCCATCATGTCACCAAAGACCGTGCCCACCGCGCAGCCCGAGGTTCGGGTCTTCTTGTCAAGCCGCTCCTCGGCCAGTGTCGGGCCATCGGTGCGCACCACGACGGTTTCGACCTCGTCGTCATAGTCGATGCGCAGGACGGTTTCGTCCGGCCCCAACATGTTCTGGTTCTTGAGAAAGCCCAGCGCCAGATATTCCGGGTAATCGCCGATGGTCATCGCGGTCACGATTTCCCGGCTGTTGAGAAAGATGGTCAGGGGCCGCTCTTCGATCACCGCGATGTCGGTCGTCTGCCCGTCCTGATCCTGCCCCGACAGGCGGCGCGTCAAACCGGCGCGCCCCGGTTCGGGCGCGATCACATATCTCGTCACGTCAGTCAGCCTGGCCAATTGATCGCCCCCTGCCTTGCCTGTCCCGAGCCGCCTTGTAACCTAGGCCATCCCGATGCCCGACGCTAACCCGAAATCCGCGTTTCGGGCCGGCGCGCCCGCCGGGCTGGCGTTTTTCTGGCACGGTTCGGGATGTGCTGGCAGGGTTCGCGATGTGCTGGCAGCGTTCGGGATGAATTGCGGCGTGCGTGCCGCCGAGGCCGGTCTGAGCGTGCCGCAGATCATCGGGTTCGCGGTGTTGCTGATCGCCGGGGCGGCCCGTTCGCGGCGCTGCAACCGATGATCGCGGCCGCGCCCGTCGCGATCGGGCTGGCGGTGGCGCCGACGGTCAACCTGCGGATGGCGATGTATTCGGCGGCGCGGGCGCCGCATCCGGGGCTGGCGCCCTTGTGACAGCGACCAGTGATTCAAGTTGAACACGACGCGCCCTAGCCCAGAACGTCGAGATAGCCTTCCTCGATCAGGCGGTCACGCTCCATCATGATGACACCGTGGTTGTCGTCGGCATCTTCGTCGGTGATCACGCGGAAGGTCGCGCCGGGATATTCGCCGAATTTCTCGGATGTCCGCAGCGGGAACCAGTTGCTGCCGATATATTCGAACCCCGGCAGCTGCGACAGGATCGACGTGGTCGACAGCGAACACTGGGCCTGCGGCACCGCCCCGTGCGACATGACCAGTTGCAGCGCCTGCTCGGCCACGTCCGGCGGCACCTGAACCGTCTGCTCGAACACGCGATAGGTCTTGCGGGCGTGGTAGTCGATATAGACCAGATTGATTCGCGGCGTGAACCCATACAGCACATCGCCACGCTCGGGCACCTGCGGGTGCTTGAACGAGCCCGCCGGATCGAACAGCACTTGCTGCGAGGCGTTGACCATCAGCGCGGTGTGGGCGCCCGAATTGTCGCTGTTCGACACGACCGTGTACAAGGTCAGCGACGCGGGCGCCTCACTGTGATAGGCGCGCGCCGCGATATCTTCAAAGCTGGCGCCCTCGTCGATCCCGCCCGAGCAGCCGGCCAGCGCCACGGCGGCCAGCATCAGCAGCGGCAACAAAAGGCGCGAACGGATCATCCGTTGATCATTGCCAGCAGGGCCAGCCCGACAATGATGACCACGACCGCCCGCGACACGAAGGTGACGAAGCCGTTGAAGGTCTTTTCCTGAGCATTGGTGTTCATGGTGCCGTGCGTGTGATCTGCCATCAAATCATTCCCTTGTCAGTGTTATCGTCCCGATAGACGATTTGCGCGCCGCTGTCACGGGGGGCAGAGCGCCGCAGTCAGTCGCCGGCACCGTCTTCCAGATCCTCGGCCAGCCGAAAGCCTATCCGGCGCGGTTCGTCTGCGGCGATTTCCTTGGGCAGGGCCCGCAGGAACACGTTCAGCTGGCTGACATGCTGCACCAGCTGGGTGCGGGCGCCGGCGGGATCGCGGCCATAAAAGCTGATGATGTCGGGGTCGAAAAAACCCATGCCCTCGATCCGCAGCACCCCGGCGGCGCCGCCGACAAAGCCCATGGCAACCTCGTGCTGGCTGTCGAGCTGCTTTTCGAAATTCTGGATATACAGGACCAGCCGCTGATAGGCCCATTCCGCGGGGCTTTTCTGCGCCACCGGCCGGGCGGCGACCGCCTTGGGCAATGGCTTTTTCTCGGTGGTTTCGGCCTTGGGGTCGGTATGCACAACGTGGGCGCGCGGGATCGCGCCGGCCTCGGCCGCCTCGGCCGACGTGGAAATCTCGGTCTTCATCGTCAATCCTCGGCCCCCCTTGCCTGCCACAGCCACGCCCCGTCGTCGCGGCGCTGCCGGGTCGCCCGGCCAAGATGCCAAAGATGCAGGCAATGGGCCATCGATTCGACCAGCGCCAGGCCGTATTCGCCATCACGAATGCGTCGGTTGAACAGCGGCGGAAAACATTCGCCGGCCGTGCGCGGGGTTTCGAGGAAGGCCTCGAGCCGTTTCAGCGCCCCGAAATGGTTGCCCTCAAGCTGGGCCATGCGCAGCGGCAAGCCGCGATAGGGCAGCTTGTGGCCGGGCAACACCAGCTGTTCCTGTGTCGCGTGGGGCTTCAGCCGCGTGCAGGCGGCCAGCCAGTCGCCCAGCGGGTCGGCGGCCGGCTCGGTGGCGTAGACGCCGATATTGGGCGAGATTTTGGGCAGCAACTGGTCGCCGCCGATAACCAGCGTGCCGTCGTGGCTCCACAAGGTCACATGTTCGGGCGCGTGGCCGTCGCCCATGCGAATGTCCCATTCGCGCCCGGCAGCCTGCAGCGTGCCGCCCTCTTGCAGGCGGGTATAACCCAGCGGCATGGGCGCCACGATGTCGGCAAAGTTGAACGGGCGCTGGTGGCGGCGTTCGGCCAGAATGCGCGGCTCCATCCCCGCCGAGGCCCAGAAGGCCAGCGTTTCGTCGGTGGGCAGCGCCTGGTCGTCCAGCGTCAGCATCCGCGCCATCAGCCAGCCGGTGCGCGACATGGCCAGTTCGGCGCCGTGACCCTGAAACCAGCCGGCCAGCCCGATATGGTCGGGGTGATGGTGGGTTCCGATCAGCCGGTGCACCGGGCGCCCGCCCAGAGGCCCGGCAAGCAGCGCGTCCCATATGTCGCGGGTCAGGCCCGAGTCAAAACCGGTGTCGACCACGCTCCACCCATCGGCGCCATCGTCCAGCGCATAGACATTCACATGGTCCAGTTCCATCGGCAGCGGCAGGCGGATCCACAGGATGCCGTCGGCAACCTCGGTCACCTCGCCACGGGCCGGAGGCTCGGGCCACGGCGTCACGATCGGGTTGGTTGTGCCATCCATCAGGCGGCGAAATCGTCGGGCGACAGGGCATAAAGCCCGTCCGCGCCCTCGCGGGCATGGGCCAGCAGCCCGATATGCTCGGGCAACAGCCGGCGAATGTAGAACTCGGCCATGGCCCAGCGCGGCGTGCCGGACCCGGCCACAACGGCGGCAGCAAGGTGGAAATGCGCGCCCAGCACCCGGCCACAGGCGCGCAGGAAGGGCGCGGCGCCGGCGAAACGGTCCTGCAGGCCCTGCTCGACCATCCACTCGCCGGCCTCGCGCAGCGATTCGGCGGCGTCCCAGACCCGCCCGGCCAGATCGTCGCTGGCGGCGCGCGCGGCTTCGGCCCGCGCCTGAAGCTCGTCGATCAGGTCGAACAGCGCCGCGCCGCCGTCGGCCAGCTTGCGGCCGACAAGGTCCATCGACTGGATGCCATTGGTGCCTTCGTAGATCGAGGTCACGCGCACATCGCGGGAATATTGCGCGGCGCCGGTTTCTTCGATGAACCCCATGCCGCCATGAACCTGCACGCCCATATGGCAAACCTCGGCCCCGATGTCGGTGCCAAACGCCTTGGCGATAGGCGTCAGCAGCCCGGCGCGGTCGCGCCAGGCGGTGTCGCCGGTTGCCGCCTCCATGTCGATCGCGAAGGCACAGGCCAGCGCGATGGCCCGGGCCGCGAACAGGTCGGCCTTCATCGTGGTCAGCATGCGGCGCACGTCGGCATGGTCGATGATGCTGCCGGTGTCGGGCGCCTTGCCCTGCCGGCGTTCGCGCGCATAGGCCAGCGCATGCTGATAGGCGCCCTCGGCCGTGCCGATACCCTGCACCCCAACGCCAAGCCGGGCGTTGTTCATCATGGTGAACATCGCCGCCAGCCCGTTGTTGGGCTGCCCCACCATCCAGCCGGTCGCCGCGTCGAACTGCATCACCGCCGTGGGCGAGCCGTGCAGGCCCAGCTTGTGTTCCAGACTGACCGGCCCAAGGCTGTTGGCGGTCCCGGGCGCGCCGTCTTCGCGCGGGATGCGTTTGGGCACCAGGAACAGGCTGATGCCCTTGCTGCCGGGCGGAGCATCGGGCAGCCGCGCCAGCACCAGATGCACCACGTTTTCGGTGAAATCATTGTCGGCCCACGAGATGAAGATCTTCTGGCCGGTCACCCGGTAGCTGCCGTCGCCCGCAGGCTCGGCCCGGCTGCGCAGCGCCCCGACGTCCGAGCCCGCCTGAGGCTCGGTCAGGTTCATGGTGCCCGACCATTCGCCCGAGATCAGCTTGGGCAGATAGATGGCCTGCAATTCCGGGCTGGCATGGGCCTCGATCGCCTCGATCTGGCCCTGGCTCATCAGCGGGTTCAGTTGCAGCGCAAGGCAGGCACCCGACATCATGTCGTTGACGGCGGTGGCCACCGTCTGCGGCAGCGCCATGCCCCCGTGCGCGGTGCTGGCGGTTATGCCGGTCCAGCCGCCGTCGGCGATGGCGCGGTAGCCGTCGGCAAAGCCGGGCGGGGTGCGCACGACACCGTTTTCCAGATGGGCCGGGTGCAGGTCGCCCTGGCGCTGAAGCGGCGCAAGAATGTCGTCGCACATCCGCGCGGCTTCGGTCAGAACCGCATCGACAACGTCCGGCGTCGCGTCGGCGAAACGCGCGGTTGTCGACAGATCGCCCAGCGACAGGATGTCGTTCAGCAGGAATGAAAACTCTTTCGTGGGGGCCCTGTACGACATGACGACTCCGCTGTCGGCACTTTCAAATCACCGCGTGCCGGCTTACCTATCCCGGAATTGAAAATGCGCCGCGACCGGTTGCCGGGCAACCACTACGCCGCGTTCCGCCGGGAGGGGCGACAATTACGCGGGTTCTCGCCAATGACAGAGCCGGTATCGCAGCCGCGGCAGAAATGCTGCGCGCCGGGGGGCTGTGCGCCTTTCCGACCGAGACGGTGTATGGCCTGGGCGCCGATGCCCGGTCGGACCGCGCGGTCGCGGCCATCTATGCCGCCAAGGCCCGGCCGCAGTTCAACCCGCTGATCGTGCATGTTGCCTCGGCCGGGCTGGCGGGCGAACTGGCCGATCTGGGCGATGTGGGCGCGCGGCTGGCCGCCGCCTTCTGGCCCGGCCCGCTGACGCTGGTGGCGCCGCTGCGCCCCGGCAGCGGGCTGTCGGCGCTGGTCACCGCCGGCCTGCCGACGGTGGCGCTGCGGGTGCCGGCGCACGCGCTGGCCCGCGACCTTTTGCAGACCGCCGGCATCCCCGTGGCGGCGCCCAGCGCCAACCCGTCGGGACAGCTCAGCCCGACGCGGGCCGCGCATGTGCTTGCGGGGCTGGGCGGGCGGATCGACGCGGTGCTTGACGGCGGCAACTGCGCGGTGGGCCTTGAATCGACCATCGTCGACATATCCGGCCCGCCCCGCATCCTGCGCCCCGGCGGCCTGCCGGCCGAGGCCATTGCGGCCGCGCTGGGCCACGGCCTTGCCCTGTCCACCGCCGCCGGCCCGGCCGGCCCCACCGCGCCGGGGCAACTGCGGTCGCATTACGCGCCCCGGGCGGCGATGCGCCTGAACGTGACCACGCCGGCGCCGGGCGAGATGCTGCTGGGCTTTGGCCCGGTGACGGCCGATCTCAACCTGTCGCCGGGCGGCGACCTGACCGAGGCGGCGGCCAATCTGTTTCACGCGC
>Ga0209992_10003988_pt1 | contig 11953 bp, 9 predicted proteins | sample 2SBtaG_2_FD_182564 | JGI IMG/M metagenome (GOLD analysis project Ga0209992, IMG submission 182564) | Deep subsurface microbial communities from Kolumbo volcano to uncover new lineages of life (NeLLi) - 2SBTROV12_ACTIVE470 metaG (SPAdes)... | ecosystem: Environmental > Aquatic > Marine > Volcanic... | reverse complement strand
GTTTTTGTGTATCCTGAATTACCTGATCTGTCTTTAATGTTTGATAGGATTACTATGATGTCCCCGTATACGTTAGGTGAATTGGTAATTTTAAAATTTTTAGGAATGGGAATTTTAGAATCTCCTGTATTTTCCAATGCACCTTTCCATCCAATATGATATGTGGATTTAGATTTTTCGTTATTATTATTTAAAAATGAATCATCAATTTCTAATGTCTTTGTAGACATGATTGTATTTTTTATTGTGTCGATTGCTTGGTCAGAAATTGATGCTGAATTAATAATGTTGATACTCAATGTATCCCCTTTTGATATTTTCCAATATTTGTTTAGATAAATGGAGTCACCTTTTAGATCTTGAGTGATTAACTCACTGTTGAATAAGCCTATTGGATTACTTGATATGTTTTCTTCTCCTGATGAAACTGGTAATCCTATAAAATAACCTCCAAAAAATATTAGTACACAAACCTGTAATCCTAGAATTGTTTTTTTATTTTTTATTTTTAATGATCTATTCTTTTTATAATTGACTGATGATGATTCTTTATGATTTAGAATTAATTTTTTCTTAAACATTTAAAATTATTTAGTTTTGATTAATCGATATATTGGAGTCTGTTCAACATGAACAAACTTTTGTTATTGTTTAAATTGAACAAAATGCTTCTTTTGTATCTATTTTATCCATTAAACCTATGAAAGTCCCTAAAAAAATTATGATATTTTCTATGATCTTTATGTTATTATCTATTATTGTGATTACTATTGGTTCTTCTGAAGCAACAATTGTTCCTAAAAATATCGAATATAGAATTTCTCAAATGCCTGAGACTAGGTATTTTGATCAATATGAAGAACTGAGTGCTCCTCAAAACTCTGTTGTAATATATCCAATTTTAACACAATCTGCATACGGTTGGGGTGGGATTCATGATTTCAATATGGGACGATGTGATACGTGTAATGTTGTAACAATTGATGAATATTTTGATCCTATTTTTTCTGTGGGTGCAAAAAGCTTTAGAGTTTTAGAATTTTTAGGTTATGATGTAATAGATGATGTAGATATTGATAGGAATCCTGAAATTTTGAATGATTATGATTCTGTTATTTTACTACATAATGAATATGTTACAGAAAACGAATTTTTAGCAATAAATTCCCATTCTAAAGTAATTCATATGTATCCTGGAGCGTTAGATTACAAAGTTATAGTTAATTATTTTGATGATTCAATGGTTTTGGAGCGAGGACCTGGGTATCCTACTTCTGATGTAAAAAATGGATTTGATTGGAAGTTTGATAACTCTGATATTTTTGTTAATACTACTTGTGAAAATTGGGAATTTTATGAAATTGAAAATGGTCACATGCTTAATTGCACTCCTGAATTTCTTATACAAAATAATGATGAACTCCTAAAAAAATTAAAACAATTAGCAACAATTTAATTTTTTGATAACTTTATTCAAAAATTATTTATTTGGATTTTTTCTTTTTCATATAAATTACAACTCCGCCAATTAATACCGGAATCATAATCATTATTGGATCAATTCCTTCTATGCTTGGTTTCTTAAAAGAATCATCTTTTTCTGTTAATGGAATTTCTAAACTTGATGCATTAACTTTAATAATTTTTGATGCAAATGCTGATTGAATAGGACCATTATCAATTGTTGCTGAAATTTTAACCATATTATCTGATGTTGAAATAATAGATGCCAATGCTTCACCTGTTGGACCTGTTTTTTCTTCTATCATTGTAGAAATCCCTCCTTCTAATTCCCAAACAATATTTGCATTTTTGAGTGGCATTCCATTTTGTTTTGCCAATAGTGAAACGATAAATGATTCCCCTTCATCGATAATATCCGCACTAGTAATTTCTATTGTTGGTGAAATCTCTTCTATTGTAAGTTCTTCAGTAATTATTGGTAATCCTTTAGAGACAAGTGAAATTTCTACTTCTCCTGAAGATTCAGGAATAATGTCTAATGACACAAAACTTGATTTTTGAGATACTGTGATACTTTTTGGGAAATTAATTATTGAAGGGTCTGATGAAAATATTTTAATTTCTATGTCTTCATTTATTTTAATTGGCAATCCTTGTCCATCAAGGACTTGTATTGTAAATGTATCTTTTATTCCATTAAATAACGTGTCTGAATATTTCATTTCCAATGAATCTGGTTTTGATATTGTACTTGACAATGAAACAGAAGTTTCAAATGTATCGTTACTAATTACTAACTCTTCATCTCCTGCATCTATTGCAGTGATTGGAATCAATATGAAATACCTATGTTTTTCAATTCCTTCATTATCAACTTTAAAAATTTCTGAATTTGAAATCTCAAAATGTTGATCATTTGGAATTTCAAATAATTTACTACCTGCACTCATGTAAACTATGATCCAATGTTTTTCTCCTTTGAGAAAATGATCAGTAGGAATATGTGTGTCTAATGAAATGGATTCTTTACTAACCCCATGAACGTCTAAATTTAAAACTTCAAAATTTTCAATATTTGGCGCAATCTCTGTATTTTCAGGTATGAAAAATCCCATGTTTCCATAAACTAAGGCAGATTCAAATCCTTCTTTGATAACTGAGGGTTCAACAGAAATTGATTTGTCTGGAGAGATAAATGTCACTATGATGTCTCTATTTGCAGTAACTGGATGTTCATTTTCATCTTTAAGATGTATGACTCCTATCAGTTGTCTTTTTCCATCTGCTAAAATAGGCAATATTTCAAAATTAATTTTTTCATCCCCGTAATATTCCACATCTAATGTTTCAAAAGTATCGTCAGTTATTGTTAATGGATCTTGTGATGTAACAATAATTGTGTATCCATCAGTTGCACCTTTTTGAATTGAAAATATTTCGTGTCCATATGTTTGTCCTTTTTTAATTTGAAAAAATCCTTTTGGATTAAGTGAGTTGATTTTTGTACTTGTATTGACAATATCTGCATCAGTATCACTTTCAATCTCATAAAAAATTGTCATATCTTCTGTTGCTGGAAATAATTCACCATTTGAGGTTAATTGGACTATTAAATGCCCTACTGAAGATTTTGTTGAACTAATTTCTTTTGGAAATATTGACATTGTTAATTCTTTAATTTCTGATTCATTGACTGTGATTATTTCTGAATCTTCGAAATCTTCAGTTTTAATAGTTATGGTAATGTCTCCTTCATTGATTGCTGAAAAATCTTGTTTGAGTCCATATTCTCCTTTAGAAATAATTGATGTTGATTGACTTAATGATATTATTCCTGGTTTTGATGTATTAATTTTAATTAAATAATCTTTATCTGCTTTTGTTACTATTCCACTTTCATCTGTTAATAATATTGATAACACTCCTTCAGTATTTCCATCTAGATCAAAAGAATCTGGAAAAATATCTAATGAAATATTTTTTGGAAGATTATTTCCGTTAATTGTAATTGGAATTTCAATTGGTTTGGCCCCTTCTGCAAATATATACAGAGTTGTACTTCCCTCACTAATTGCTCTAAGTTTTATTAATATCTTATAATCATGAGTTTTTTCAAAATCCATAATTTCCACAATTGCAGTATCTCTAGATTCTATATTGAGACCTTGAATTTCTTCAAGTATTGTAATTCCACTTTTTGAATAATATAATTCAAGAAACACTATGTCGTTTTGATGTATTTTTTCTGGAAAAATCTTATATTCGATTTCATACTCATTTTCTATTGCAAATGAATTATCTATGTTTGTAATGATTATTAGAATGACAAGTGCAAATATTAGTAATTTCAATATATAAACAGACAAAACAAGTGATATAATTTCCAGTTCAAGTAAATTGAACGTACAAATGTGTCAAATGAACATCCTTCAGTTTAAGTAAATTGAACGTACAGAATGCTATTAGAATAGTTACTACATTATTGTAAATGCCTAATTCTGGATTAGTTAAATTAAAGATGTTAAATGGTCTTATTGGCAGTATTTTAAATGATAATCATGTTTCGCTGACGTCTCTTTTTCCAAAAATCCCTGAAATTGATGTTGACACTCGTTCAAAAATTGAGAAATTGTTGGATTCTCGGGAACGAATAAAGAATGAAATTGATGAAGAGGACTTTGATGATTTTACAGATGATCTAAATTTGGCAAATTATTTTCTCGCATGTAGGCAATTTTCTGAATCCTTAAAATACTATGATAGTGCTTTGGTAAAAAATCCTCAATCTTATACTGCATTATGCAACAAGGGACTTTGTCTTTTTAAGATCTCAAAGTTGGATGAAGCAATATCTTGCTATGATAATGCTCTATCTATATACAAGAATATTCCTGAGGCGTTTTTTATGAAGGGGAAAATTTTACTTGTACAACAAAATTTTACTGAAGCAATTTCTCAATTCCAAAATTCATTAGATTTAGAATCTGAAAATTTGGAAACGAAATATTCTTTGGCAAAAGCATTATTACAATCTGGGAATTTGGAGAATTCTGTTGAAACTTTGGAGTCAATTGTATCTGTTCATGAACATGTGGATTCTTTACTATTATTGGGCCAAATTTTTACAAAAGAGCATGATTTTAAAAAATCTATTACCTATTTGGATAAATTATTGGAAATTTCCCCTAATCATATTGAAGCTCATTTACTTTTAGGACAATCTCATGTGGAAAATCATAATTCTAATGAAGCAATTTCTCAATTTGAAGCAATTTTGAATCTTTCCCCTAATCATATTGATGCCCATCTTCTATTGGGAAAAACCCACATGGAGATTAATAATTTCAATGAAGCAATTTCTAATTTTGAGAAAATTTTGGAAATATCTCCCAATCATTTAGATGCAATGAATTGTAAAATTTCATTATTAGAAAAAACAGGAAAATTTGAAGATGCAGTAGAATGTTGTGATACTCTGGCCGAATCTCTTCCAAACCCTGCTGAACAAATTCTAAAAAAAGCAATTCTACTTTTTAATAATGATAAATTTGGTGATTCTTTAATTGTCTTAAATGAAATTTTAAGTCAAACAAAGACAAATAATGTGGCACTTTTATACAAAGCAAAAATCTTTTCAAAAAAACAAGAGTTCCAGGAGGCATTATTATGTGTAGATGCTATTCTTAAATCTGATCCTGGAAATACTGATGCTTTAGAATGTGCCTCTGATCTTTCTCAAAAAACTGGAAATTATGAAAATGCATTATCTTTAATTGATAAACTATTATTACAATCTCCCCAATCTGAATCTCTTTTAACACAAAAATCCCATTTACTTTCTATTCTTGGACGTCATGATGAATCTGGTCAAATAAGTATGAAAGTATTGCAATTTAATAAAACTGATTTTTCAATATTATTCCAACTGGGAAAAACACATCTTATTTTAAATAATTATGACCAGGCGATTTCCTATTTTGATCATGCATTGAAAAATAAACCAAATGATTCAGAAGTAATTTATAAAAAATCATTGGCATTTTTCTCTCAACAAAAATATGAATTATCTATACTTTGTTTAGAGCAAATTTCAGAAATTGATAAATTATATGATTATGCTCAATATCAAAAATCAAAAATTCAAATGCTTCAAGGAAATACTAAACAATCACTTGAAATATTATCTAAAATCACAAAGTCTAATGAACTTTTCAAATTAATGGCATCTAATGAAATTGTATTTGATAATATTTCAGATACATTGGAATTCAAAGAAATAATAAAATAAAAATAAAATAAAAAGTTATTTGGAAGAAATTGCTTCCATCACTTTGGCTTTTTTCCATAGGTGTGTACAAAGACTAAACATATTTTCTACCATCTCTGCAGAATTTGTATACATGATTGAATCAATCTCATCATTAAGATCCATTGATTCTTTCATAGCTCCTGACATAATCAACTGACGTTTTGATTCGATAATCATTCTACTTTTTGATGGAAGTTTTCCAATTTTGACCTCAGTTGCACCTAACTGTTCAATAATCTCCATAGATTTTACATCACAGGAATTGGTGATTATTTTTACATCTCCTCCTGTGTTGACGCGTTCATGAATTTTATCTGGAATTGATGTATGATACATTCTCATCAAGTCTTCTGATGTTGTTACCAAAAATATTTTCTCAGTTGAATCTTGAATCAATTTACCAATTCTAGTATAGATGTTTGATCTTCCTTGAACAATTGAAAATGATGACAAGTCTGTTGGGACTGCTTCTTTTTCAAAGTTCTTTAGGTTATCCACTAGTGGCCTTGCTAATTTTTGTAACATGATTATTTCATCTTCCTTTTTTTGAATTACACTTGTTAATGCTTCAGATGGTTCGATGGCATTAACAATTGTAGGATTTGAAAAGGTTGTAGAAACTACACCCATGTTTCTAAGCTTGTTTAAAGATCTATATGCCTTACCTCTGTCTACATCTAATTTTTGGGCCATTGTACCAACGGTAACTGAACCCATTTGAAGTAAACCAACATAGATTTTTGCATCAATTTCTTCTAATCCAAAATGTACTAAAGACGAATAAATTTCTTCTTTACTTAACATATTACATCATTTCCCATTTTGGTATTATTTATTGCTGACTTTGTTTGTACAAAAAATGTACATGATTGACATCTTATTTGATTTGTCATCTATTTTATGTAAAAATTAATGATAATTAGACTCTGTATGTTTTTTGCAAACGAACACAAACTATGATCTAATGTTGTACGATCACTGTAAACACACGCTATGATATACTCTAATTCCCTTTTTAGTAAGCAATGAAATTACAACGAAAGGGAACGCGACATTCTCATCGTGGAGTCATCGGTGTAGAGTCTGCAATAGTTATGATTGCTTTCGTAATCGTTGCTGCAGCTTTAGCATTTGTTGTACTTAACATGGGATTCTCTACTACGCAAAAAACAAAACAAGCCATAGTTTCTAGTACCGCTGAAGCTAGCAGTTCATTAGAGATTGCAGGTAAAGTTACTGGTTCAGGTGATGTATCTGAAGGTAAACTTAACGCAACTGCAATTCCTGTAAAAATTGTATCTGGTGGTGCATCAATTAATCTAAATCCATCAAATGCTGCTATTAGATATATTGGTGATACTATAGAGCATGGAAATATTTATGCTGGTGCAATATCTTCTGGAACTCATGATACTTTGGCTAGTGCCATGCAAGCTGCAGTCACTGCTGGTTATATCTCAGCTAATCCTGTGAATAATTCAGGTGTAGGTCCTACTGAAACAAAAGCTGTTTTCTATTTTAACGTAAATAGAAATGACAACTTTATTCTGGACCAGGGTGAGCATGGAATGTTTGGTATTGCATTTGGACAAACTGCTGGTGCTGATTCAACTGATGAAAGACCACAATCACTTGATATCATTCGAGCTGAAATAATTCTTCCAAATGGTTCACCATTAACCATGGAGAGAACAGTTCCAAACGTATCATCTACGATAGTAGACCTTGGTTAATCTCAAAAATTAACCAAGTTTCTAACTTTTTATTCTGTTTATTTTAAACAAACAAGACTACTAATTAGAAATTTTTTTATTTATCTTGATGACATGTGTGGGTATTTTCTCTTTATTGGGATTGATTTTGATTTTACCTCTTGGTATTTCATCTGTGTATGCTGAAAATTCTTGGAACATTTTTTTGAATCCTTATGATGGTCTCCAAAAAAATGAATTATTTGTACCTCTTGAACTTCCAATATCATTTGGTGATTCTGTAACTTGGATTAATCAAGATTCTACTACTCATAAAATTGTAAGTGGTGTTCCACAACATCCTGATTATTCTGGAGAATTTTTTTCTACTCCTATTATCTCATCTGGAGGAAGTTTTTCTGAAACTTTTGATGATGATGTCTCACAATATGCTGCCTTTTATTATTTTTGTGAAATTCATCCGTGGTTTTCAGGTAAGCTCTTTTTTGAAGATAGAGAAAACATCCTCAATTCTACGTTAGATATTTCGTATGATGTAATTAATGATGAATCATTACACATTACTGGATTGGTGGAGTCTGTTCTTGGTACTACTGGATATGAACTCATGATTTTTGATAGTAACAATAATCTTATTTTCCAAAAACAATATTCATTTGAATCTGATGCATCTTTTGATGTTTTTGTGGATATATCTAGTTCTATATGGGACCATGATGAAAATTATCTTTTAAAATTGGTATATGGTGTTCCAAGTGAATCTACCCAATTATTATTAAATATTCCATTAAATGTCTCTAACGTTGAATTAAAATCAAATGCCATGGAATTTTGTAATTTTCATGATTCTGATTTCATTTATTTGAATACTATGGTGCCTTCTTGGTTTTCTCAATCTTTGTGTTGGTTTGGTGATGACCTTGTTGTAGAGAAAGAAATTTTTGATTCTGTACGCTTTTTTCAAAAATTTACATAATTCTTTATTTACCTCTTTAATGTTTGATCATGCCAAACACACGCTATGATATACTCTGATTCCCTTTTTAGTAAGCAATGAAATTACAACGAAAAGGAACGCGACATTCTCATCGTGGAGTCATAGGTGTAGAGTCTGCAATAGTTATGATTGCATTTGTAATCGTTGCTGCAGCTTTAGCATTTGTTGTACTTAACATGGGATTTACTACCTCACAAAAAGCAAAAACTACTATCATTTCAGGACTTGAAGAATCAGGTAGCAGTATGCAACTTGCAGGTAAAGTCACTGCAGTTGGATGTACATCTACTGGAACATGTTCGACAACTCCTAAACTCAATGCCACTGCATTTCCAATAAAGGTCACATCTGGTGGTGAGTCAGTTGATTTGGCAGCAGCAACAACTGCTGTAAAATACCTCAGTAACTCTGTAGAGTACGATGATATCTATGCTGGTCCAATCACTACAGCTGAATACAGATCTTTAGCATTAGCAACCACTCAGGCATCTACAAGTACAGATTCTGATTTTAGTGCATGGGATGGTATTGGTTCTGGTGGAACTCCTACTGAAACCAAAGCATTCATCTATTGGTCAGTGAGATCTAATACCAATTCAATTTTAGATCAAGGTGAACATGCAGTAGTTGCAATTGGATATGATATATCTAATGGAGCATCTGTGGATGAAAGACCTGCATCACTTGATAGTATTAGAATGGAAATAATTCCAGCAACTGGAGCTTCTTTGTCAGTAGAACGTCAAGTACCTGTAATTACTACAGCAGTAGTCGACTTGGGTTAAACCATTAAGGTGGTTTGCCAACTTTTTATTTTTCATTTACCTCTTTAATGTTTGATCATGCCAAACACACGCTATGATATACTCTGATTCCCTTTTTAGTAAGCAATGAAATTACAACGAAAAGGAACGCGACATTCTCATCGTGGAGTCATAGGTGTAGAGTCTGCAATAGTTATGATTGCATTTGTAATCGTTGCTGCAGCTTTAGCATTTGTTGTACTTAACATGGGATTTACTACCTCACAAAAAGCAAAAACTACTATCATTTCAGGACTTGAAGAATCAGGTAGCAGTATGCAACTTGCAGGTAAAGTCACTGCAGTTGGATGTACATCTACTAGTCCATGTGATACCACCCCAAAACTAAACGTTACTGCATTTCCAATAAAGGTCACATCTGGTGGTGAGTCAGTTGATTTGGCAGCAGCAACAACTGCTGTAAAATACCTCAGTAACTCTGTAGAGTACGATGATATCTATGCTGGCCCACTTACTGGTGCTGAATTCAGATCATTATCACTTGCTCTTACTCAGGCTGTTGGTTCTGGATTTATTGAAGATCATCCTATAACTGCTGGTGGTGCAAATGACACTGCAAATACTGGAGGAACTACTGGTTTTATCTATTGGTCAGTACGAACTAACACTAATGCTATTTTGGATCAAGGTGAACACGCAGTAGTAGTTGTTGCATACAAAGATGATGATAGGCCTGCATCACTTGATAGTATTAGAATGGAAATAATTCCAGCAACTGGAGCTTCTTTGTCAGTAGAACGTCAAGTACCTGTAATTACTACAGCAGTAGTCGACTTGGGTTAAACCATTAAGGTGGTTTGCCAACTTTTTATTTTTCATTTACCTCTTTAATGTTTGATCATGCCAAACACACGCTATGATATACTCTAATTCCCTTTTTAGTAATCATTGAAATTACAACGAAAGGGAACGCGACATTCTCATCGTGGAGTCATAGGTGTAGAGTCTGCAATAGTTATGATTGCATTTGTAATCGTTGCTGCAGCTTTAGCATTTGTTGTACTTAACATGGGATTTACTACCTCACAAAAAGCAAAAACTACTATCATTTCAGGACTTGAAGAATCAGGTAGCAGTATGCAACTTGCAGGTAAAGTCACTGCAGTTGGATGTACATCTACTAGTCCATGTGATACCACCCCAAAACTAAACGTTACTGCATTTCCAATAAAGGTCACATCTGGTGGTGAGTCAGTTGATTTGGCAGCAGCAACAACTGCTGTAAAATACCTCAGTAACTCTGTAGAGTACGATGATATCTATGCTGGCCCACTTACTGGTGCTGAATTCAGATCATTATCACTTGCTCTTACTCAGGCTGTTGGTTCTGGATTTATTGAAGATCATCCTATAACTGCTGGTGGTGCAAATGACACTGCAAATACTGGAGGAACTACTGGTTTTATCTATTGGGCTGTAAGATCTAACACTAATGCTATTTTGGATCAAGGTGAACACGCAATGTTGGTTATTGCATACAAAGATGATGATAGACCCGGATCTTTAGATACTATTAGAGCTGAATTAATTCCAGCGACTGGAGCTTCTTTGACAGTAGAACGTCAAGTACCAGTCATTTCTAAATCTGTAATTGATTTGGGATGATTCACTTTTCTTTGTTTTTATTTTCTATTCTTTTAATATTGTCTGTTTACAAAATACAGACTTTATGATATACTTCTTTGAATTAATAATATTCATTGAAATTACAACGAAAGGGAACGCGACATTCTCATCGTGGAGTCATAGGTGTAGAGTCTGCAATAGTTATGATTGCATTTGTAATCGTTGCTGCAGCTTTAGCATTTGTTGTACTTAACATGGGATTCTCTACTTCTCAGCAAGCTAAAGGTATTACATTTTCTAGTCTTGACCAATCAACTAGTGCAATGAGGATATCTGGCACAGTCACTGCAGTTGGATGTATTGCATCTGCATCTGGATGTGATTCAACTCAAAGAATTAATGCTACTGCCATACCTTTGAAAATAAGTCGTTCTGGAAACTCTGTAAATTTTGCATCTGATGTTGTTTCTATTAGTTATATTGGAAACTCTGTTCAATATAATGATATTTACACTGGACCTATAACTTCAGATGTTTTTAAGAAACCTGTTCTAGCATTTAGACAATCTGCTCTGGAAACTTCTTCAACTTTTGATACTTTTAATGATGCAAATCCTGTTAATGGTACTTCACCAAGTGAGACTGGCGCATTTGTCTATTGGACAAAAAGATCAAATGTAAATCAGATCTTAGATGTTGGTGAACATGCTGTCTTGGCTGTAGCATTTGCTTCAAATGATAGACCATCTGTTTTAGAAAAAATGATTTTTGAAATAATGGTTTCAAATGGTGCTACGTTAACTATTGAGAAAAAAATTCCAAATATTACTCATGAAGTAGTAGATTTGGGATAGTTTTATTGAAACAATACTTATTCATCTTTACATCTATCCATACAATGTTTGATCATGCCAAACACACGCTATGATATACTCTAATTCCCTTTTTAGTAAGCAATGAAATTACAACGAAAAGGAACGCGACATTCTCATCGTGGAGTCATCGGTGTAGAGTCTGCAATAGTTATGATTGCATTTGTAATCGTTGCTGCAGCTTTAGCATTTGTTGTACTTAACATGGG
>Ga0209992_10003987_pt1 | contig 11954 bp, 10 predicted proteins | sample 2SBtaG_2_FD_182564 | JGI IMG/M metagenome (GOLD analysis project Ga0209992, IMG submission 182564) | Deep subsurface microbial communities from Kolumbo volcano to uncover new lineages of life (NeLLi) - 2SBTROV12_ACTIVE470 metaG (SPAdes)... | ecosystem: Environmental > Aquatic > Marine >... | reverse complement strand
TTCTCCCGAAGGTGAAGATTCTATATTTATTAAAAAGAAAAAGAAAAAATGATGAGTAATTATAGTACGTGTTTAGAAATAATACTTGAACACGAAGGTGGATTTGTAAATCATCCTAAAGATCCAGGTGGCATTACAAATTATGGTGTCACTAAAAAAGTCTATGATAAGTGGGTAGGCAGAGAGACTACAGCTTCAGAAATGCGTGATTTGACGCATGAAGATGTAGCTCCTATCTATAAAAAAAATTATTGGAATAGAGCAAAATGTGATCAACTTCCTAGTGGGGTTGATCTTTGTGTATTTGACTGGGCTGTTAACTCAGGTGTATCACGATCTGCTAAAGCACTGCAACGTATAGTCGGTGTAGAGCAGGATGGTGGTATAGGCCCAATGACTTTACAGGCTGTAGCTGAAGTAGAACCAAAAGAAATAATAGAACAAATGCATTATATACGTCAGAATTTTTACGAAAAACTATCTACCTTTGATACTTTCGGTAAAGGGTGGACTAGACGTAACGATGAAACAAAAGAAAAAGCATTGGAAATGTTACATGGCTAGACAACTAACAGAACGACAACAGAAGTTTTTATCTGTGTTATTTGATGACGCAGGTGGAGATGTAGCAACAGCTAAAAAGTTAGCAGGTTACTCTGATGCTACAAGTACAACTGAAGTTGTAAATTCTATGAAAGAAGAAATATTAGAAAGCACACAGAGCTTTATGGCTCGTAATGCTCCTAAAGCTGCAATGGCTATGGTAGGTGGACTATATGATCCTACTGAATTAGGCATAAGAGATAAGATGGCAGCAGCTAAAGAGCTATTAGATCGTACTGGACTTGTTAAGACAGAAAAAGTACAAGTAGAAGCTAAGGGTGGAGTTATGTTAATGCCACCTAAAAATACGGTAGATGATGACTAATGCCAAAAATATTAGATAGATTAACTTCTCAACTTATAAATAAAGGGCATTCAAAAAAGTCAGCGTATGCAATAGCGACAAAACAGTTACAAAAAAACGGTAATTTACAGGTAGGTACAAATAAACCTACAACTAAAGGTGTTGTAAGAGGAAATATGTCTCCAAGTGCAAGAGCAAAAACTAGGATGTCAAAAGTATCAAAAAAACATCCTAGTAGATATACGTATAATTCTTTTACAAATAGAGCGACATTAAAAAAATGACTAGAGCATTAGGTAGGTGGAAATTACCACAACCAACAGACATAAAAGAAGATAATGAATGGGTATCTATACCTAAGATTTCTCGAACCATACCTTTTGGCTACGAAGTAGACGCAAAAGATAATGGCATATTAAACCCTATACCTGACCAATTAGATAAACTAGAAATAGCAAAACGATATTTAAAACAGTATTCATATAGAGAAGTATCTCAATGGTTAACTCGTAATACTGGTAGATATATATCTCATGTAGGTTTAAGGAAAAGACTAGAGAATGAAAAAAGAAGAAACAACAAAGCTGCAAGCCTACGCAGATGGGCAGACTATGCAAAAGAGGCAATCGCCAAAGCGGAAAAAATCGAAACCCAAAGCATCGGCACAAAAGAAAACAGCCACACAGAAGAAACAAGAACAGCCTAAAATAGTAGAAATAGAAAAGTTTGATCCTATTGAAACTATTGAAGAACAACATAATGTTATTTTTAAACCGAATGAAGGGCCGCAAACGGAGTTCCTTGCAGCAGGTGAAAGAGAAGTTTTGTATGGCGGTTCAGCAGGGGGTGGCAAAAGTTATGCAATGCTTGCCGATCCGCTACGATATATGGGTCATCCTTCTTTTTCTGGGTTACTACTTAGGCATACTACGGAAGAGCTTAGAGAACTTATATTTAAGTCTCAAGAGATGTATCCAAAAATCTGGCCTGGAATAAAATGGTCAGAAAGAAAGATGCAGTGGGTCGCACCATCTGGCGCAAGATTGTGGATGTCATACCTCGACAGAGAGGATGATGCTTTGCGTTATCAGGGTCTGGCGTTTAGTTGGATAGGTTTTGACGAATTAACTCAATGGCCCACACCATTTGCATGGAACTACATGCGTTCTCGTCTACGATCCACTGCAACCGATTTACCAGTATATATGAGAGCTACTACCAACCCTGGCGGTAGAGGACATCACTGGGTAAAGAAAATGTTTATAGATCCTGCGTCTGTAAACAAACCATTTAATGCTACAGACATTGAAACAGGAGAAGATTTAAAGTATCCTGCAGGACACGAAAAAGCAGGAAGATCTTTATTTAAACGTAGGTTTATACCTGCAAGATTAAAAGATAACCCATACTTAGCTGAACAAGGTGACTATGAAGCAATGCTTTTATCTTTACCTGAACAACAGCGTAGACAATTACTAGATGGTGATTGGGATATTAAAGAGGGCGCAGCCTTCACAGAGTTTGATAGGAACATACATGTCATTGAGCCTTTCGATATTCCTAGCAGTTGGGTTAAATTCAGGGCATGTGACTATGGTTATGGTAGTAAGTCAGGTGTGGTATGGTTCGCTGTATCTCCGAGTGAACAACTTATTGTCTACAGAGAGTTATACGTAAGTAAAGTACTGGCTACTGATCTAGCTGACATGATACTAGAACTAGAAGTAGGTGACGGTGGTATGAGATATGGAGTGCTTGACTCCTCATTGTGGCACAAACGTGGTGATACAGGCCCATCTCTAGCTGAACAAATGGTACAACGAGGTTGCAGATGGCGACCTTCAGATAGATCAAAAGGATCTCGTGTAGCAGGTAAAAACGAAATACACAGACGTTTACAGGTAGATGAATACACAGAAGAACCTAGACTTGTATTTTTTAGTAACTGCACTAACATGATAGCTCAATTACCTGCACTACCAATAGATAAGAAAAACCCAGAAGATATTGATACAACTTCAGAAGATCACTTGTATGATGCTTTAAGATATGGTATCATGTCAAGACCAAGGTTTAGTATATTTGATTACGATCCTACTAACGCTAGAACAAATAGAATGTCTATAGCAGATAAAACATTTGGATATTAAAGGAAAATAAATGGCAGACGATAACGAAGTATTTATTGAAGATGAAGTAGTTACACTAGATGACACAGAAGAGTCTGTAGTAGATGATGTAAATGTTTCTGCAATTATTCCATTTATTATGGAAAGGTACAATAGAGCAGATGACTATAGACAGCAAGACGAAGACAGATGGCTAAAGTCATACCGTAACTATAGAGGCTTATACGGATCTGATGTTCAGTTTACTGAAGCAGAAAAGTCTCGTGTATTTATTAAAGTAACTAAAACTAAAACACTAGCTGCTTATGGACAAATAGTAGATGTTTTATTTGCAGGCAGCAAATTTCCATTATCTGTTGATCCTACAGAGTTACCTGATGGCGTAGTAGCTGACGTAAGTTTTGACCCTAAAGAACCAGAACAATTACGCAGCTCTGATATGGATGAAATTGTAAATCCGTATGGCTTTAAAGGTGATGGTAAAGAAATACCTGCAGGTGCTACAGAAAAAACGTTGGCAGACAGTTTAGGTGAGTACGAAGATAAACTAAAAGATATTGATAATCTTAAAATGGGGGTTGGTAAAACTCCAACTGCAATTACATTTAGTCCTGCAATGATAGCAGCTAAAAAAATGCAGAAAAAAATACAAGACCAATTAGAAGAATCAAATGCATCTAAACATTTAAGAAGCACAGCATTTGAAATGGCTTTATTTGGCACAGGTATTATGAAAGGGCCATTTGCAGTAGATAAAGAGTATCCTAACTGGAATGACGATGGAGAGTATGATCCTGCAATAAAAACTATACCACAGGTATCTCATGTGTCTGTATGGAATTTTTATCCTGACCCAGATGCAAACAATATGGATGAGGCACAGTATGTTATAGAACGCCACAAAATGTCTCGTACTCAAATGCGTGGACTTAAAAAAAGACCATATTTTCGCGGAGCAGTTATTGATGAAGCAATAGCTATGGGCGAAAACTACGATAAAGAAAGTTGGGAAGATGATCTATCTGATTATGCACCTGATCATGGGTCAGAAAGATTTGAAGTTTTAGAGTACTGGGGTATGTGTGACACCGAAATGCTTAAAGAGCAAGGTGTTGATATACCTGAAGAGCTAGAAGACACAGACGAACTACAAGCTAATATTTGGATATGTAATGGTAAATTACTTAGAATGGTACTCAATCCATTTAAACCTGCACGTATACCTTACATGGCTGCACCGTATGAACTTAACCCATATAGTTTCTTTGGTGTGGGCATTGCAGAAAATATGGATGATACACAGACGTTAATGAATGGCTTTATGAGAATGGCTGTTGACAACGCTGTACTATCTGGTAATCTTCTTATAGAAGTAGATGAAACAAATTTAGTACCTGGGCAAGATCTATCTGTATATCCAGGAAAAGTATTTAGAAGACAAGGTGGCGCACCTGGTCAAGCAATATTTGGTACAAAGTTTCCTAATGTTGCAGGAGAAAATTTACAGTTGTTTGACAAAGCTAGAGTATTAGCTGACGAAAGCACTGGACTTCCTAGCTTTTCTCATGGACAAACAGGTGTTACAGGAGTAGGTAGAACAGCCTCTGGTATTAGCATGTTAATGAATGCTGCCAGTGGCGGTATTAAAAACGTTATTAAAAATGTAGATGATTATTTACTTAGACCTTTAGGCGAAGGACTGTTTAGATTTAATATGCAGTTTGACTATGATCCTGATATTAAAGGTGATTTAGAAGTTAAAGCTAGAGGCACAGAAAGTTTAATGGCTAACGAAGTTCGTAGCCAAAGATTAATGCAGTTTATGCAAGTAGCATCTAATCCTGCATTAGCACCATTTGCAAAGTTTGAATACATAATTCGTGAAATTGCAAAATCAATGGAACTAGACCCTGACAAAGTAACCAACAATATGGATGAAGCTGCTATACAAGCAGAGTTAATGAAAGGCTTTCAACAGCCTGCACCAGAAGGTGCTACTCCACAAGAGGGTGGACAACCTGCACCTGCAGGAGTTAACCCTGCTGATCCAACAGGAGCAGGTGGCGGCACAATAGGTACTGGTATGGCACCATCACCGCAAGAACAAGGATTTAGTGGAAACAATGGACAAGGAAATACTCAGCAAGCTGAAGGGTCTGGTCAGCCGCCCCAAGGAATGGGCCAACTTCAATAAATATTTAGAAGAGTTGATAATACAACAATACCGTACTATGGAACAATCAGACAATATGATTGCAGTACACAGAGCGCAAGGTTCTATATACACGCTACGTAGATTGCAAAAATTAAGAGATGAAGTGTTAAAGTAATGGCAGAAGTAACTCCAGAATCAGTAGGGTTAAAATCTAACAGAAATCCTTTAGAAGAAAATCTTGATGGTCGTAGTAATGTACGCCCAGTACAAGAACAGTATACTCGTCTTTTTAGAGATCCTACTATAAGTGGTAGTGCTACTCTAGGAAGAGGAGAAACTTTAGATATGCAATCTATAAATTTAAATAAAGAAATACCAATAGTAAATACAAAAAATTTAAATTTACAAGGTAATGTTAGTGGCGGTGCATGGAGTACTACAACTAAAGAAAATGATGCTCCTATTTTTAATGAAAAAGGACAGCAAGTTGGGTTTAGTTTAGGAGGAAAATTAATATTAGATGCACCTTCTAGTGCATTTTTTTGGGGAAATATAAGTAAAGATTTTAGTAAAACGAAAATGGAAGAAATTACTCCTGCAGGTAACCTTAAAGGAAGCGACAATAAAACGTATACAGTATGGGATGCAGGATTAGAACTGGGTAGATTTGGTATAAATTTAGGCGAAAAGTCTGTTGTTCTAAAAATAGGTCAAAACGGTAAACTTTACCTTAGTCCTGACAATAAAGGTACTGTTGGATTTAAATTTGGTAAAGATTTTAATAAAGGTGGAACTCCAATGATGGAAAAACAAATGGAAATGTTTGAAGATGGCGGCCTTAAAGATGAAGGCGGCATGGTAGATGAACAATCAGGTAATAAAGTTCCTGTAGGAAGTAGTCGTAAAGAAGTAAGAGATGACATACCTGCACAGTTAAGTGAAGGTGAGTTTGTATTTCCTGCTGATGTAGTTCGTTTTATAGGTTTAGAAAAACTAATGAAACTTAGACAACAAGCTAAGATGGGCCTTAAAAAAATGGAAGATATGGGTCAAATGGGCAATAGTGATGAAGCCATATTACCTGATGATTTACCTTTTGATGAAACAGATTTATTAATAGTACAAGACGGCAAACCTATGCAGATGGCTAAAGGTGGTATATTAACTGCTGCTGACGGAACAGATGTTAGAAAATTACCTATACAACAATCTGCTAGAGAACAAGTAGAAGCTGCAAGATATAGTTTTGATGATTTATTTGGATCAGGCCCAGGAGGAATGCAAACATCGTTTAGAACTTATAAAAATGAAGATGGCGTTTCAATTACTATTAGATTTGTAGGAAACAGTAACTTAGATCCTATACCAGAAGGATATTATCCTGTTGATGGTGAAGGTAATATTATTAAACCAGATGATCCAGAAGCAGGAGAAACACCAGAAGAACCAGTTGAAACAGAAGAAGAAAGAATAAAGCGTATGCAATCTGAAGGTGGCCCTGATAATCCTGACGCAGGACAGGTAAGAAGTTTGGATCAAATGGGTTTAAAGGATATAATTGCTCTTAATAAAACTATACAAACCCTAGATGAAAGTGGCGGAATTATGGGTAAAGTAATTGCAGGTTTATTAAACAAAGACAAAGTAGCAAAGCGAGCTGAATTAGCTAAAAAACAAATGGATCCAATGCAGGATAAAAAAGTAATAGAGGCAATAAATAAACAAAAACAGGAAAAGGAAAAGGAAGGAGACGGCTCTTCTTCTACGCCTAGTATAAGTTCTAATACATATTCATTTGAAGGAGATTCAGGAATGGGTGGTGCTATCTCTGCAGCAGGAGGAGGCGACGATTTTGGAACACCTCCAGGTGGAAATCCAACTAATACAGGTGGCGGTAGTGGTGTTTCTGCTAATGTTTCTGATAATGATTTTGATTTTGGTATGGGCGGCCCAGACGGCCCAGGTAACTTTGGCGGTGGCAGTGGGTCTGTAGATGCAGATCAAGGGCCAGGCCCATTTAACAAAGGTGGCTTGGGAACAAAACCTAAAAAGAAAGTTACACGTAAAATGAAGAAAGGTGGTTTAGCTGCATCTAAAAAATAGCTAAATACGAACTGGCTACTCATCCCCCTACCAACATAGGCTACGGTGGCCCCAGTAAAAGGAGACAGTAATGTCTGATACAATAATGGCAGAAGAAGTAAAGCCAGAAGAAAAAATAGCATTTGCAAATCGCAAGTACTCAAATGAAGATCGAATTAAAAAAGAAGAAGAAGAACTAGCAGAATTAATTGCAGAACAAAAAGGTGAAGATAAAGCTGAAGCAGAAGAAACAAAAGAAGAAGAACCTGCTAATGCTGAAGAAAAAAGTTTTAAGAAAAGATACGGTGATTTACGTAGACATTCACAAAAACAACTACAAGAACATGTAGAAAAAATAAATGCTTTACAACAACAATTAGAGCAGTCTACTAAACAAGAAATTAAATTACCTAAGTCTGACGAAGACATTGAAGCATGGGCTAAAGAGTACCCTGATGTTGCGGCAATCGTAGAAACAATAGCAATTAAAAAGGCTAAAGAACAAGCGTCTGGCTTAGAAGCTCGTGTTAAAGAAATAGATGAGATGCGAGAAAAGACAAATAGAGATAGAGCAGAAGTAGAATTAATGACTGCACATCCTGATTTTGCTGAAATAAGAGATAGTGACGAGTTCCACGAATGGGCAGAAGAACAACCTAAATGGATACAAGATGCTCTGTATGAAAACAATAGTGATGCAAGAGCAGCATCAAGAGCTATAGATCTGTATAAAGCAGACAAAGGAATTAGAACTAAAAAGTCTAGTGGATCTAAAGATGCCGCAAAAGCTGTATCAAAAACAAATACTAGATCTGAACCGTCTGCTGAACAGACAGGATCAATAAAAGAATCAGCAGTGCAGAAAATGTCTGCACAGCAATACGAGAAAAACGCAGAGGCAATCATGGAAGCTATACGAACAGGTAAGTTTATATATGATGTTTCTGGTAATGCTCGTTAGAAAAGTATTGACATCTTTATATAATTAAGTATAACTGTATGTACAATGTAGTTGCGTAGCCTCTGTAAAGATTACCTACACAACTAACCAATAGCAAACAACAATAATAATATAGACTACCTAAAATCTTTTGGCCCATTGATGTAAAGGTCGGCCAACTTTTACTAAAATGCACCCTATAAGATTTAGCCACTACATGACTACTGTTTCGTTTGCATCTGTAGAAAATCCAAAGGAGAATTAAAATGGCATTTTCAACTGCGGCTGGGTATGGTAACTTACCTAACGGTAACTTCTCACCAGTCATATACAGCAAACAGGTGCAACTTGCGTTCCGCAAAGCATCTGTTGTAGGAGCTGTAACGAACTCCGACTATTTCGGAGAAATCGCTAACATGGGGGATTCGGTTAAAATTATCAAAGAACCAGAAATCACCGTGAAAGAGTACGCACGAGGTACAACTATTACACCTCAAGATCTTGATGACGAAGATTTCTCATTGACAATCGACAAAGCAAACTATTTTGCATTTAAAGTTGATGACATTGAGGAAGCACATTCACACGTCAACTTTCAAGACCTTGCAAGTGATCGTGCTGCTTACCGTTTGGCTGACCAGTTTGACCAAGACGTTCTTGGCTACTTGTCAGGTTACAAACAATCAGCATTGCATGGCACAGCAAATGCAGTTAACACAACCGTAAATGGTTCAGTTGCTGTATCTACTGCTGCTACTAACGAGTTATTAGCATCTATGCAAGTAGACGCTGCTGACTTCAATAGTGGAACAAGTGGTAACTCAATCGTTGCTGTTCCTCGTGCAAGCGGAGATAGCTTAAACACAACTACTGCTAAAGCATCACCATTGTCAATCATCGCTCGTATGTCAAGAAAACTTGACCAACAAAACGTTGACACAACTGGTAGATGGCTTGTAGTAGACCCAGTGTTTGCAGAGCTTCTTCAAGACGAAGACTCACGTCTTCTAAATTCTGACTATGGTGGATCTGGCTTACAAAACGGATTAATCTTGAACAACGTTCACGGATTTAAAGTTTACATGTCAAACAATTTACCTGCAGTTGGTAACGGTGCAACTGGTGCAACATCAACAGGAAGCACACACTTTGGTGTAATCGTTGGTGGTCACTCATCAGCAGTTGCAACAGCAGACTCAATCAATAAAACAGAAACCTACAGAGATCCTGATAGCTTTGCTGATATTGTTAGAGGTATGCATATGTACGGCAGAAAAATATTGCGCCCAGAGGCTTTGACTCGTGCAATATATGTTTCTGGAATATAAGGGGAGATTAGATAATGGCTACAATTACAGCAACACTTGCTAATACTCACGGTTCTTCTTCAAGAGGAAGACAACCTTATTACGTTCAACAAATCGTTGACCTAACAGCTAACAGCATTAATCCTAATGGTGATGTAGTACAGTGTCTTACTGTACCTGCAAACACTAAAATTATTGCTGCAGGCTTTCAGGTAACTTCAAGTGCTACACAAAATACTGGTACTGATGCAACAGCCGCTCTTGGCACTGGTGCAGATGACAACGAGTATGTAACTGCATTTGACATTGACGGTGCATCTGACGGAGCATACGCTCCTAGTGTAACTGTTTCTGCTGACCTAGTTATTACGTCAGCCGATACTCTAGACTTAACACTTGCAGGTGGAGGAGCTTCCTTTACAGCAGGTGAAATCAGAGTATTTGCTGTTTTACAAGACGTTAGTGACATCGGTGAGATGGAAGCAGACGAAGTTGATCGTGATCAACTAGCATAATAATATTTAGTGAGGCAGGGCAACTTGCCTCACTTTTTATGACAAAGGAATTAAAATGGCTGAAACATTTTTAACATTAACTAATAAAGTAATTACAGAAATAAATGAAGTAGAGTTAACCTCTGCTAATTTTAGTACAGCTAGAGGTGTACAAGTACAATGTAAAAATGCTGTTAATGACGCTATTAGATACATAAACCAAAAAGATTATAACTATCCTTTTAATCATGCTACGACTACTAAAACATTAACAGCAGGTGTTTCTAGGTATTCTTTACCTACTAGTACTAAATTAATAGATTATAATACAATGAGATTAGTTAAGAATAGTACACTAGCAAATTCAGGATATGCATTAAAAGAAATGAATTACAATGAGTATATAGACCATCACTCTGATCAAGAAGATGAAGTAGAAACAACTACATTAGACGGTACACATACAGATTCAGTAACAACTATAACAGTAGCTAGTACTACAGGTTTTGATAGTGCAGGTACTTTACACATTGGTAATGAAATAATTACATACACAGGAACAACAAGTACTACATTTACAGGAGCTACTCGTGCAGCTAGTGGAACAACTGCTGCTGCATACGCAAGCGGAGTAACTGTAGCACAATTTGATAAAGGAGGAGTACCTACACATGTAGTTAGAACTCCTGATAACAATTATTTAATTCATCCTTTACCTAATAAATCGTACAATATAAAATTTGATTATTTTACTTTTCCTGCAGATTTATCTGCACACGATGATACAACAACTATACCAGATAGATTTAATGATGTAATTACTACAGGTGCTACGGCATTTGTTTTTCAGTTTAGAGGTGAAACAAACCAATACGAATTAAATATGGGTAGATTTGAAGAAGGCATAAAACATATGCAATCTTTACTTGTAAATAGATTTGATAAATTAAGGTCAACTTATATTACACGAAACTCACGTTCAAGCGCAAGAGTAATTTAATATGCCAGATAGTTCAAGAGCAACACCTGCAGCATTTAACTGTGAAGGTGGATTAGTATTAAACAAGTCTACTTTCTTGATGAAAGCAGGTGAAGCACTAGAGTTAGAAAACTTTGAGCCAGATATTTCTGGTGGCTATAGAAGAATAAATGGTTTTGCAAAACACATAACTCCTATAGTTCCACAGACTTCCGTTACCTCAGAAAAAGTATCTATGGTAGCATTTTTTAATAACAAAATAATGGCTGCTCGTGGAGAAAAAATATTTACGTCAGCACAAACAGAAACCTTTGTAAAAATATCTGCACAAATATCTATGAGTGGTTCTGGTACAATTACAGTAGATGACACATCAGGTTTTAGTACTAGTGGTACACTATATATTAATGATGAAATATTTACTTATACAGGTAAAACTTCTACTACATTTACTGGAGTAACTAGGGCTACTTCTAGTACAACTGCTGCCGAACATTTAGCAAATAGTAATGTTTCAGAAGATTGGACTGCTATAGATACAGGGCGTACTAGTGCTGACAAATATGCTTTAGAGCGTTTTAACTTTGACGGTAACGACAAAATTATTTTAGTAGATAGAGTTAATGCACCTGTTGTATTTAACACATCTTTTGCAGCTACAGACGTAAGTGAAAGTTCTGTATCAGGTGCTAAACACGTAGTTGCTTATAAAGGTCATATGTTTTATTCTGGCATGTCAAGCACACCGCAAGAAATAGTATTTAGTCAACCCTTTGATGAAGATGCTTTTAGTAGTGGATCAGGTGCAGGTAGTATTAAAGTAGATGACATTATTACAGGACTAAAAACCTTCCGTGATACTATGTATATATTTTGTGAAAACAGAATTTTTAGTCTTACTGGTACTTCTTCTGCAAACTTTGCTATCACACCTGTTACAAGAGACATTGGTTGTATTAAC
>Ga0209992_10003984_pt1 | contig 11964 bp, 10 predicted proteins | sample 2SBtaG_2_FD_182564 | JGI IMG/M metagenome (GOLD analysis project Ga0209992, IMG submission 182564) | Deep subsurface microbial communities from Kolumbo volcano to uncover new lineages of life (NeLLi) - 2SBTROV12_ACTIVE470 metaG (SPAdes)... | ecosystem: Environmental > Aquatic > Marine >... | reverse complement strand
TCTTGTGTTTGGGCAAAAACTGTTTGTGAAAAAATAAATGAACTTAGTAAAATTATGGATGCAAAGCAAAAAACTATTTTTGAATCTATTCTCATATGTGTATTTTTTTAATTACATTATTTCTATATTGATTGTAAATCCAGTACATAATGATGCTACACGAACCTATCTTATCCACCTTTGAGGGAGAAATGACATAATGTTTGACATTGAAGCCGAATTTGAAGAATACCGAGAGAGTAGAGGGGATAATCTATCTATTGCATCTCAAGAGATTAGAGATACATCAATTAGGAAATTCAAGAACTTTTGTGCAGATATCTATGAGGATGATATTGAGGGTGTCATTGAGGGACTAATGAAGAATCATCAGGCAGGGTATATGGTTCTCAAGAAATTCAAAAAATACGAATTAGATCATGATAATTATATTTCAACAATCAAACTTCGGACTTTTTTCATCAGAAAACATCTAGAAAAATATGGAATTGTTCTAAATGACAAGGCTAAACTCAAAGAGGTTTTCGGAAAAATTCCAAAGCATAGGCGTGAAGGCGTAACTCATGAAGAGGTTGAAAAATTGTTATCTTATTGTAATCACAAATTAAAAACCATAATTCTAGTTCAGATTTCATCTGGAATGAGAATCTCTGAAGTTTTATCATTGACAAAAACAGATGTTACAAAAAAAGAAAGATATGAAATTAAAATCCGAGCTGATAAAACAAAAACAAAAGAAGAACGTATCACATTTATCTCAAAAGAAGCTGAACCATACCTTGAGGTTTATCTTAATGGTAAAGAGGAAAAATTATTCAAGTATTCTAGAACAGGACTAGCTACTGCACTTCAAAGAGCATTGGCAAAGGCAGGACTTGATAAAAGATATGACCATACTAATCAAAGATTAATTTCTTCACATAGTTTCCGAGCTTTCTTTATTTCACAAATGGGAAAACTTGAAGGCTTTTTTGGACACTCACTTTCAGGTCATGGTCATTACATGGCTCAATATGATAGATATTCTCCAGATGAATTACTTGAGAAATACATTGAAGGAGAACAATATTTTCAAATCTTTAATCGAACAAACCCTGCTAAATTAAAGAGATTAGAGGAAAAATTAAAAGAACAACAAAGAGAAATTGACATCCTCAAAGAGATTGCTCAAACACAAAGAGAAGAATCATGGATAACTGATGATGATGGAGAAGAGATTAAGAGAAATTCACCTGAATTGAAAGTAACACACCCAAAAAAATCATAACAAATATTGTTCAGGTTGTTCATCGGTTAATCTTTTCATGAATGTATTATATCGCTGAGTTAAACATATTGTAAATAGTGATATACTTATTTTTCATGAAATAACCCATAGGGTATGGCGAAACCCAGTATCACTATAGGAAAGTATGAAGAGCCTACTATTTCAGATAGATATGACAATATTTTGAATGATTTTAAACTAGAATTAGATGCATTAGTTAAGCTAAATGAGGTCATTCCTCAAAAAATTAAAGAATATTTCATCTCTGATAAAATGCCTAAAGAATCATTTACTGATGAAGAAATATCTGAATTTAAGAACTTTGAGACTTTTGGGACAGAGAATAATGATTCGGATTCAAAAACATTTGAATTTTCTTCACAAAAGGTTTTTGATGCTATTTTCAATAGTCAGGAAAATTTCATATTTGAAGGTAGATTTCAAAGATTTGTTAAAGTAAATAGTTTGATTTTTTTAGTAAGTGAATTTGAATATTTTTTAAAAAGAACTCTTGATTTGACATTTTCTATAACGCCTGAAATTTTAAAAACAAAATCTAAAACTATTGATTATGAATCTCTCATAGACACTGAACCCGAATCTGTTCTTCATAAAATTCTTGATAAAGAACTAGATGAAATAATGTTAAAAGATATTCAAGATCTTTCTAAATATTTAGAGAATACTTTTAATTTATTTTTGAAAAAACAAAAAACATGGGATGAATTTAAAGAGAGATTTTATAGACGTCATATTTTAATTCATAATAGAGGACAAATAGATAAAAAATATAACGAAAAAACTAGTCAAGATCATGATTTTCATTATTTAACTGTAAATGAAAAATATTTTAAAAAATCCATAAAACTGTTTGATGATTATTCTATATTAATAACAAATTTTCTAAAAGATAAATTTTCATCTAAGGAAAAACTAAAATTAGAACGTCATTCGATTTCTTGTGTTCGATTACCTGAAGAACATAAAGACTTTACATGTGATCCTTTTTCAGAGTAAATCCCTGTTTATTACATAATTTTTTTGGAACCAAAAAACAGATTTTATTGAGTTATTATGTAATTACCGCTATAACGCTACTTATACTAGAAATGACAACATTCTGTATCTAACGTTAGATGGAATGGGAAAAATCAGATTCCAAATCTGAAAGAACTTCTCGAGAGTTCACCTATTCTTCAAACAAATACTAGATAAGAAATTTCTTCCTTTCATTTGATAAAATGAGTTAATTCAATGAGTCCTACAGTAATTAGAAAAAATTTCAAAAAAAGGGGAAATCGTGGCTAGGTTACGCCGTTGAGAGAGATTTTGAATCAGTTAGGGCGTTTTACAATAAGAAATGACCTTATTAGACACGATCCATATATGGATGAAGTTATCATGTTAAGAATATGACTGAAGATGCCATCCCTATTGAAGAATTGATTGCATCAGTTCAAGATCAAATTTTGAATGGACTTCATAATGATTTTACACTTGATGGTGGTATTGATTTAGAAGTTTCAGTTGCAAGAGCTACCAAAATAGATGGAGGAGTAAAATTATTTGTTTTCAATGCGGGAGGAGAACATGATAAAGAGAGTATAGCTAAAGTAAAATTCAAACTAAGACCTAAATTAATTCAAAATGGTATGGATGTTAAATTCAAAAATGAAAAATTACAAGATGCATCCAAGAAATTTACTTGATGAAATGAAATCTTTGGTAATTATCGTAATTGCAGTTTTGATTTCAGGCGTTTCAATTACATCAATTTCAGCACAATCCCAATCAGAAATTCCTTCATGGGTTAAAGGAGTTGCAGATTTTTGGGTAAAAGGGGAGATTTCAGATAGTGATTTTGGGGAATCTATTTCATTTCTAATTGAAGAAAAAATTATTCAAGTTGAAATGTCTAAAGTAGATGATACTGAAGCTGTAAATAAAATAATGAATTTAGAGATTGAAAATAAGGAATTAAAAAATACTATTAATTCTATAGAGCGAGATGTAGATACAAAACAACAAACTATTTGGAATTTACTAGATGAAATTAAAATTTTGAGAGAACAAATATCTGATTCAACCCCTGATACATACGACACAGATACATCTCAATTAACACTTGATGAATTGAAAAGACAAGCTGTTGATTGGAACTATGATGATATTTTAAGAAATGAAGAATACTACAAAGGCAAAATTATCAATGTGGAAGCCAAAATATCTACTATCCTTGAAGATGAGGAATATGGAGATTGGGTATTGTTAGATGTGTACACAGCTGATGGAGAGTATATTGAATGGATTGATGATAAAATGTACATTTGGTATGATGGAAATAGATTATTGCGTGGAGATATGATCCAAGTTTACATGGTCATAGATGGACTTCATTCAGTTGAATCTATGTTGCAAGGTTCTTACATTTACTATCCTATTGGAACTGCAAGACACGTAACGTGTACTAACTGTTAGATATTGATGTGATGTTAGAATGAAACCCATAGTAATTATCGCAATAGCAGTTGGAATTGCAATAGCTGTAATTTTAGTAATGATAGTTGCAATTCCTTATCAAGAAAAAGCAGAAGAAATGAAACTAGCTCAACAAGGATTAAATGAATTAAGCAAATGTGAACAGATTTCGAAACAAATTGTACATAATCCATTCATTGATCAATCCCAAAACCAAATGATTGTGAAAATGTATGAGGATTGTGTTGAAAAGGTATGGGATACTTATGCAACTGATGAAGATAAACAGAATAGAGATGAATTAGAACAGAGTTATGAAGATCAAAGGATAAGGGCAATTCAAGATTGCAGAGAAGAATTCATAGGACAATTAGATGAAATGAATAGATGTATAGATTCAATGAATGAATTAATAGATAGTGCATTAATTATTGCTAAACAAAAACCTTAGATTCACATCTCTTAATTCCAAAAACAATACTCCCCATCACGCCTACTTGTTCCTGATTTATGCCACAAAATAGCACTTTTTTATCAATAATTGATGTATACTGGGCAGAGTTACGAACAAAAAACGTAACACCTCTTCACGTTAGGACAATAATGTGTTATAATTTCTAAAATGGTAGCTGATGTATCTCCTTTTTTACTACTTACTATACAATAATAAAAAAAATAATAATATTATTATAAAAAAGTAGAGTAGTATAGTAGTTACAGAAAAATAAGCTACATCAGTTACTTCTGGATAAAAAGGATGTTCAGATAGATTACTTCTCATTACATGAATCAGTTTTATCCAAGATAATGTCACATTATACTATGAATATCACAGAACAACAAATGTTTTTACAACAATTAAGAATGTTTAAAGCTGCAACAGATAATCCTTTAAGTGATATTCATAGGACAGAATCTTTTGAATCAAAATTTAGATGATTCTATGAATAGAGGTGAGAATTATGGAAGATAAAAAAGCTTCATCAATTACACTGCCAATTAGTGTTTGGGAAACAATCGAAGATATTACTGTAATTAGTTACTCGGAAAATAAATCTGCATGTATTACCGAATTAATAAAAGATGGTATTTTATCACATGTTAATCAAGAACAGATGGATAGAAAAAACTACAAAGAAACTGTTCAATTAGTGAATAAACCTCACGAAAATTATGGGGATTCAATTTATGAAATACTAATTGATCTTTCTGATGAGCAATTAATTGCTTATTCAAAAATGTTAAAAAATCAACTAGCTGAAATAACTAGATATAGAAAAATGAAGACATGGGAAAAACAAGAAGCTGAAAAATGGGAACGAGAGGAGGAAAAGAAAAGAAAAAAAGAAGCATTTGAGAAAGCATCAGCTACAAAAAATGAACTAGACAGTTTTTTCTCTTGAGTAAACATTTAAACAAAAATTATACTATTGCTATGATTGAACTAAATGACAATCACGACTTTTGTAAAATTTAGATGTAATGTAGAATTATTTTATTTTTTGTAAGGAATTTTATAATTTAACTTGGATAATGAGGCATAAGTTCCTGTGCCTGAAAAACAGTAATTTTTCCATTTTTTCCTGTTTGATATCCCACTAAACACTCGGGACCTCCAAACTCAAAGATCCAATCCAGACATCCCCCACAAGGAGTGAATTTATCACGTTTGGCTACAATCAATATAGAATCAAGAGTCTGTTTACCTGCAGAAATCATTGATGAAATAGCAGAAATTTCTGCATGAATATCATGAGAACGAAATTGATGTTCAATATTACAGCCTCCAAAGATTTCATCATCAGATAATACTGCAGCACCGACTTTGGTTTTCCCTAAGATTCGTGCATTTTCTCTATGTTTCCAAGCAATGTTTGAAAGTTTAGACCAAATTTTTTCAGATGAGTTAACTTCCATATTCATGATTCCTTCAATTATTTATCAAAATAGTTTCTTGTGATCTAATCCCAAATTCAATACCTTTGTAGATTAATTCTACAGTTTCATCTCTTGTTTGTTTAGCATATTTTTTATCATAATCTAATCTTAGATGTTCAATCATTTGATTATAATGATATCTTGAAATTTGTTTTTTCTGATCAGGATATGTAAATTGTTTATAACCTTCTTTTGGAAAAATTAAAGCACCATAATTCACATCTAGATTAACCACATAGGATAGGATTTTGATTGTTGCATCATCTCTATTTTCTTTAGCTTTATTTCTTAAATTTTCATATTCTTTTTTTATTTTTTCATTGTTTTCTTTGTATTGTGTAATTAAGTTTTGACAATATTGCATCGCATCATTTTTGTTTACTTCTAAATGTTTAAAGAACTCATATATAATTTCAGAATCGATTACTCCATCCCAAAATTTTAAAAATTCATTTTTATTTACAAGCTTTAATACTTTTAATTTTTCATAACATTGTATAGTTTTTTTGTAAATCCTATATTTTTCGTCTAATTTTTTATCCATTTTAAAATAATTTTTAGCATCAAAAACTGCAACAATTTGTTCATTTACAATTGCAGAATAATCAGGCTTAGAAGTTAAAATCCAACTGGGTGAAGATTTATCGTTTATTCCAAAATTCTTTTCATGATAAAACTCTACTTTATGTTCTCCAATTTTAAAAATAATTTTATAATTTTGATCAGAATGTAATTTCAACACAGGATGACATCGTTTGACGTCTTTCAAATACTTGAAAAATTCTAAAAATATCAAAATTTCATATAATTTATCGATATTAGTCATACTTTCAACTACAAACATGTCTTTATCGTGAATTTTACCCTCAGGACTGAGGTCAATATACTTGCCAACCCATTTTTGAAGATTGCCATACTGAGGATTCTTAATCTTTCCTTCAAGGATTCTTTTATTGACATCTCTTCTCAAATTTGAAATTTGAATAGAATTTTTCTGTAGATTTTTCAAACCATGAACTTGTCGAGTTACATCAGAAAATGGAAAGCGTTGAATAATTTTTGAAACTGATTCATGAATATTTATCAAAAAACCTCGTTCATCAGTAGACAAAGGTTCTTCAAAATTTGTTTTTAGAATTTTTATAGAATCTTGTTTAATCCAGTTCGCACATAATAGTAACAATCTATTTTCAGGCGTATCAAATTCACGAATCCAACTTCTCGTGTGAAAATTTGTAGGAAACATACCAAAAGAATTTTTTGATGTTTTATTCCAATCGATTTTTCCTCGAATATGAGTACCTGAAAATTCTCTTTGAGGATAATCAAAATTTATTCTACTCATTATCTTTTGATAAATCTCAAAAAAATTAGTACATAATGCACGTAATCGTAAAAATTCAGATAACCGATCAGGTAATGTAAATTTACCAGTATCATCACTTATTGTAAAATGTTCACCAATAGAATCTTGAGAGTCTAGTAATAATCTCATTAGTTGTTCTGAAATATACTGTCTTTCTTTTTGATCAAATAAAACATATTTTACAAATGATTCCCATTTGTCATTTTTATTTTCACGCTTATCCCAATATTCTTTTAAATTTTGATCAGTAATGAAGTCTTTCGAATAGATTTCATTAAATGAAAAATTTTGATTTTCGTAACAATCAATAATTTTTTTAGTTAAAATTTGTTTTATTTCACCCATGCTAAAACTCAGATTGTTTTATTATTTCTTCAAGAGATTTTTTGAATAGTGAATTATTAGGAAATGCGATGTTATTAGATTTTTTCATTTCTTCAATTCTACCTGACAATAAGTTTGGTATTTGACCATTAACAAATTCAGTCAAGGCCACTTTAATGTCATCAGAAGTGAAATTCAAGTATCTAAGTAAAGATTCCAAGCCTGACTTGTATTGTTCTCTATGATTTTCTGTTTCAATAAACTCTACAATACTACCAAAAAGATAGGCGTGTAAAATCTCAAGGCTAGGTTTAGGTAATGTTTCTAATTGAGGAGTCAAATTTGCATTAATTGCATTATCGAATGAATCCTTGTTTTCCATTATTTCAGAAACTAAAAGTGTTTGATAGATTGCTTTCAAAATAGCAGTGCCTAAGGGTTTGAATTCTCTTACAACTTCTAAAATATTATAACCAGATTCAATATTTCGTTGTATTTTATCAGAATGGTATTCTAATGTATTAGAAGTAGAGTTGATTTTGATAATATTATCGAATTTTTCAGAATCAAGATCTTTTAATCCATTTTTTATTGCAAGATAAATTTCTCGTTGTTTATTTTTTTCATTTCTCTCAGGAATTGAAATTTCAACATACGCAAATCTTCTTTTTAGTGCATCGGATAAATTAAACAAATAATGTTTATCTGCAGTGTTTAATGTTCCAATTATTCTATAATCTTTAGGAATAGGGATAGTTCGGGTAGATTTTCCCGAAGTAATGTCTTGAATTATTAATTTGTTATATTCTAATGCAGTAAATAATTGTCCAAACGCTTTATCGATATCTGCTCGATTAAATTCATCAATAACTAACCAAGTGCCATTAAATTGACGTTTCTTTGAATCAACAGTATGAATACTAGTATGTCTTTGTGGTCTTTCAGATAATCTACTATCTCTTTCATAATTTGCAAGTATTGTGTCAGTTACACATCCATTTTCAATTTCATATGTTGGTACTCTAGAACCCTCTTGAATTTTTGGAGAAATTCCTCCGATGACATCTTGTGTATTCCAATCAGCAGTTGCAGTTCTAACATCTGCAAAATATCCACAATTATCTGTCCAGAAAACTTGAGAGATTAATTGAGAGATTCTTGTTTTACCAGTTCCCACAGGACCTGCCAAGAGAACATGTCTACCACTAGCCAAGTGTGTTACAATTTCTTCAATTATTGAATCATTGATTAGTAATTCTTTTTGAATTTCTTTAATTCCTTTTTTGACCTCGTTTTTAGTTGGAATTCTTAATTTACCGTCAGATACTTCTTTGGTTTGAGAAATTTCAGAAAATTGAGACATTAGACTAGTGTAGATTTCTGGCTTTATTTCAATTACTTGGCTTTCAGGGTCAAAATTAGGTTGATTTTTGATTTTTTCAAGTATTTCTGGAGAGCATTTGATTGTATGATATTGACCATACAAACCATTCCAAAAATCAATCAAAATTGATTCTTCAAGATGATCTCGCAGTAAAGAATACAGTAAAACTTTGGCTCTATTAGGTTCTATTTTAGATAATTCAGAATCGATTTCATATTTAGAAAAATCAGAGATCAATCTATCAGAATTATTGTTCATTTCTAAAGATTGTTTGATATGATAACCTATTCGATCTATTATTTCAAATTTCATCAACCCTAAAGATTGGTATAATTTGTAAATCAGAACATAATCTGAAAATAATTTTGAGTTGTTTACTAGTAATTCTAATTCAGTAATTGAAGTACCATCAGATTTTACATTCAAACTTTTCAAATAATCTACCAAACTTGATTCATTGAATTTATTTTTAGATAACCAATAAAGAATAGAAATTAGTACAATAGATTTTTGTCCACTTAGATCATATGTTGCATCTCTAATAATTTTTTCTAATTTTTCTTTTAATTCAATTTCATCTATTTCCAATGTGGGATCAGAACAAAAAGGAGAAATCTTACTTGTTATTGGTAAAAATAAATTTCTCAGTGGAGCAGTACATTGTTCTTGTTCAAAATTTCCAACATAACCATACGCTTTGAAATAAATATCATCATCTATTTTTTGAAATGAAATTAATTTTGAATTATTTGGTAATTCATGAATATTTTCATGTGAAAAATCAAATCCAGTGAAGGTATTGTTTTCTTGTATGTTCCATGGACTATGAATTCTTTTTAATTTAAAACGAATAATATTTCTATTTTCAGAAGGTTCGTATTTAACATCATGTTTTACACATTCTACTTCACCTAAAAACTCATAATCATTTGTACGTCCACCTTTTGGATTTTTTAATTCATGTAAAAAATACAGTTTTCTGCCTTTGTTTTTAGCCTCAACTATAGCTAGATTCCCACCAGTAAGAGTCTGGTCTCCTCGTTCCTTTTGACCTTCACCAATATATGAGATGAATTCATCATCAATCTGATCTTCAAAAATTCCAGCAAGACTACTTATGACAACAACATAATCATTACGACCATAATCGGTAATTCCTCGGGCATAATTAATGTCAAATATTTTATCAATCTCTGCTTTTCTTAAAACGGGATATTTTGGTTCATTTTGAATCATAAAATATTTTTCAGAACCAAAATTTACATTCCATTCATTTTTGACTGCATCTAAAAGTGGTTCTAATCCAGGATTTTCAGATTTAATTACATTAAGACCTTTTACGTTGGGTAATCCATCAAACCAAAGTAAATCATCATCATTTTCAATTATTTTAATTGGTTCAATTTCAAACCTGTGAGTGTAAACTACTTTATTTTCTTGAATTTCATCCGGCCAGTAGGGTATTTTTTCATTAGAACATTTTCGTGTGATTTTTCCAATACCAAATATTCCATATGTTGAAAATTTAGAAGGAGAATGTCGACTTACATAAAGAAAAACAATATCTCCTAATTCTAATTGATTAAAAACACCAATGTTTGTGTTTGAGGTATCAGGTTTTACTCCCCAAATAATTGGTTTTTTACTTAGTGAATGGTCCCAATTGCTCCATGGACCCATTGCAAGAAAATAATTTTGTTTAAACTCTCCAACATAGTAAACGCCTTCAGATTTTCTTTTGAAAATTGAATTTTCTTTGTGTATCCTAATGTCTTCAGTAATATCTCGAAGTAAGCTAAGTTCAGGTGTTTTTCCTTTTGATATAATGAATTTTTTTTCTATAGCTTTAGCGGTTATTTCTTTGTAATGCAATGGTTTTTGTGCATCTTCTAAAACCTTGATAGCTGCCTCTTTGAAGGTCAGATCAGATTCAAGGATTTCCATGCCTAGGAAACTCTCAACTGGGATTAATTTTTCAAAAGTTGTTGAAATTTCATCTACAATTGTTTCTCCAATTTCAATTGCCTCATTTTGTCTTACGTATCGTTTTACATAAAATTCTGATTTTTTATTTAATAAAATATCGGCAATGTTATCTATTTTATCAAGATCAATTTTAGATACATTATGTTCAAATTTAATTTCAGTATCAACTGTCAAAATACCTACATAAAATGAATTAGGTAAATTTTTTAGAATTTTTAAAAATTCATCTTTGTTTTGTTTAATTTGTTGTGAAGCAAAGTTTTTAGCATTTTTTGCACTAACATCAACCCAAACCATTATTGAAATGTCATCGTTTTTGTTTAAACTTACTTGAAATTGAACAGAATCATATTTACTTTCAAGAAATGTGCCCTTTCTTGCAAATCCTATCCATTCATAATTATTCCATTTTTTTGAACCTTGATTAAATGGGCGACTAACATAACTTTCAAAATTATTAAAATTTGAACTTAGATTTTTCTTTAGAATTTCATGAAGGGTTTTAAATCGAGCATAGATATATTGAGAGTCTTCCTTTTTTCCAGTTAATGATTGAAAATCTTTTTCAACAAAAAAATATTCTGAGTCAGAATTTATGATAGGTTTTCCTTCATGGGTTATGGTAAATTCTCCTTCATGGTTCATAATTCCCCATCGTCCATGTTTTTGAGGATCATACAATTCAACTTCTCCAGGTCCAATTGAAAATAATACATCATAATTTCCAGGATTTTGTTTTTCTTGTTGATTTTCAGGATAGTGAATTCGAGATTTTCGGTTTACAGAACATGCAATAATTTGTGCTTGAATTGTGTTTTTATTTGCATCAGGGAATTTGTGAAAAATCCAATCAACAATTTCTTTGTTTTTGGCTTTTCCGCCCATATCAATTACTGCATCTTTAAGAAGTTCTCGATAAGTAGGGCGTTCCATGTTATGTTGACCACACGATGAACTTCATAACATATGGATATTTGAATATGTGCCTTATCCGGCATCCTTTAACAAAAATTAGGCACAAAATTATCCATTTTGATATGTTAAATGTTGAAAACAAAATTCAAACGAACAAAATATTTCATCATTCCATCTGTAATGTACTTAAAAAGAAAACTTTATTTCTATTTTGTACTAAATTAGAGCTTTAACTTACAGTTAACACTCATAATTTTCTCATTAATTTGGAAAATCTTTAATTTATTCAAATAATGTATTTTTATG
>Ga0209992_10003983_pt1 | contig 11964 bp, 12 predicted proteins | sample 2SBtaG_2_FD_182564 | JGI IMG/M metagenome (GOLD analysis project Ga0209992, IMG submission 182564) | Deep subsurface microbial communities from Kolumbo volcano to uncover new lineages of life (NeLLi) - 2SBTROV12_ACTIVE470 metaG (SPAdes)... | ecosystem: Environmental > Aquatic > Marine >... | reverse complement strand
CTTGGTGATGTGCGGCTTGATCTGGGTTCCGAGTCCCAGGGTGAAACGTCCGCCGCTGTCACGATGGAGATCCCACGCCGCGCCGGCACACACCATCGGATTGCGGGCGAACGCGACGGCGATCGCTGTGGACAGATGCAGCTCCGTGGCCTGACCGGCGAGCAGCAGCGGCATGAAGGGGTCGCTCGAGGTCTCGAAGCTCGACACGCCGTCGAAGCCCATCTGTTCGAATTCCTTCGCCGCGTCGGCGATGTCCCCGAGGGACACAGCCGCGAGAGCGCCATCCAGTGCCGGTCGATTTGCCATGAGTCCGATCTTGTCAGTTCCGGAGCAGGCAGTGTTCGGGGTTGAGGACCGGGTAACGTCGCCATCGATGGCCGTTCACAAGATCGTGGGGATCGAGACCGAGTTCGGGATCCTGCATCGGCACGCCGGGGACTCCAATCCGGTTGCGGCGTCGTCGATGATCATCAACGCCTATGTCAACGGTCATCTGGACCGTCGCGTCGGCTGGGACTTCGAGGACGAGCATCCCGGGATCGACGCACGCGGCTTCAACGAGTTCGATGCCCTCGCCCCCGAGGTCGAGACCCATCTGGTCAACGCCGTGCTCACCAACGGCGCCCGGTACTACGTCGACCACGCCCACCCCGAGCTCTCCACCCCGGAGTGCACAGACGCCCTTCAGTGCGTCACATACGACCGGGCCGCCGAAGAGATTCTGATCGCCTCGATGGCTGCGGCCAACGACCTCCTGCCCGAGGGCGAGGAGCTGGTGATCCACAAGAACAACAGCGACGGCAAGGGCAACAGCTACGGGTGCCACGAGAACTACCTCGTCGATCGCAACGTGCCGTTCGGCCGCATCGTCACCCACATCATGCCGTTCTTCGTCACCCGCCAGATCTGGACGGGCGCAGGCAAGGTGGGATCGGAGGCCCATGGCCTCGGCGCCGAAGACGTCACGATGCAGATCACCCAGCGCGCGGACTTCTTCGAAGAGGAGGTCGGGCTCGAGACTACGCTCAAGCGTCCGATCGTGAATACTCGCGACGAACCCCATGCCGACACCAAGAAGTACCGCCGGCTTCACGTGATCATCGGCGATGCCAACATGAGCGAGGTCCAGACGTACCTCAAGCTCGGTGCGACGTCGATCGTGCTCGCGATGATCGACGACGACGTCGTCCCGCAGCCGCTGACGTTCAAGACGCCGGTGAAGACGCTGCGCGAGGTCAGCTACGACATCGATCTCGCACGCCGGCACGAGCTGGCCGACGGGCGGCGGATGTCTGCGCTCGAAGTGCAGTGGGAATACCTCGAACTGGCCCGCAAGTACGCCGAGAGCCACGGGCTCGAGGTGGTGGGCGGCGATGCCATCGGGAACGACGTTCTGGATCGATGGGAGCACATGTTGAGCGCTCTCGAGTCCGATCCGATGAGCCTCGCCGATCAGGTGGATTGGATTGCCAAGCGGCGGTTGTACGAGGGGTTCGTCGAACGCCACGGCATCGAGTGGGACGACGCCAAGCTCGCCGCACTCGATCTGCAGTATCACGACCTCCGTCCAGACAAGTGCCTCGCCCGTCGCATCGGCCTGCAGCGCATCACAGACGACGCGGACGTCGGGTTGGCGGTCGATCAGCCTCCGCCCACCACGCGGGCGTACTTCCGCGGGCGTTGCCTCGACAAGTTCCCCGACCAGATCGTTGCCGCGAACTGGGATTCGATGGTCTTCGACGTCGGGGGCGACCCACTGCGGCGCGTGCCCATGCTCGAACCATTGCGAGGAACCGAAGCTCACGTCGGTAGCTTGTTGGACGACTGTGACGATGCGGCCGAACTGCTGCGCCGGCTCGGTTCCTGAGCCGCCGGCCCGACCGGGGAGACACCATGGCAGAACGTGAACAGATCCGGAAGCCCGCTCCGCGTGAAGAGGAGACCGAGGTCGACGAGGTGGCACCCTCCGAGACCGGGCAGGAGCTCAAGGCGGAGCTCGACGACCTGCTCGACGAGATCGACGACGTCCTCGAGACCAACGCCGAGGAGTTCGTGAAGAACTACGTCCAGAAGGGCGGGCAATAACCCGCCATGGCAATGCCGTTTTTCGTCCCCGGTGACGATCCCGGAACGGACTTCGTCGAGCTGCTGCGTCGGACCGGCCACGAGCCTTTCGGGACCGAGCTTCCCGGAACCATCGATGCGGGCCATGCCACCACGGTGCTCGCCGTTCGGTGTGAAGGCGGCGTGGTCGTTGCCGGTGATCGCCGGGCCACCAGTGGCCATCTGATCAGCCATCGCGACATGCAGAAGGTGTTCCCCGCCGACCGCCACTCCGCCGTGGCGATCGCTGGCGCGGCGGGTCCCGCCGTGCAGATGGTTCGGATCTTCCAGCTCCAGTTGGAGTACTACGAGAAGATCGAAGGCAAGCCGCTGAGCCTCGAGGGCAAGGCCAATCAGCTGAGCGAGATGCTTCGGGGCAACCTTCCGATGGCGATGCAGGGGATGGCGGTCGTCCCGATCTTCGCCGGCTACGACACAGGCCGCGAGACCGGTCGCCTGTACCAGTTCGATGTCACCGGCGGACGCTACGAGGAGCAGGAGTACGCGACGAGCGGCTCGGGCAGCCTTCACGCGGGCACTGTGATCAAGCTGGGCTATCGCAACGGCATGACGTCCGACGAGGCCCTGGCCCTGGCCGTCCGCGCCCTGTGGCATGCGGCCGACGAGGACAGCGCCACGGGTGGTCCTGACCCGCTCCGCGGCATCTTTCCGATCCTGTCGGTCATCACCGAAGACGGGTTTCACCAGCTCTCGGACGAGGAGTCCGGCGACGTGTTCGCCGGGCTGTCCGATGAGCTCTCGGGTGGAGGGAGCGGATCATGAGCATGCCGGGCATGTACGTGAGTCCCGAGCAGGTCATGCAGGACCGCGCCGACTACGCCCGCAAGGGCATCGCCCGCGGCCGCAGTCTGGTTGCGCTCGAGTACAGCGACGGCGTCGCGCTCGTCGCTGAGAACGCGAGCGCGACGCTCCGCAAGGTCTCGGAGATCTACGACCGCATCGCTTTCGGCGGCGTTGGTCGATACAACGAGTTCGACCAGCTCCGCATCGCCGGTGTGCGCCACGCGGAGCTGAAGGGCTTTCAGTACAGCCGCGAGGACGTGGACGCCCGTTCGCTGGCCAACCAGTACGCCCAGATGCTCGGGCAGATCTTCACCCACGAGATGAAGCCCCTCGAGGTCGAGATCGTGGTCGCGGAGATCGGTCACGGCGACACCGGCAGCGAGCTCTATCGCATCCAATACGACGGAACGGTCGTCGACGAGCAGAACTTCAGCTGCATCGGTGGTGATGCCGAATCGGTTCTCGAGAGACTCCGCGAGGGGTTCGACAGCGGGCTCGACCGTGACGGCGCGATTCGCCTCGCCGTCGGCGCCCTGGCGGGAGCCGATCGTGAGCTCGTCGCAGACGAACTCGAGGTCGCTGTACTCGAAGCGGCCAACGGTCGGCGCTGTTTCCAACGGCTCGACGACTCTGCAGTGGGTGCGATCCTGAGCTGACTGCCCACGTCCGCTGTCGACGGCGGACCGCGCAGTGACTGACGCATTCGTTCAAGACTGAGAATTTGTTCAAGTACTGAGCGAGTGCGGTCGATGCCTTCGACGCCACGGCGAGCGCTGTGGGCAGAGGAGGGTGTGCGTGGGGCGCACGAGCAGGCGGCTGGTGCCGTCGCGCGGTCATGGGAAACGGGCGGCCGTCAGCTTGCTGCTGGCGGTCGGGGCAACTGTCGGAGCAGCGGCGTTGCGTGCCGGCGAGGCGGCCGCCGCAACGACTCTGGTGGTCGACGTCACGACCACTGCCGACGTGATCGACCCGTCCGATGGCGTGGTGAGCCTGCGCGAGGCGGTTCTCCTCGCTGCGGCGACGCCAGGCGATGTGGGTGTGAGGCTGATCCGCGGCGCGGTGCATGCACTCGCATGTCCGTTGGGCGGTCCTGAGAACGCCGGGATCTCCGGCGATCTCGATCACCACACGCCCGACGTCTTGGTCCTCGTCGGCCGTGGGGCGACGCTCACCTACGAACCCGGCTGCAACGGGCATCGCCTCCTGGACGCCGGCCCTCTCGTCGTGCGGAACCTCGTGGTGACCTCGGGGAGTGCGAGTGCCGAGGGCGGGGCCATTCGTTCGACGGCTTCGGTCGAAGTCCGAGGATCGGTCCTGGAGTCCAACTCGAGTGGGTCGGCCGGCGGCGCGATCTGGGCGCACGGCCCCGTAATGGTCCGGCGTAGCACGTTCGCCCGAAACTCGGGCGTGGCCGGCGGTGCCATCCGGGCACCGAGCGACATCGGTACCCCGATGGGCGGCAACCGGGGCGGGCTGTGGGTGCACCAGCTCGAGCCTGTGCTCATCAGCGACTCAGTCCTCTATCCCAACCTCTATTCCAACGAAGTGGAGGAGAGCTGGGGTGTCGGCGGCGGGCTGCACGGTCGGGGGATCTTCACCCTGCGGTCGACCGGGGTCGTTGCCAACGTCGCCGGATCGTTGGACGCCGGACTCTTCTTCGACACGGACACCAACGCAGAGCTCGTCGGTTCGGAGGTGACACTCAACGTCGGCAACGACGTGCCAGGAATCACCGGACCCGGGACGGGTACGACGTTCGTCGCTGATGACCCGACAGCTGTGCACCACAACGTCGGCGCAGTGACGGGGGAGATCGGCGGAGTCGTGCTGCTCTAGCCATCGCCGCGGTAGCTCTCCGTTTTGGGTACGTGGCAACTGCGCCCGCGCAGCCCCGGCCGCCCCAAAACGAGAGCTGCGCGCCGTGGAAGCCCCGGAAGGCGGAGCTCGTGCGGGTGAGCAGGGTGTCGGCCGAACGATCACATGCGCGATCCTGGGGACATGGGGGATCGTCCGGTCGGGTGTGGTGACGTTTTTGTTCACCGATGTCGAGGGCTCGACCCGACTCTCGGAGGAACATCCAGCGGCGATGGAAGTGGCCCTCGAGCTTCACGACGAGATCCTTCGCGTCGCATCGACCAACACGGCGGGTACGTGTTCTCGACTGCGGGCGACGCGTTTGCGGCGGCGTTCGGTAGCGCCGAGGCTGCCCTGGAAGCGGCGGCGAACGCTCAAGGTGAACTCGACGCGGCGGCTTGGCCGGAAGAGGCGGCTGTCCGGGTGCGCATGGGTCTGCACATCGGCGAGGCTCAAGAGCGCGGTGGGGACTACTTCGGACCGGCCGTCAACAAGGCCGCCCGGATCATGTCGGCGGGCCACGGGGGCCAGTTTGTTGTCTCTGATGCTCTCGCCAGAGTGGTCCAGCGAGGGCAGCTGCGCAGCCTGGGCTCGCATCGGCTCAAGGACCTGGCCGCACCGGACGAGCTGTGGCAGCTTGGCCCCAATGACTTCCCATCACTGAGCACGTTGGATCTCGTTGTTCACAATTTGCCGGTGCAGCGCACCCCGCTCCATGGGCGCGAGGCCGAGGTCGCCGAAGTCGTCGCGTCCCTCGACACCAACAGATTGGTGACGCTGACCGCCATCGGCGGTGCCGGTAAGACGCGCCTGGGCCTGGCGGCCGCGGCGGAGGCGGTTGGCACGTTCAGCGACGGTGTCTTCTTCGTCCAGTTTGCCGACGAACTCGAAGCGCGCACCCCTGCGAGGACCATCGCCGCAGCGCTCTCGATTGCAGTCGAAGGAAGCGACGACCACATCGCTTCGGCGCTGGCTCACTCGCTCGCCGTCCGAGACATGTTGCTCGTCCTCGACAACTGCGAGCATGTGCTCGACGCCGTGGCGGACTTCGTCGACCTGCTGCTCGAGTCGGGTGAGGCATGTCGGTTGTTGGTCACGTCCCGTGAGCAACTGGACGTCGAAGGAGAGAACACCGTCAGGGTCGGACCACTGGATCCTGCCAGCGGCGCGGACCTCCTCAGCGAACGGGCTGCCGCTGCGGGGGCTGTGTTCGGTGAGGACCCTCGCAGCGGTCTCGATGCGCTCTCGGCCGCTCTCGACGGAATCCCGCTGGCCCTCGAGCTCGCTGCGGGCCACCTCGTTCAGATGTCTCCCGACCAGTTGTTGGAACGGTTGGAGGACCGGTTTTCGATCCTTGTTGGCGGCCGACGGACGCGACGCCGGCGTCAGCAGACGTTGAGTGCCGTCGTGGATTGGTCGTGGAACGCCCTCAGCACAGAAGAGAAGAGCGTGCTCGCTCAGCTCAGTGTGTTCTCCGGGTGGTCGCTCGAATCGGCCGAGGCCGTCTGCGTTGTCACCGAGCCCCTGCCAGTGATCCTTGCGGGGCTTGTGCGAAGGAATCTGGTTGTGGTCGTCGAGGGCTCCGCTCGCCGCTTCAGGCTGCTCGAGACGGTTCGAGCGTACGCCCAACAAAAGCTCGTCGGAGAGCACTCTGCCGCGGATGTGCGCGACCGTCACCTGGCCCACTTCGCAGGTGTGGCTCGGGCGATCGGCAAGGGAGTGTCTACCTACGACGAAGCGCACTGGGTCGGCGTCACTGATCGAGAGACCGCAAACATCGTCGCCGCGCTTCGCTGGGCTCTCGACACCGAGCAGTGGACGCCCGCAGTGGACATGGTGGTCGGGCTCTGCGAAGAGGCCCATCTGCGAGGCCGTGATGATTTCGGCGCGTTCGGACGAGATCTGGCGCATCGGCTGATTGCCGCGGACGATGCCCGCGGCTTCGAGGTCGGGGCGTGCCTTCTGCGCCACGGCCTGACACTCGAGCAAATCTGGCCGCTCGCCGAAGACGCTGCCTGGGGTGCCGCCGCCGTCGACTCGATCTATTGCCGATACCTGGTCGGATGGCATGCGGTCTCTGCTCGGGATCCGCAGACCGCCTTGACGCTGGTCGAACCGCTCGCCGACCAGATCCGAGAGGACGGGGTTGCACGACTGGCACCCGCGTTGGCGTGGATCGCAATGATCGCGGAGATGGCAGGGGAACAGCGGCCCGAGCTGGCTGCAACCGCCGTTGACTTGGCGAGGTCGCTCGGTAGCGGAAGCCAAGCCTGGATCCTGGTCCAGGCCGCGGTGGCAGTCGATGACCCCGCTCTCAGCCGTCAGCGGCTCGAGGAGGCGCTCGATCTCTCGTTGGCCTCTCGGGCACTCACGATCCGGAACATCGCGAGCTACCACCTCGCCAGATTGGCCGCGACCGACGACACCGTCACCGACAACAGCGCACTTCAGGCCGTGCAGCGGGCGTTGGCGTTCGCTCGCTCTGCATCGGGGCACAACATGGGCAATGCGCTTCACTACTGCGGTCGTACTCTGGCCGCGCGCGGTGCGGCCGAGCTGGGCTACTTGGCGATCGCCGCGAGCGAAGGCGCCGGTGTCGAGGTGTCTGGACGGCACAGGGACCCCGCAGGCCTCGCGGCGATGAAGGCGGGCGTCGAAGCTGAAATTGGACCGCAGGTGGTGGCCGAGCTCCGCGACCTGGCCTCAAGGCTCGACGTGGTGCATGTCATCGACCACTTGCTGCGAGGCCTCACTGAGCACGGTGTGCAAGCCGAGCGGTCAACGGGACCCTGATCGGCTGGCGGGAGGGCGTGCCGGGCACTGGCGCCCATGGGGGCCTACTTGGTGCAGATGTAGTAGTTGTTCACGGAGTCGCCGGGGACCTCGCGAAGCTCAACGTTGCTGAAGCCGGCGTTGGTGAAGATCTCACGAGCCTTCTCTTCGCCCCACATCGCTCCGAGCCCTTCGCCGTCGTACGCGAGTGAGACGGTCATGCAATGCATGGTCGAAGCTGTGAAGAAGAACGGTGCCATCGGGACGTCGAGGTTGTTCTCCAGCTGACTGGATCCCGCGATGTCCACGCAGAGCCATGTGCCCTCGTCCCTCAGAGCCTGGTTGATGGCGCCGACGACGACGTCAGGGCGGGCTTGGTCATGGATGGCGTCGAAGGTGGTGATGAAGTCGAATTGTCCGTGGGCGTCGAGCTGGGCCACATCGACCGCTTCGAACGTCGCGTTGGCGAGCCCCATCTCGACGGCTTCCGCACGCCCCATGTCGACCGCCTCCTGAGAGAAGTCGTAGCCGACGAAGTTGGAGTTGGGGTAGGCGGCTGCCATGAGGTTCACCGCGTGGCCTGCTCCGCAGCCGACGTCAGCTACCTCGATCCCGGCGTCGAGCCGCTCCCGTAGCCCATCGACCAGTGGCAACACGCCGCGTACCAACGCCGCGTCCTGTACCGCGCCCGACAGCTCGCGCTGGATCCGATGGAATTCCTCGTACTCGGTGTAGGGAACCCCACCCCCGCTGCGGAAACACTCGGCCACCAAGGGCTCGACCGATCCTGTCGAGAACAACGACTTCGCCATGGTCGAGAGGTTCCGGGGACCGACCGCCGTCGTCAAACAGGATGCATGCTCAGCCGGCAACACATAGGTGCCGGCCTCGGCGTCATACTCGACGATTCCGCCGACCACCATCCCGCCCAACCATCCCGCCCAACCATTCCCTCACATACCGCTCATCGAGACGGGCAGCCTCGGCGATCTGGGTCGAGGTTGCTGGCTCCATCTCGTCCATTGCGTCGAACAGCCCGACGCGATTGCCCAGACTGATCATCTGCAAGGTCGCGCTGCTGTTCAGCATCTGCATGACGCGCCCCATGAACTGCTTCGAACGGTCCTTGTCAAAGACTGCGGTCACCGGACTCCCCTTTGGATGGACCCACGCCGCGCTCCGACAGTCTTCCTCGCGAACCCCCGCTACGTCTGCAGAATCTTCCGCACGCCGAGTTGAGCGGGCGGGTGCCGAGCTGAGGCGTCACTCTGTGCTGGTCTCAATATCGAGTTGCACCAGCTCCACGGCGCCATCACCGAAGAGCTGCCCGACCACGGCAATCGCGGGGAAGAGCACCCCGTCGATGACCAGCAGCCGATAGTCGTCGCGCCCGGCGACCGCGGCAGGCAAGTCATCGAATCGCTCCGCGAAGCGATCAACGATGCGGAGCAACTCGAACGCTTGGAAGTCACCGACGCCTGGTTCGCCGTCGGATCCCCGCGACGCCCGAAGCTGGCGGTCGAGGTCCTCGAAGAACGCTGGCGTGGCCCGCACCACCCGCCGCGGCGCGGTCACCTGGGTGGCGCGCTGTCGATCCGCTCCTGCAGGCGGGCGCGCACGCGCGCCAGGAGCTCCTCGGGGACGTCGTTGATGTCCGAGATGACCGCAGCGTCGAAGATCTCGTCTTGCTGAGCGGGCGTCATGGCCTCGAACTCCTCAGCGGTCCAGATCCTGCGAGCCATGTTCCGACTGTAGCGACTCGGTGGGACACCCGACCGGCGACAGCCCGCCCTCCTCATGCCGGTATCGGACTCCTCCTGAGTGGGTCGGTGCCGAGCGTTCGCGGTCGAGAACGCATGGATAGCGGACGATCCGGTAGCTGCGGTTGGGTTTCGTGGAGCAGGGTCTTTCTGGGCTCGCCCTCGCGACGCTGGCATCACTGACCGAATACATTGACACCGATGGGGGAGAGGGGTGGCAGGTGGCCTGCGGCGTTGGTCGTGGTGACGGCGATTCTCAGCGCACCCGCGTGTACCGACTCCACGTCTGAGCAGACTGCGCCTTCCTCGAGTCGTGAAGAGCTGCCGACCTCGACTCACGACGCCCTGTACAGCCGGCTCCAAGCCGCCCGAGCGACATGGGAGACAACCGCGCCGGGGAGATTCCGATTCCGGGTACATCGCTCCAGCAGCTGGTGCCGAGAGGAGTTCAGCTGGGCTTCGATCGTCGATGGCGCAATCACTACATCGGGAGGTACTCGTTGCGAGGATGGTGCTGAGCCCTGGACGCCCGAGGATCTGTTCTCGATCGTGGAGGGCCTCACGGACCTCGAGCCGTTCGACGTCGAGGACCTGATCATTGTCGACTTCGACCGCACCTACGGCTTTCCTCGCCACATCCGGGTCAGTCTTCGAACCGTCGCGGACAGCAACCTGACGCTCACGGCCTCTCTGGAATGACCGCCGGTGAGCGTCAGTGAGTTGAGGGCCGTCGTGGGTACGTTCCGGCGCGGTGTGCGGCGGACGAGGCGATGAGGTCCTCGAGCTGGTGGGTCCGAGATGGGGGTCGCTGGTTCCTCGGACGTTTCGGATTGTTCGCGTTGTTGGTCGCCGCCGCTGGCCTGGTCGCGTCGCAGGCACTTCTGCCGAATGAAAACTGGCGGCTGCCCACCCCCAGCGAGGCCATCCGTCGTTCGTTGGTCAGCGCCGGACCGGCAATCGTGGTGCTCGCGATGGCGCCAGTCCGACGCTGGGCGCTGGGGACTCTGTCGGTCGCGGTGGGGGCCGGCGTCTGGACGATGTGGCAGCTGTTCAGTTCGAGCAGTTCGTCGACGGCTGCACTCTTCCGGGGCCCGCGAGGCAGGTGCCGATCTTCGAGCCGTCGGGTAGTTGAGGTTCAGCCCTCAACCTGGCGGACCACGAGCCATCGAACATCCTCGACTGAAACTCGGCCGGTGATGTCGTGGAAGCCGGTCATCGTCACCTCGATTGTCGGCAAGTCCGTTCCCTCGTATGTCTGGTGGCTGACCGTGAGAGTGTCGAGGGTCAACGTTGCCTCGAGCCGCGCCTTTCCTTCGGTACTTGGATACTCGAAGCAGTGAAGACTCGCGTCGGCGCTCGGTGCCGTGAAGAATTTCGCCGTGAGTGCCCGGTAGGTGTCGGGGGAGGTGGCCGTCGGGGAGATCGAGGGCTTGGGTACCTCGATCCACCATGCCGGGTACGTCTGCCCGCGCGGAGGGAGCTGGTGATAGATGAAGTAGCCGTTGCAGCTCTGCACGCGACCCTCGTCGATGACGAAGGTGGGGGCAGGATCCGAGTCGTCGGTCTGTGGAGCGGGTCCGATTGCGGGTGCATCGTCGGGCGGTGAGCTGCGGGCGGCCATGGTCAAGCTCGCCACCAACACCCACCCCGCAATTCGCACGATTCCGACCCTTCTGAGAGCCCGCATTCACGTGGCGATTTCGGGGACGGCCGTCGGCGGTTGCGTCAGACTTCCCCTGTGGACACCTCGAAATTTGGGCAGGCTGGCTACAGCGTCCGATGTGGTTGGGGGCCGGACGCCCTTCGGCTCCTGGCCCCCCTTGTCGACGTTGTGATCATTGTCGACGTGTTGTCGTTCTCGACCGCCGTCGACATCGCCGTGGGTCGTGGGGTCACCGTGTTTCCGTATCGCTGGCACGACGGGACCGAGTACGACTTTGCGGCGCGGGTGAATGCAACCGTCGCGTCACGCCGTGGTGAGCCGGGCCTCACGCTCTCACCCGCGACGCTGTCTGCGGCTCAGCCTGGGACCAGGCTGGTGCTGCCTTCCCCAAATGGGGCGACACTGACCCATGGAGCGCTCGAACCCGGGGCGAAGCGGGTCCTGGTTGGCTGCCTTCGCAACGCTTCCGCGGTAGTGCAGGCGGTGGCTGCTGATGAGACGGTGGCGGTTGTGGCTGCCGGTGAACGGTTGGCGGGAGCAACAGGCCCCTTGCGTCCAGCGATCGAGGACCAACTGGGGGCGGGGGCGATCATTGCGGCCCTCGGCCGAGACGGATGTTCTCCTGAGGCTCTCGTCGCTCAGGCGCCGATTGCAGCCGGGTTGGATGTCCCGGGCTCTGTCATCGACAGTGGCTCCGGCCGGGAGCTGGCGGATGCAGGATTCGGTGACGACGTACGCCTCGCGTGCCAGATGGACTGCTCGACGACGGTGCCCGAACTTCAGGGCAAGCGATTGGTGGACGCGGGGGCGGCTGCGCGCACACGCTCCTAGCGGCTGTTTCCGCTCCGTGCCGCTCGGCCGAAATTTCTTGGGAATTGGCGGAGGTTTCTTGCCGTCACCGGTTGGAGGGCAAACGTGTGTTCGGGTAGGGTTGGGGGTGCCGGTTTCCTTCCCCGTCCGGTCGTTCAGGGTTCGACGTGACGATCCCTTTCGGTAGGTGCCCCACCC
>Ga0209992_10003981_pt1 | contig 11968 bp, 10 predicted proteins | sample 2SBtaG_2_FD_182564 | JGI IMG/M metagenome (GOLD analysis project Ga0209992, IMG submission 182564) | Deep subsurface microbial communities from Kolumbo volcano to uncover new lineages of life (NeLLi) - 2SBTROV12_ACTIVE470 metaG (SPAdes)... | ecosystem: Environmental > Aquatic > Marine >... | reverse complement strand
CGACTTCTACGAGCCGAGCGTGCACGGCCCCGCCGCGAAGCTGCAGCAGGACACCTGCATCGCCTGCCACGGGGCCGATCTGACCGGCGGAACCTCCAAGGTCAGCTGCGACACCTGCCACGAGGCCAGCTGGCGCACCGACTGCACCTACTGCCACGGCGGCGCCGACAACCCTACCGGGGCACCTCCGCGCGACATCGACGACACCAGCAAGAGCTCGGAGCTCTCGTTTCCGCCGCACACCGTTCACGTGACCGAGACCATCAAGCCCGGCTACGACTGCGCGCAGTGCCACGTGCAGCACACCGACGCGCTCGCGTCGGGCCATGTCTTCACCGGCGACACGACCCCGGCCGTGGCCGAGCTGGACTTCTCCGGCGGCTACAGCGCGGCGGCCACCTGGGAGGCCGCGAAGCTCACCTGCACCGCTGCGTACTGCCACGGCTCCGGGGTGGCCGGTGGCGCGGGAAGCGCGACCGTGGGCGACAGCTACGGCTGCACGGACTGCCACGCCACGGCGGACAGCCCCTCGGCCGAGTGGAACGGCATGAGTGGCGAGCACGCCGAGCACCTCCGCCACGACGTGGGTTGTCACGACTGCCACGACACGGTCGACGACACCGAGAACACCATTGCGCTCCCCGGCCAGCACGTGAACGGGGTGGCAGACATCGTGGCCCACTCGGGCATGACGCTCGACGAGAAGACGCTGACCTGCGACGGCAGCTGCCACGGTGAGGCGCACAACGCCCTGACCTGGGAGTAGCGAGGGGGTGTAAGGTCGCTTCAACCTGGAGAAGCGTCCTGATGAGCACGCCCAACCTCGCCCCCGTCGACATCGCGATCGTGGTCGGCTTCCTGGTGCTGGTGACCGTGATCGGCTTCGCGATGTCGAAGGCGGCCTCGGAGAGCGCCGACGACTACTTCCTGGGCGGGAACAAGATCCCCTGGTGGGTGCTGGGCATCTCCACGGCCACGTCGAACTTCGACATGGCCGGGACGATGATCATCGTCGCGGTGGTCTCGTCGCTCGGGTACAAGGGCTTCCTCGTCGAGATCCGCGGCGGGGTGGGCCTCACCCTGGCCTTCCTGCTGGTGTTCCTGGGCAAGTGGCTGCGCAGGAGCCGCGTGATGACCTCGGCGGAGTGGATGAAGCTGCGCTTCGGCACCGACCGGCCGGGTCGGGCCGCGCACATCACCTCGGCGGCGGCCAACCTCATCCTGTCGCTCGGCATGATCATCTACTTCTGCAAGGGCGCCGGGAAGTTCCTCACCACCTTCATCCCGCTCTCCGAGTTCTGGTGCACGGCGGGCATGGTGGCCATCGGGCTCGCGTACACGCTGCTCTCGGGGCTCTACGGCGTGGTCTTCACAGACGTCGTGCAGATGATCCTGTTGACCTTCACGGCGCTCTTCGTGACCGTGCATGCCTGGACGGTGGCACCGAACATCACCTTCCCCGAGGGCTTCCTCACCCTCGATCTCGAGAGCCCGGGGCAGCTCGGGGCCGGCCTGCTGGCCCAGGACCCCGGCCAGTGGGAGCCGATCCTCGGCCTGTTCGGCCTGTGCGTGATGCTGTGGTTCTTCCGAACCGCCCTCGAGGGCATGGGAGGTGTGGGGGGCTACACCGACCAGCGCTTCTTCGCCGCGCGGAGCGAGCGCGAAGCCAGCCTGCTCACGCTGGAGAGCATCGTGCTCTCGGTCTTCCGCTGGACGATGGTCGCGGGGCTCGTGGTGCTGGGGCTGCAGCTCGTGCAGTCGGGCTCGGCTTCGGGCCAGATCATCGCCGCGGACCCGGAGCAGGTGCTCCCCATCGTGCTCGCCGAGCTCTTGCCGGCCGGCATCAAGGGCCTGGTGCTCGCCGGCCTGATCGCCGCCGCGATGAGCACCTTCGACAGCACGCTCAACGCGGGTGCCAGCTACCTCGTGAAGGACATCTACCAGGACTACATCAAGCCCACGGCCACCAACGACGACCTGGTCCGAGCCTCCCGAATCGCCACCGTCGCGCTGTGCGTGGCCGGTGTGGGGCTCGCGGCGATGGTGAAGAACATCAACAGCATCTGGGGCCTGCTCACCATGGGAATCGGGGCCGGCATGTTCGTGCCCAGCTTCCTGCGCTGGTACTGGCCTCGCTTCAACGGGTACGGCTTCGCGGCGGGCACGGGGGGTGGCCTGTTGGCGGCGCTGGTGTTCAACGCGGGCATCAACCTGCCGCTCTACTACAGCTTCCCCGCCGTGGTCGCCTCGGCCTTCGTGGCCTCGGTGGTGGCCACCTACGTGACCGCGCCCACCGCCGACGCGCAGCTGGTGCGCTTCTACATGCAGATCAACCCGTGGGGCTTCTGGCGCCGGTACGCCTCGCTGGCGGAGGACCAGGGCCTGATGTCCCGCGAGGCCCGGCGCGAACGCCTGGTGGAGCGGGTGAACGACGTGGTGGCGCTGTGTTTCGCGCTGCCCTTCCAGTTCAGCATGCTGTTGGCTGGCATGGCCTTCGTGTTCCACGACTGGAAGAAGTTCAGCTTCTTCACAGCGGTGGCGCTGATCTCCGCTGTCGGGCTCTACTTCTTCTGGTGGCGCAACCTGAAGAGCGAGGCGGAGTGCGCTCGGGAGGACGAGCTGTACGGCAAGCGGTCCGCCGCCGCAGGCCACTGAGCTCGACCCGGGTGTAAGGACCCGCGGCCCCCCTCCGTCCCGTCGCCGAACCGGACGGAGGTGCCATGTTTCCGCGACGCCGACGAGGCACGAGCTTGCCCGGACTGAGCCTCTCGGTCCTGATCCTGGCGCTCACGATGAACGCCCACGCCCACGAGGCTGCCCAGCTCTCCCGCGTGAGCTTCGAGGCGCCCGCTGCGCTCGAGTCGAACGACACCGAGCAGGTGGGACGGGCGATCCTGGCTCTGGTCGAGCGCGGTGGGGCCGAGGCCGACGCGGCCCTGGAGGCCCTTCACGACGACGGGGATCGGTCTCTGCTGGTGAAGACCTGGGCCGCCGCAGGGCGGGTGCAGATCGCCGACCTCGGGGACGACCTCGCGCTCCGCGAGGTCCTCGCGCTGGTCGGAAGGTTTCCGGCGACGGCCCGCACGCTCGAGCTCAGGGTCACGACCGGTGAGCTCGACGCCCAGACCGCGCTCAGCCTGAGCCAGAACCGCCAGCTCGCGGCGTCGCTCGGCAGCGCCATCGTGGCGTTGGGCCCGGCGGCCCTGGTCGCCGAGATGGTGCACGGACCCGAGAAGAACCGGCGCCAGGCCGCTGCGTACCTCGCCACCGTCGGGCAGGCCGACGCCGCTGGCGTGGCCGCGTCGCTTGCGCGCGAGCTCCGCTACGACGGCGGGCGCTACGCCCCATGGAAGGGTGGCAGCCTGTACCTCCCGCGCCTGAGCTGGACGCAGCCACAGGCCCGAGCGGTGGTGCACGAGCTGTCCCGGTGGCGGGCTGCGCTGCCCCACGACCGCAAGGTGGTCGACCAGATCGACAACAACTTCCGCAGCGTGGGCCTGCTCCGGGCCGCTGGCTACGACTTCGGCCAGGCCGTGGCGTCGGGGGCCCTGTGATCCTGCTTGCCGAAGCCGCGCTGGCGGGCGCTTGTTCGGGCACCTGCGCGCTGTCCGGGGCTGGCGAGGAGCTGCTCCCAGCCGAAGAGGTGGCGTCGCTGCTCGAGGCCTGGACGGCACCGCTGGGCGCGTCGGATCTCGCACTGGAGACCCTGCTGTACCACGCGGGTGCCGTGCACCCCGCTGCGTTGAACGATCTCGATCCGGCGCGTCGGGCCTGGCTCCAGTCCGAGCTGGACCGCACCCGCGTGACCGTCGAGATGAGCCTGGTCGACGATCACGGGGTGGTGCGCGGAACGCTCTCGAGCCCACCGTTCTCGCTTCGGGAGAAGCAGCACCTCGAGCTGGAGGGCACCGGCTCGCTCGCCGGCGTGGAGGCGGGGGGGCGCGTGTACCGGGTGGGCCTGGACCACTTGTGGAGTCGCTGGTGACTGGAGGGCGTGCACTTCGCGGCGGGTCCGTGGTTCGAGGTGATGGAGAGCGGTGCCGAGCCCATCGCGCTGGGTCGGGTGTGGCTCAGCGACGGTGACGCGAGCGGCGGCGCGACGTTGATGTACCAGGTGACCCTGGCGGGTCCCGAGGAGGAAGCATGATCCTGGCCCTGACGCTGTTGGCCCTGGCGGATCCCTGCGGCATGGTGCCGCCCATCCACGTCGACGACGACGGCCGGCAGGCCATCGAGCGCACCGACGACCAGCGCACCTACGTGTTCTTCAAGGACGGCATCGAGACGATGGCGCTGCGCCCCGGCTTCGTGGGCAAGGTCGACCAGTTCGGCATGCTCATCCCGTTCCCGAGCGCCCCCGAGCTGCGCAAGATCGACGACGATCTCTTCGCCCAGATCGAGGCGGCGGTGGACCCGCCGGAGGTGGAGGTCACCCTGCGCGACCCGCAGCCCGAGCGGCGGAGCCGGATGGACTTCGACCTGGCCGAAGCGCCGATGGCCATGGCGGAGGGCATGAGCGGCCGCGTCAGTGCGCTCGGGTACCACGACCTGGCGCCCGACGCGGTCCGCGTGGTGCGCGAGGAGGCCGTGGGCATGTACCAGGCCGCCGTGCTCGAGGCGGGCTCCGCGCAGGCCATGCAGCGCTGGATGGACGAGAACGGCTACCGCTACCCGAGCGGCATGGAGCTCACGGTCGACGACTACCTGTCGATGCGCTGGTGCTTCGTGGCGATCAAGGCCAACATCGGCACGGCCGCGGGCCTCGATCCGCGTCCGGGCATGCGGGCGACGCAAGGGGGGCTCCCGACCGGCAGCCAGTTCGACGGCCACGTCCAGGGCATGGCCTTCCGCTTCGAGATCGACGAGCCGGTCGTGCCGATGCGCCTGAGCGTGTTCAACGGCGGGGAGCCGAACAACGTGGTCTACGTGCTGGCCGACGTCCCAGTCCGCTTCGCTCGGGTGCCACGCGACACGGTCGTTCGGCAGGTTGACGGCCGCGAGGTCCACGCGAACCTCACGAAGCCCCTGCCGGTGCACTTCCGCAACGGGAAGCAGCAGGAGCTTCGCGAGGCCGACCTGGCGCGCCTCGACAGCGCGCGGGATCCAGAGCCCTACAACGGCAAGGCCGCGGACCTGTTCGCGTCGGACCTGCTCGCCGCCCGGTCCGGTCAGCTCTCCTTGGCGCTGGAGCGCGAGGAGAAGGCCCTCGTGAACATCTCGGAGGAGCTGGGGCTGCGAGGGGAGCTGATCGACGGGTACGTGGCCGACGCGATGGACGAGCAGCGGGGCTGGGCGAGCCGCGCCGCCCTCGCCGATCTGGAGGACATGACGCTCACGGTCATCGACGGTCAGCTGGACCCGGAGCTGTTGGCGACCACCAACCTCACCTTCTACCGGTACACCATGCCGTGGGACGAGAACCAGCGACGGGACGACAGCCTGCGCCGCTCCGGCGAGCACCTGGTGTTCACGCGGGTCGCTTCGGTGATGCCCGACATCGTCGTGCCGAGCTGGGACTGGCGCTGAGGATCACCGGCGGAGTCGACGTCGCTTCGCGGGCTCGAGCTCGAGCACCGAGGACCGGTTCCGGCCGGCGCCCTTGGAGTGGTAGAGCGCCATGTCGGCGAACTGGATGAGGTCTTCGCCGCTGGCTTCGCCCTCGCTCCACGCGGTGGCGCCCGCGCTGGACCCGAGGACGAGCTCGCCGAACGGAAGGCGGATGGGTGCCTCGGTGATCTGTTCACGGAGGCGCTCGGCCACCGAGTGGGACTGCCGCAGGGAGCACCCGGGCAGGACCGCCAGGAACTCGTCGCCGCCGTAGCGCCCCACCAGGTCGTAGCGTCGCCCCGCGGTGCGGAGGCGGCGACCGACCTCCCGCAGCACGATGTCGCCTGCGAGGTGACCATGGGTGTCGTTGATCTGCTTGAAGTGGTCGATGTCGAGCAGCACCAGACCCAGGCGGCTCCCGTCGCGGCGGGCTCGCGCGACCTCGCGCTTCAGCGTGTCGAGGATGGCCGCTCGGTTCCAGAGGCCCGTGAGGTCGTCGCGCGTGGCCTGCTGCTCGAGCTGCTGCTCGGCACGCAGCACCTCGCGACGGGCCTGCAGGAGCCGGTAGGCGGGCGTGAGCGCCAGCTGGAACTGCGTGTGGGTGCCGTCGCGTGCCACGAGCTGGTCGACCTCGGCGTGCACGAGCGCTGAGGGCGTGAAGCACGAGGTGGTCGGCGCCAGCAGGATCACGTAGGCGGTGCGCGGCACGGTGTCGCGCTCCCGCAGGTACCGGCAGAGGTCGAGTGCGGCTTCGCCCCTCAACGCGCCATCGATCACGATGATCGCGGGCAGGGGACCGGCCGAGAGCTGGTTCCACGCGCGCAGCGGGTCGGCGCTCACCGTCACGGGTGCGTCCCACGACTCCATGACGGCCGAGAGCCGGTGGGCCACGTCGGCCGCACAGGCGACAAAGATCTTCGGCTCGGCCGTGTTCAGAACCCCTCCCGGGGTCAAGGTGCGCTCCTGAACCCTCGCTCTGCTGGCCCTTCGGGTCCAGCGAAAACGAACTCAGCGCAACCGAACCAGCGCCGCGAGGTGCGCGGACAGGTCGGGTTCCGCGTGGAGGAGCCGCTGTGCGAGCAGGCCGAGGAGCAGGCTGAGCGCCAGATCGCCGCCGGTGGGGCCGAGCGCTTCCGTGAGCGCGGTGCGGTAGCCGTCCAGCACGCGGGCGAGGATGGCGGTGTCGGGCTCGTGACGGGCATAGTCGAGCGCGATCGACAGGGTGTCGGCGAGCCGCGCTTGCTGCAGGGTGACGAAGCTGGCCAGCTGGAAGAGCTTGGCGTTGGCGTCTCTCGCGGTGTCGAAGCCGGCGGTGGCTTCGGCCACGTCGAGCCGGGCGCGGTGGTCGACGAGCGCCTCGAAGAGCGCTTCCTTGCCCTGGAAGTAGTGGTAGAGCGTGCCCGTGCTGAAGCCCAGGGACTGTGCGAGCTGCCGCATCGACACCGAGCCGTAGCCGCGCTCGGCGAACACGCCGAAGGCGCCGTCGAGGATGTCGCGGCGCCTGGCTTCGTGGTCGACGACCTTAGGCAGCCTGCACCTCCGCGAGCCGCGCCGCTTCCGCATCGAGGTGCGGATGCATGACCGCGTGGAAGAGCGGCGGGACGAGGGCGAGCACGATCATGCCTGGGTAGCCCGTGGGCAGCTGCGGGGACGCGTCGAAGTAACGCAACACCTGGTAGTGGCGACCCGGGTAGGCGTGGTGGTCGCTGTGCCGCGTGAGGTCGAAGAGCAGGACGCGGCCGAGGGGGTGGTTGGCGTTCCAGCTGTGGCAGGGGCGGGTGCGCTCGTAGCGACCGTTCCCGAGCGCCTCGCGCTGCAGCCCGTAGTGCTCCACGTAGTTGACGGTCTCCAGCAGCAGGATGCCGACCAGTCCTGCCGCCATCCAGGCCGCCGCTGCCGCCGGGCCGAGGGTCAGCGCCACCAGACCGAGCGCCGCGAGGGTGGCACCCCAGACGCGCAGGACGTAGCGCCTGTCCAGGCTCCAGGCGCTCCTCAGTCCGCCCACGATCGAGCGGAACCAGAAGGCGTACAGCACCTCGCCGCGCCCGGCCGACGCCGGATCCTCGGGGGTGGCCACGCGCCGGTGGTGGCCGCGGTTGTGCTCCAGCAGGAAGTGCGGGTACATCGAGCTCGCCATGAGGAACTGCGCGGACCAGCGCGCGGCGCGGCGGGTGCGGTGCCCGAGCTCGTGGCCCACGTTCAGGCCGTAGGCGCCGCAGGTGAGGCCCACCGAGAAGGTGGCCCCCGCCAGCTCCCAGCCGGCGAACGCCCCGTGACCGACCTGCCAGATCAGGAGGCCGACCGCGGCCGCCTGCACGGGCACGATGCCGAACACCATGGCGTCGAAGATGCGCTGCTGCTTCCGGGTGCGCTCGGCTTCGCCGCTGGCGTTGCGCTTCGAGCCCTTCGCGAACAGCTCGACGCTGGGCACGAACACGAAGATGAACGCGGGCACGAGCCAGACCCAGGCGCCGCCGACGGCGACAGCGCCGATGGCCGCCAGGCCTGGGAGGTAGGCGACGGTGTAGGCGAGGGGATGCATTGGACCTCCGATGGATATCGAACGATCGTTATAAAACATGGTCCGAGGGAGAACGCAACCCCCAATCGGTTGCCGGCCGCTTTCAGCCTCGTTTGATCGCTTGGGCCGGATCGCCCAGAATGGGCGCGATGTTCGCCTTCTACGCCGCGTCGGTGCTCGCAGAGCCCACGACCTTTTCGTTCGATCCCGCCCAGTCCACCGTGTACGTCCAGGTCTTCCGGGACGCGTCCGCGATGGGCTCCGATCTCGCCCACGACCACGTCGTGAAGGCGGAGGTCTGGTCGGGAGCCTTCCAGCTCGATCCCGACGACCTCGCCTCGTGCAAGGCCGAGGTCATCGTGCCGGTCACCGGTCTCGCGGCCGATCTGCCCGACCTGCGCGCGCAGGTCGGCTACGACGTGATGCTCACCGACGCCCAGCAACAGCAGGTCGAGGAACACATGCTCGGCTCCGGCCAGCTGGACGCCTCGAGCTTCGGCTCGGTCACCTTCCGAGCGGAGTCGTGCAGCGGCTCGCTCGACGCCCTGGTGGTCGAGGCCAGCCTGCAGGTCCACGGTGTCACCAAGCACTTCAAGCCCACGGTCTCGGTGTCCGTGGACGGCGCGACGGTTCGGGTCGAGGGCAGCTTCGAGGCCACCCACGCCGAGCTCGGCTTCGAGCCCTACTCGGCCTTCTTCGGTGCGCTGCGCAACGCCGATCCCCTGCGCTTCACCTTCGACGCCGTGGGGACGGCGAAGTGAGCGACGCCGGCGAACGTCGCCACGAGGCCCACCGCCTGCCGCGCCTCTCCATCGTGGTGAAGCTCGGCCTGTCGGTGTTCGTGGCCGTCGGCTGGCTGCTCTTCCTGTCGGCTTGGGTCGCGGGCGCCTTTGCCGCTGGCTGGGCGGTCAACCTGTCGGTGCTCACAGGCCTGGGCGAGCTGCTCGCCGGCTTCCGGCAGACCAGCTCCGAGGGCTTCTGGCTGCTCTTCTGCCTGCACGGGGTGTCGCTCGTCATCCTGAACGGTGTGACCCAGTGGCTGAGCCGTCGGATGGCGATGCCGCGCGGCTTCCGGGTGTGCATCCAGGTGGTGGGGTGGGGACTGGCCGGGCTCGACCTGGCGCTCTGGCTGCTGTTGCCGGTGCTCGGGCTCGCCCGCGCGCTGCTCGCGCCGGTGCTCTTGCTCGAGACGGCCGGGCTGCTCGCGTTGGTCCTCCTGCAGCTCAAGGAGATGTGGGTCTTCACCCGCTGGAAGGGCCGCGAGGAGCCGGTCGACGTGGTCATCGTGGGCGGTGGCTTCGGCGGGCTCTACACGGCGCTGTCGCTCGACCGGGCGCTCGGCTACCACGACGATCTGCGCATCACGCTCATCGACCGGAAGAACTACTTCCTGTTCCCGCCGCTCTTGCCCAGCGTGGCCACGGGCGCCATCGAGTCGCGGCAGGTCACCAACCCCTTCCGTCGGATCTTCGAGGCCACCAACGTGCGCTTCCAGAAGCGCAACGTCACCGACATCGACATGGACCGGAAGGAGATCCGCGTCTGCCTGGGGGAGGACGACGAGGAGCGCGCGGAGACCCTGAGCTACGACTACCTGGTGGTGGCCCCCGGGGCGCGGACCAACACCTTCGGGGTGCCGGGCGCCGACACCCACGCCTTCTACATGCGGGAGCTGGGCGACGCGATCTCGGTGCGCAACCACGTGATCGACTGCTTCGAGCAAGCGGCCCACGAGCGCCACCTCGAGCACCGGCTCGAGCTGCTGCGCTTCGTGATCGTGGGCGCGGGGCCCACCGGTGTGGAGCTCGCGAGCGAGCTGCAGGACCTCATCCAGCACGTGCTGCTCCGGCGCTACCCCGAGATCGACGCCGACGAGGTGGAGGTGGTGCTCGTGCAGTCCGGGGACCGCGTGTTGCCGGGCTTCCACGACCTGGTCGCGGAGCGCACCAAGACCCAGCTCACCGACATCGCGGTGCGCCTGGTGCTGGGCACACGCGCCGTGGAGGTGGGCACGACCCACGTCAAGCTGAAGAACGGCGACATCCTGAACACGCGGACCGTGGCCTGGTGCACGGGCGTGAAGCCCGCCGCCGTGATCGCCTCGATGGGGCTCGCGCTCACCCGCGGCAAGGTGGCCGTGCAGCCGGATCTGAGCATCGAGGGGCACCCCGAGGTGTTCGTGATGGGCGACGTGGCCTACTGCGAGTGGAAGGGCGCGCCGCTCCCCGCGCTCGCGCAGGTGGCCTTCCAGCAGGGCGCCCAGACCGGGCCCAACATCGCCCGGCTGCTCCGTGGTCGGACCACCCGTCCCTTCGACTACTTCGACTACGGATCGCTGGTCTGCGTGGGCGAGCACTTCGCCGTGGTGGACCTGATGGGCGTGCGCTTCTCTGGCTTCTTCGCCTGGATCGTGTGGCGCAGCCTATACCTCTTCAAGCTCGTGGGCTTCGGCAACCGCGTGCGTGTGCTGCTCGACTGGACCCTCGACCTGCTGCTCGAGCGCTCGATCTCGCAGATCCGGACCTCACGCAGCGAGCTGCAGGGCCCCGAACCGTTGACACAGGGTGCGAAATGAAGGCCAGCGATCTCTTCGTCGAGTGCCTCCGGGCCGAGGGCACGGAGTTCATGTTCGGGGTGCCGGGCGAGGAGAACGCCGACGTGATCCTGAGCGTCCAGGACTCCGACCTGGACTTCGTGCTGACCCGGCACGAACAGGGCGCGGCGTTCATGGCCGACGCCTACGGGCGCCTGACGGGCAAGGCCGCGGTGTGCATGGGCACCTTGGGCCCGGGCGCGACGAACCTGGTGACCGGCGTGGCCGACGCCAACATGGATCGCGCGCCGATGGTGGTCTACACCGGCCAGGCCGACTCCCGTCGCATGCACAAGGAGTCCCACCAGGCCATGGACGTGGTGGCCATGTTCCGCCCGGTGACCAAGTGGGCGCACAGCGTGCTCCAGCCGCAGAACCTCCCGGAGGTCACGCGGAAGGCGTTCAAGATCGCCACCACCGAGAAGCCGGGCGCCACCCACATCGAGATCCCCGAGGATCTCGCTGCCATGGAGGTGGGGGACCTCGCTCCGATCGCGCCGCAGAAGGTCCGCCGGCCGGTGCCGGACGACAAGATCGTCGACCGCGCCTGGGACCTGATCCGCAAGGCGAAGCGCCCGGTCGTCCTGGCGGGCAATGGCGCCATCCGGAAGCGGGCCAGCAAGCAGCTGCGAGCCTTCTGCGACGCCAGCGGCATGGGGGTCATCCACACCTTCATGGGCAAGGGGGCCGTGAGCCGGGAGGCGCCGTACTGCCTGTTCACGGTGGGGTTGCAGTCCAAGGACCTCATCGCGTGCGCCATCGACGCCGCGGACGTCGTGATCACCCTCGGCTACGACCTGGTCGAGTACCACCCCCGGCTCTGGAACCCGGGCAAGGACAAGACCATCATCCACGTGGACTTCCTGCCCGCGGAGATCGACGAGCACTACCATGCCGAGCTCGAGATCGTGGGCGACCTGGCCCACGCCTTGTGGATGCTGAACGCGCGGCTCGCCACCGACCCGCTGCGTTGGGACCTGTCGCAGCACCGAACCATCCGGGAGCAGATGCAGGCGGACTTCGCCGCGCACAAGGACGACGACACCAGCGGGCTCATCCGGCCACAGAAGGTGCTCTGGGACGTTCGGGAGGCGCTGGGACCGCACGACATCCTGCTCTCGGACGTGGGCGCGCACAAGATGTGGATCGCCCGCTACTACCAGTGCGACGAGCCCAACACCTGCCTGATCTCGAACGGCTTCTGCAGCATGGGCTTCGCCTTGCCCGGCGCGATCGGCGCCCAGCTCGCGTTCCCGAACAAGAAGGTGCTCGCCATCAACGGCGACGGCGGCTTTCTGATGAACGTG
>Ga0209992_10003980_pt1 | contig 11969 bp, 25 predicted proteins | sample 2SBtaG_2_FD_182564 | JGI IMG/M metagenome (GOLD analysis project Ga0209992, IMG submission 182564) | Deep subsurface microbial communities from Kolumbo volcano to uncover new lineages of life (NeLLi) - 2SBTROV12_ACTIVE470 metaG (SPAdes)... | ecosystem: Environmental > Aquatic > Marine >... | reverse complement strand
ATTTTTTCAGACATTGGAACGCAAGTATGTGGGCTGCCTCTGGTAAGTACACTAATGCTATGGATTTTGCTAATGATATGGGTGATAAAGACATCAATATGATTGAGGAAAAGTATATTAAGAAATACAGCAATAGTAAAAATTCAGAAAAATTTACTGAACACCAGAATAATAATTATAAGTGGAACTAGGCTTTATACCAATACTTATTATAGTTTTCTGTATCGTATCTAACTACTTGCCAGACATCTTTTTTTTTTAGACTTCTCTTGGCATAGTCGGTAGCTTCAGCTTCAGTAGAGAAAATTTGGTTAGAATAGGAAGTTAAAATATTATTTTTATTTTTAAATATTATAAAGAACATATAAAAAAGGGTGGACAGGAGCTATCTTATCCACCCTTATCATCAAACAAACACAATCAAGTTCACTAGGCTTGATTGAATTTTATGTTAGACATTTTCAAGGGACTCAGAAACTTTAACTGAGTTATTATCGGTTGGTCTAACTTTCTCCAATAATTCTGTTGCATCACTTGTAAAGTATTCAAGTGGCTTATTAAAAAAATTACAAACTTCTAAGAGTTTAATTGAGCTTAATGTTGTGCTGCCAGACTCATATCTTTGAATAGATTGAAAAGTTACACCTAATGCTTTTCCTAATTTACTTTGCGTAACTAATGGTTTAACATTTCTTGCTTCTTTAATTTTTTGTCCAATTGTTTTATTTAATATCTTTTCTTTTGCTCTGCTCATTTTCTTTCTCCTTAAATTTTAGTGACAAGTAGCCTAAAGTTTTTCTACAACTTTCAATACATATTAAAAAATTAGTTGCCTAATTCTTTATATCTAATTTGTGCATCACTATTTTGATTAGCAACAATTCTTCTAACAAGTTGCTTGTACTCTAAATAGTTGTTGTAAGTATGTACGCACATTCTAGTATCTACTGATTTCATAATTTGTTTATGCAGATCATTTAGTTTCTGGTACAGTCTTACTGTGCTGTTCAGTTGCATTTTCATGCTCCTTATCGTTGTTGGTTTTGATTAATGACTTGTTTAACTTTATGTCAATAATCTCTAAGTTAGCATCATCACTAACATTCAATTTTGCAGAAGCTACTTCTGCATTATCGAATTCTTCTATTGTTTTAAAACTTGCTTCAAAAAAACTTTCTTTAAATACACTCATGCTTGGCTTTCAATTACAGGGTAGGATTTATTAATATTAAGATTGGCAACTGATCCCATTTGTTCAGTAGTCATTTCTATTTTTCTATGGCTTGAAATACCTTTTGAGATAAAGCCTAAGTCATATAACTCACTAACTATCTTGCCAGACCTAGCTCTTGACCATTTCATAGCTTGAGAAATCTCAGCAAAGGTAGGGGAGAAGTTATGCTTTTTTATATAGTTCTTTATAAATTTAAGTGTTTTTAATTTCGGTTCACTTAAATAGTGATATTTTTGTCCATTTCCATTCTTCATTATTTGTCTTTCTTAAATAGTTCGGCAACATTGTCAGGCTCACCAAAAAATGATTTATTTTTTTTTAAATCATTTAAATATTTTAATAATTTGTTTGTGTACCAATCGGCTTTACCTATATCCATAATACAGGCATCAATTGTTCCACCATGCTTTTCACCCATTCTCATTGTGTATTTCATAATTTGTGATCTAAGATAGCCAATCACCTCCATTGGAGATAACTGGCTAGTAATAGCATCATAAGTTTCAATACTTTTTTTATAATGTTGTGGGTTAATACTTTCAGACATTAAAATGTTTGCTCCTCTTTGTTTTGTGATTGTTCTTGTGGATCACTTAACTTAATATTAATGTCAGGTTGAGTATCTTTTGTTTTGTTAATACCAAGCCAAGCAGCAGCAATTTTTGTTTTGCCATTTACTTGTCCTTTTCCTGTGTAATTAGGGTAAGGCTTACCAGCGACATCACTATCTTTAGGTTGTCTTTTCCAAAGAGCTATTGAATTATCGTATTCACTCATATTATTGTTTCCTATTGTTGATTTGTTTTTGTAGTGAAATGTACGCAAACTTGCCAACTGATACAGAATGAGTTGCAGTTTTCTTTAATACTTCTATCCATTCATCTGCCATTTGTTCTATGCTTAACTTAGGTTTAATTTTCTTTTCTTCTTCTGGCTCATCTTTTGGATAATTAACTTTGTGTCCATTTTCAAAAGTTTTATCTTTTGTTATTTTTTTTTCTTCAAAAGGTTTGGTATCTTGCCAAAAACTTTCCATTTCATCTTTACTAGCAATTTCATCACCCATAAATCCAAGTATAGAAAGTCCTCTACCAACTGATACAGTTTGTGCTTTTTCAAAATCTTTTTCTTTGTTAGACATTTGTTTGCTTTCTCCAACACTTACTAACTTGTCATTTAAATAAATATTTGCTTTAAACTTGTGTGAACCATTAGAAAGTTCTGTGCTTTCAGTTTGTATTGACATATTTTCACCAAAATATTCTCTGCAAAACTTTAATCTATAAGCAACACTTAAATAATCTTTGTTACCTTTGACTTTATCGTAATCAGTTTTTCTAATTCCTGATCTAAATTGTTGTATTGCATCTTTTAAACTTCTTTCTTTCATATCTTTCCTTGCTCTCTCATTTTATTTAATGGGTTATTTAATTTTTCTTGTAATTCTTTTATTAATTTATCTTTGTCCTGGATCTCTTGTCTAAGCTGACCATTCTTTTTTTGATGAGCTAAATTAATAGTTTCTAAATCTCTTATTCTTTCTTTAAGTGGTATGATTATTCCTGTATCAGACATAAGTTTTTAAATAATCCTCCATGTATTCTTGTGGGATTGAGTTCCACCAAAAACTTCCTTTACGAATTTCTGAAAAATCAGGGATATTTAGCCATAACAATTCATCAACTGAACCATTGGCAGCTTTTAATTTTTTCTCCCATGCAATTTCATAGGCAATCAATTCTTGTAAATTTCTTTTTAGATTTTCTGGTTGCAAATCTTCACAATTTTTTTCAGTAAATAAAATTCTATCTGTTGCACTTGCATAACTTAATGATGGTTTTAATCCTGTTGTGTGTGAATACAGGGCAATTTGCATTAAATCTCCTGTGAAAGCTCTTTGGTCAATTTTAGGGTGAGAACAAACCCAATCACCAATTCTATTTGGATTTTCTTTTGTTTGTTTTGTTTTTAATGGTGCGTATTTAACTGTTGGAAATTTATTTTTTAAATCATTGATATGTGTATCGCCTGTTAAATCTATAAACATTCTAAATGGAACATTAATTGGATCTATCCATTTGATATGTTCAATTTCAGTTTGCCATTTTTGTTTAGGTAGTTCTTTAATATTTTCTATATGGTTTTGACATATATCTTTTAAAAACTTAATACCAAATTCAAACTTCATTTGGTCTTTCATATCAACAGTCACATAGGATTTTATTTTGTCTTGAATTTCTTTGTCAGCAATACATTCTTCAACTGATAAATTTTTTACAATAGCTTTTTCTGAAATATCATGTCCAAGTGTGCCTAAAGTTAAAGACGCATTAGTACATTTATTTCTTTGTTCTGAATTTAATTTATATCTTTTGAAAGCTCTTAATGAGTGTGGTTCTTTGTTAGCAGACACAGATGTGTTTGTGTCATTAAACTTTTGATATGCTTCACCAATTATTTTTAAATGATTTGCCATATAAACAAATCAATAATGTATAGTTAATCTGAAGTCAACTAAATTAATCTGGTATTAAGTGTTATAAATGGTTGGATAATAGGCAGCTTTTACTTCAGCACACCATGAGATTTGTATATTTTCAGCTAACTTGCCGATTGTTTTTCCTGTTGATTGGGACTTATCTAAAATATTATATTTACCATTTGATTGAGGTTCTAAAAATCCAAACCAAACAACTTTTGTTTTTTTGTCCTGGCAAATTACACTTCTATTGTTGGCATTACGATCAATAGTTTTTGATGGTTTAAACAACATCATAGCACCTCTTTTTCCCTCAAACAAACACTCAACAGCTTGAAAAGAAGCATACTTAGGGTGTATATTTATTTTATGACGATCTTTAATTTTATGTATTCCTATTTGTCCATTGCCAAACAACTCACCAATACAATCTATTTGAACTGTATCTCCTACAAAATAATTTGCTGAAACTACTTCATCTAAATTTAAAAAAGTATTAAACCAATGTGCAAGATCATTTGCCAAATCATTTTCTGTAAAATATTTTGGTGCATTTTTTTTAGGATTTAAAATTTTAGAAATTTGTGCAAATTTATTTTTTTGTTCTTTTGGAGAGTAAGTATCTTTTATAAAATCAGAAATTTTTTTGTTTGATTCTTTTAATAATAAATCTAAAGCTGATCTTCTAAATCTAAATTCTTTTGGTAGTAAATTATTCTTGGTCATATAGCTCTCAATATAATTAGAATTATAGCCTGAATTTGCTGAGTATTCTATAAGTTTTTTATTCAATGAGTTATTCATTTGTTATCAATCTGTATTCGTTTCTCTGGTATTAGTCAACTAATAATTGCTATGAAATTAAATTATTTTATCATCTATTAAATGAGTTGCTTTACTTTCAAAATTGTGCATAGTTTTTGTTGATTTGCTCTCACTACAAATCATGTATTATGAAAGCAATAGTCTTGATTTTTGGGGTAATTACTAACAATGGTCAAATAGACCTTATAAAAGTACCTAATTCTGAGCTTAAAAACCTTAATTCTTGCGAAAAAGCTATAGAAACAATAGCAAAATGGCAATTAAACCCAAAATCTAAACCTGGAAATTACGAAGTTTGGGGTTTCTATACCTATAAAAACAGACCGATAATGCTCCAATACTGCACAGAGAATGGGGTTTATAGTGGATAACATAGTTTCCCTTGATTTATATGAGATGCAGTCTGCTAGTCATTTAGGGATCTTGCGTTGCTTAGAGTCTAAAAAGCATAAGGAGAGTTGGGGTTATAATTATAAAGGTTCTCTTAACGATCAAATGGCAAAGTCCATATCTGGTGCTATGGGGGAGGTTGCAGCATCAAAATTTTTAAATATTAAATTTGAGTATCATTGCAATGTTGGTGGTGTTCCTGATTTAATTTTTAAAGATTTAAGATTACAAGTTAGAACTCAAATTCCAAAAAATAATAATTCATTAATTATTAGACCAAAAGCAAAGCCAGGCGAATTTTATATTTTAGTAATTGACGAAGCTCCTAAGTTTAAGATTTTAGGTTTTGTTAATTCAACTTATGTACTTGGACAGGAACAATGGAAAACAACTTTCGGACTTGACCGACCATTTTGTTATTCAATACCACCTGAGAAATTGACACCAATTAATTTATTAAAGGATAGCACTTGGAATTAAATGTATTGGATTTGTTTTCAGGTATTGGTGGTTTTAGTGTTGGCTTGGAAGCTACAGGAAAATTTAAAACAATTGGATTTTGTGAACAAGATAAATTTTGTCATAAAGTTTTACACAAACATTGGCCAGGAATACCAATTTATGAGGATATTAAAAAATTAGATGGAACAAAAATTAAAGCAGATGTCGTTGTTGGAGGATTCCCATGCCAGAGTTTCTCAGTTGCCGGTAAGCAAAAAGGAAAAGATGATGAACGATATCTCTGGGATGAAATGTTTAGAGTCATTAAAGAGGTTAAACCCAGATGGATTATTGGCGAAAATGTCCAAAACCTTATTAACATCTCAGATGGACAAATCTTACAAGGAATACACAATGATTTGGAATCTGAAAATTTCGAAGTCCAAACTTTTAATATTTCAGCTAGTTCGCAAGGAGCATGGCATAAAAGAAGTAGAATCTGGATCGTTGCTGCCAACACCGAACGCATGGGATTCAGCAAGGGGAGCAAGGAGTCAGAAAAATTTAAGAGAGAAGAAACACCAAATAAATATTCTAACTGCAATCAAGGATCACAACTCAGAAAAGCCGGTAATCAGGTGGAACTATCCAACACCAAGAGCATCAGACCACAAGGATATGAGCTACAACACAACCTGGAAAATGGGCAAGAACTCACAAAACAGTTGTGCCAGACAGATATTAAAAAACAACAAACCTGGTGGGAAACTGAATCCAAACTTTTTGGAATTCCTTATGGGATTTCGACAGAATTGGACACAGATAGAGCCAACAGAATTAAAGCACTTGGAAACTCCATCTGTCCACCAATTATCACAGAAATCGGAAAAGCAATCATTAAAGCAGAAAAAGAAATGAATGGAATTTGATATGTATGGAGATCCTAAAAAAAAATGTTGTGGTTGTGAAAATGGAGCAGACTTGAAAGAGGGTAATAAATATTATTGCTGCGATCATTATGCTTTGTATGTGCTTAGAAAACCTATGAGCCAAATTGAGAAAGAATTAAATAATTTTAAAGAATGAAATATTTTGAAAAAGTAGATAAGGATTTAATTAATAATAGAGCTTTAAACTCAAATGAAAAGCTAATCTATGTTATTTGCAAATCATTTGAAAATGCACCTAGAGGGTGCAGAATATCGCATAAATATTTAATGCAAAGAACAGGCATCAAAACAAAAAAAACTTTGATTAAATGCTTAGACAACTTGGCATTGTTTGGCCTTATGGCCAGAAAACAAATTGGACAGGGTACTTGCCATTATGTTTTTGATAAAAAAACCATGCAAGAATATATCCGACATAACATTAATAAACGTAAAAAGATTTCATTAAGAAAAAACAGACAATTTAAGTCTTATATGAACAACCTAAATGATCCACAAGTTATACACATTAACAAGTTTATTAAGGAGTAATTAACAATTTGGAGTATCAAAAACAACACACCGAAGTATCAAAAAGGACACTTAATATAGAACTAAGAATATATATATCTATATACGACTTTCTAAGATTTATAAATATAAGGTCTGGCAAGGTGGCTATCTAATGAAAGACCGAAAATTAGAACTCAATAATATCATTAAGAATATAGCTAAAAATAAATCTCTACCTTATGCCAATGCAATAACTAAAATCAAAAAAGACAGAAAAGGCTATTTTCAAGCTAAAGACATTAAACAAAAAAAACAATCACTATCAACAGACAGATTTCAACAATACTTAAAAACTATCCAGGAAGAAGAAAATGATACCTAGTAAATTAACAGTAGATCAATTAGATAATTACTTCCAAACTGCAACTTATGTTGAACGATATATGCCTAGTCCATTAAATATGAAGAATAAAAGGACAGAAATGTTTACCTTAATTAACAGACTCTATGGAATTTCTGCTGATAAAGACACTTATAAGAGTCAAGATAAACCTAAAATGAAAATAAGACTTAATGGTGAACAATTACAAGTTTATGAATTTTGTATATTGTTATTAGTTAAGGCCAATGAAAAAGACAGAAATATAATACAATTAAGAAACTTTCCTTATAAGAGGTCATTTAGGATCTTAAAAAGGTTTTTTATGCCTATTAGCCATGAACAATGTAGAATTAAATATTATAATGCTCTTTATGAATTACTGAAGTTGTATCATTTAAAGGGTAGAGCTTATTTCTTGAAGTGAAAATTTATTAATTACTTCATTTTGTTTATTAATAGACCAATTTTTGTGCATAAATACTAAGTTTTCTCCAAATGCTTTTGGATCATATATTTTTATATGTTTATCATTTTGGTCATATCTAATATGGAAAGCATAACCATCATCAATTAATGCTTTTATTTTCTCATCTTTATTCAAATTTTTAATTAAATCTTTAAGTCTATTTTTTTCACAATAAATAGTTCTAATTTTTTGATCTCCATGTTCAAATATTATATGTTGCTCTGCAAATATAAAAAAACCAACATCATTTGGTTTTAAATCTGTCTTATCTTTTAAATAAAAACACTCAAAGGTTTTACAAGTCATAGGTCTATTCTCATAAATATTACAACTTCCTTTAGATAAATTACAATTCTTGCAATAGCTGAATGACTTTTTATGATACTCAGGATCGTTAATTTCAGGTAATTTGCAACAAAGGGTGCAATCTCCACATGATTTAAGTTTATTGTGCATATATATATAGATATCCGTAGGTTCTTATTTTTTCAACGATCAGACAAAATAAATTTATTTTATTGTATTTTTGCAACACTATATCTTGACAATAATTAAAATTAATGTACTAAATCTGGTATAATATAACTTAATTTTGTGTTTAATCATTTTCTCTCAAAATAAGTTAATTTGAATCATAATAAGACCTATTTCTTAAATATCTTTATCTCTCTCTTTCTTTCTACAAATAAGATTTAGGTCTTATTTATTATTTTTATTGGATAAAATTTTCCACCTTTGATTGGAAATTGATAAACATTTGAAATTTGTCTAATTGGTTTATCAACTTTAGGCATTATAGATAATTCACCAAAACCCATAAAAGAAAACATTTTCCTTTTATAGGTTGCAGAAAATAGATTATAAATATTAATATCTTTATTCTTCATTTTACCTCCTTTATTTCTAATTGATGAATACACTTTCCAAATTTGCTAAATAAATATTTATTAGATTCACAATGTTCTTGAATATCTATTTCCTCCCAATCACTAGGATAATCTAATTTTGTGATGATATTTCCATTTTCATCTTCATCTTCATAATCAAATGGTAATTGATCAAGCCAAATTTTAACATTAACTTTACTATCATCATTTAAATCTTCATAATTATAAGCATCTATTTTTATTTGTTTCATTTAACCTCCTATACATTTATTAATTTAGGATCTGCAAAGTTTGGAGATTCACCATTAAAGGTTGCTACTCTAAATCTTACATAACCTTTTTTAATTGCTAAAGTTTTAACTTTATCAATCTCATTACGATTAAAAGAAGTATGAATAATACTTTCTAAATAATCTGGCTCATTAAGTTTCAAGCCATATAAAATAAATTCAGTTTTCATTTATAAACCCTCTCTAAAATCTGGAGCTATAATTCCATAGCCTCCCCAGTCTTTATGAATTGGTTTATCTTTGCTAAAATTTTCAAAAAATTTTAAAGCATAACCTCTAGCATCAGTATTAAAGAACATATTAAAAGTATTAGTGTTTAAAATGTTCGCAACTTTAGAAAGTATCTTTTCACTTTCTTTTTCAATATCTCCTTGAAAATCTCCGTTGCAATAATCAGTTGCTAATTTGTGAGCTTTATTTTCTAATCTAAATAATTGCTTACAAAGTTTTATGCTATCAACATCAAGATTAAAAATGGCTTTTAAATTATCACCATGTTTTTTAATTCTTTGAGTCATTATATATTTATCTACACTGTTCATGTTTTCTCCTTTATTATTTTAGTTAATTTGAACATGAGTTAATTAATACCAGATTAAATATTACTGTCAACTAAATGATAACTTGATAGAAAATAAATTAACACCAAAGAAACAACTACAAATAAAATTAAAATACTGTTGCAATTATGCAACACTTAACCAATAACTTAGAATTATTCTAAACTATAAATATTATGCCAAATAAAACAAAATACTCTAAAGAATTAATTGACTCTATTATGAAAGACTTAGCAGAGGGAATATCAATCAAAGCTAGTTTAAAAAATCATTCAATATCATGGGAATGTTTTAGAAAATGGTTATTAGATGAGAAGAAATATCCATCATTAAGAGGTAAATATACTCAAGCTAAGCAAGATGGGATTGAATACAGTTTATCGGATGCTCAGAGCTTAATTAATGAAGCTGTCCAGGACAGTAAATTTAAAGAAAAAACTGACTTAGGATCTACTCATTTAATAAAGGAATTTATATCACTTGCTAAATGGAGGGCAGAGAAATTAGCTCCCAAAGTATATGGAAAGAACGACAATTTAAGAGTTTCTGGTGATAAAGATTCACCATTGATTGTTAAATGGAATGGATAAAAGTATTGATTTAATTGGATAATGATTAGATTTATTCAACTGACGCAATCAAAGTTGTCCAAAGATATTATAGAGTTTTAGCAGCAGATTTGCCAAAATACTAAGCAGATCAATAGAAATAATACAGACAGAATACAAAGAGAATACAAAACCATTTAAGATGTAGTAATTGCAACAATACCTATTGATTAAATATCAATTGCTTTTGTTTTTTGGTTATTTACTGAGGTTTTGGGGGGTTTTACAAAGCTATACACACCGATTTGACTTTCGGTGTCTTGTTAAAATTAAGGGAAGTTACACACAACTAGATTAGGAAATTTATGATGGATTTTGATGACGAACAAAAAGGTTACTCAGCAGTAATTTATATTATGGAAAGCACAAACTCTGTTGTTGTTCACTTCGGAGGATTTAATAATATTTCTGAATGTAGATACTTCTCAACTCACATCATGGAAGATTTTGGCATTGAGCAACTACTAAACGTACCTCAAGGAGTTACAGTACATTAGGGGGGTTTTGTTTTTAAATGCCAGAAATAATCATTCCATATAAACCAAGAGATTTACAAAATTTTTTGCACAAAGAAATTGATAAGCACCGATTTAACGTAATCGTTGCACATAGACGAAGTGGCAAAACAGTTATGCTAGTTAATCACATGATTAAAGCAGCTCTTACTTGTCCTTTGCCAAACCCAAGATATGCTTTTATATCTCCTACCTTTAAACAAGGTAAGGCGACAGCATGGGATTATATAAAACAGTTCGCTGGTAAAATACCAGGAACTAAGTTTAATGAGTCAGAATTAAGATGTGATCTTCCAACAGGAGCAAGGATTACAATTCTTGGAGCTGAGAACGATCAGGCTCTAAGAGGTATATTTTTAGATGGTTGTGTATTTGACGAAACTCAAAGCATAAAGCCAACTATATTTCCAGAGGTTATAAGACCAGCTTTGGCAGACCGAAAAGGTTGGTGCGTATTTATTGGAACACCAAAGGGTAGAAATTATTTCTATCAACTATACAAAGACGCACAAGAAAACAAAGATTGGTATTCTGGTTTATTTAAAGCTAGTGATACTAATATTCTAGATCCTGAAGAATTAGTTGCTGCAAAGCAAATGATGTCAGAGGATTTATACGAACAAGAATTTGAATGTTCTTTTCAAGCAGCTATCACAGGCTCTTATTATGGTGCTTTAATCGAAAAATTAGAGGCAGACAATAGGGTTGCTGATAATTTGTATGATGACAACCTTGATGTTGAAACATGGTGGGATTTAGGTCTTAATGACAGCACAGCGATATGGTTTGTCCAAAGGTATAAAGGAGAGATCAGACTAATAGATTATTATGAAAATGCTGGTGAGGGTTTAGATCACTATGTAGATTATGTTAATCGTCAAGATTTTGAGTATTCAAAGCATATAGCTCCCCATGATATTAAAGTTAGAGAAATAGGTAACTTTGGTAAATCAAGATTGGAGAGTGCTTTAGAATTAGGTATTGCTTTTGAAGTAGCACCAAAACTATCAATAGAAGATGGGATTGAAGCTGTCAGAAAAGCTATTCCTAATTGTTGGTTTGACAAAAATAAATGTCAAAAAGGATTAGAAAATTTAAAAGCCTATCAAAAAAGATGGGATGATAAGAACCAATGTTTTAGAAATAAACCAATGCACAACTATGCTTCTCATTGTGCTGATGCTTTTAGAACTGGCATAGTAGGTGAGGGTGTGGAAGTTAGTGATTGGGATGAAGAAATACCAGTTGAAACAAATTATATAGTTTAATATGGCAGATAAAGTTACAGAATCAGAATTAAGAGGAATTATAAATCAAGAGATAAATAATGCTTTAGGTTATATGGGTGGCAACCTATCCTCATCAAGAAAAAAATCTTTAGAATACTACATGGGAGAACCATTAGGTACTGAGATTGATGGTAGATCGCAAGTAGTGTCAACTGATGTTG
>Ga0209992_10003976_pt1 | contig 11977 bp, 5 predicted proteins | sample 2SBtaG_2_FD_182564 | JGI IMG/M metagenome (GOLD analysis project Ga0209992, IMG submission 182564) | Deep subsurface microbial communities from Kolumbo volcano to uncover new lineages of life (NeLLi) - 2SBTROV12_ACTIVE470 metaG (SPAdes)... | ecosystem: Environmental > Aquatic > Marine > Volcanic... | reverse complement strand
TGTTACTGGTATCAACAACGAATATGGTCAAGCATCTAACTTTGCTAACTCATGTGGCATCATCGGACAGCGTGAAGCTGCTGGTGTTGTTGAAGCAATCGGACCTCAAGTTCAAGTAACTAAGGGAGATGTTTCCGTGATTTATCAGGGTGATGTAATCCTTGGACGTTTAGCAATGGGTACAGATTATGTAAACCCTGCAGCTTGCGTAGAGCTTTTCGCTGGTACAGCTACAAAACCAGCAGCATTCTAAATATGCTTATACAAGGGAGTCATTACGGCTCCCTTTTTTTTATTTATATAACTTAATTATGGCATTCCCTACCACTAACGCTGCTCAAGAATTACCAGCTATCAATCAAATACTGATGTCTTGTGGTCAGGCTCCAGTAACCACTTTAGATGAAACCAACCCAGACGTTGCGATTGCTTATCAAACACTTTTAGAAGTTAGTAGAGAAATCCAAAGTGAAGGCTGGACCTTTAATAAGGAGCCGCATTATGTGATGACACCAGATACAAATAACCACATAGTAATACCAAATAATGTTTTACAGATAGACCTTTCTAACAATGGAACTAATGCTTCTAAGAATGCAATTAGGAGAGGCGGTAAACTTTATGACAAAGAGAACCATACAAATGAATGGACAGATGGTCCAGTAGATTGTGACATACTTTGGCTGTTTGACTGGGTAGACTTACCTCGTCCAATCCAAGACTACATAACTGCTAGAGCCGCTGCTGTTACATGCAGCAGAATCGTAGGAGAAGAGAATTTATATACAATGCTCCAACAGAAGGAGTCATACATGAGAGCAATGGCTCTTGAATATGAATGTAACCAAGGTGATTACTCTTACTTTGGTAAGCCCGATGGTGCAGAACCATACATAAGCTATGAACCTTACAAAGCACTTTCAAGATAATGGTCGCAATTACTCAAAAAGTTAGTAATTATTTAGGAGGAGTATCTAGTCAATCAGATGATAAAAAACTTCCAGGACAAGTTAGAGAATGTTTAAATGGTTATCCTGACCCAACATTTGGTTTAACAAAAAGACCTGGATTTAAGTTTACTAGTCAGCTAAAGAATACAAGTGGAACTGTTTTCACTAACCAACTAGATAACGCTAAATGGTTCTACATCCACAGAGATGGATCAGAAAAATACATAGGATGTATCACACCGTATGCAAACTCAACACTGGGTAACCTGTATGTTTGGAATGCAGACACAGGAGTAGCTTGTACAATCACATATGGCAGTAATGCTCAGAATTATTTAACTGGGATACGTACTAATTATGATGTTTTAACTGTACAAGATACAACAATAATAACTAATAATTCTAAGACAGTTGCTGCTCAAGCAGCCCCAACATTTATTCCAAAAACTAGAGCTACTTTAATTTTAAATGGAGAACCATCTTCTGGAGAAGTTTATACAGTAGTCATTAATGATGGATCAACTGATCATACAATCACAGCTACTGCTGGTGCTTCAGAAACCTACGATACATTACTTGCAACTCTAAAAACTAGTATTCAAACTAAAGGTATTAGTGGTATCACTGCATCTGATGTACGTATTTATGATAACTCAATACAGATAGATCGTATTGTCAGTGGAACTAGAACAGCATTTTCAATAACCTCAAAAGGTGGTCTACAAAATAGTGAATTATTTGTATTCCAAGATTGGGCTGAAAATGTTTCTAGCTTACCTCCTCAATCATTCCATAACCATGTTGTACAGATCATCAACACAGCTTCCATAGCTGAAGATAATTACTTTGCTAAGTTTGTAGCTGATGATGGAGTACTTGGTAGAGGGTATTGGGAAGAAAGTATTGACCCACAGGTTTCGCCTGGATTAGATGCGGCAACAATGCCTCATGAGCTAGTTAACACAGGGACTAATGCTTTTACTTTAAAACAAATTACATGGACTAACAGACTAGCTGGAGATGATTTAACTAATCCTCAACCTAGCTTTGTTACTAAGAAGATTGAGCAATCTTTCTTCCATAATAACCGTCTTGGATTCTTATCAGGAGACAGCGTTATTATGAGTCAGTCTGGTGAGTACTATAACTTTTACCATATAACTGCAAGAACAATAAGTTCAGCTGACCCTATTGATTTAAGTTGTTCAACTATACGTCCAGCTGCATTACATAGTGTCTTACCTACTACTCAGGGTTTAGTTCTATTTGCAAGTAACCAACAGTTTATGTTGTATGCAGAAGGAGGTATACTTACCCCTCAAACTGCACTGATTAAGACCATTTCTAACATGGAAATGGACACAACTATTGACCCAGTAGATATAGGAACACACATTAACTTCATAAGCAAGACTCCAAACTATACCAGAGTCTTTTCTTACCTAACTAGAGGACAGGAAGAGAACCCACAGGTCTTAGATATAGGAAGGATAGTTAATGAGTGGGTTCCAGCAAACATTGATACTTTAATAGCAAGTCCACAGAACCAGTTCTTGGCTATGTCAAGTCAGAGTTCAGACTATATCTATATATTCCGTACTTACAATGATGGTAAAGAGCAGTTAATGCAGTCATGGTTTAACTGGAAATTAGCTGGCACAGTCCAGACAATTGCTGTTGACTCTGATGATATGTTTTCTGTTACCAAACAGGGAAGTAACTATACTTTATCTATTGCTAACTTATCTCAAAGCCCAGAACAGGCTATTATTGTTAACAACCAAGGTCAACGAGTTAACCCCTGCATAGATTTATATTCAACTGCCACCAACGGCTTAACAGGTAACAACTTAAAAACAGTAGTTTATGATGCTACTAATGATTTGTCTAAATGTTATCTACCATATACCGACGTAACTACATTGACACCTGTCCTTGTAATCGCTGGTAGTACGGCTGCAGGTAACTTTGTTGAGTCTGGATTTACAATCACACCTGAGAGAGGTTCCGACTCCTCTGGAGCCTATTTTATAGTGCCTAGAAAGAACCTTGAGAGTCAGGCTAGTAACGTAATTGTAGGCTTCAAGTATGACTTAAATGTTGAACTACCTAAAACCTATTTCTACTTAGATGAGAAGGGGATTTCTACTGACTATACAGCTACTTTAACTGTAGCCCGTATGAAGTTTGCAGTAGGTCTATCTGGAGTTATGTCCTTTAAATTAAAAACTACTGGACGTTTGGCTTACAGTAAAACCTTTACTGGAGATGATTCAACTACAAACTTTGAATGGCTAGAATCAGAATTAGATTACATAGATAAAGATCAGGTTAAAGTCAAAGTAAATAATGTATTAAAAACACTTGGTACTGATTACACATTCCCAACTGCTACTAAAATAACATTTAACTCTGCTCCAGCTAGTGGAGATACTATTCTTGTCTATATTGATGAATGGTATAACTTAAACCCAACGTCAGACGCTAATAATTATCTAGCTAATGATGTGCCGTTAAACGAAGATAGAGTTTTTACAATACCGATCCATCAGAAAACTAAAAACTTTAGCTTACGAGTCTTTAATGACTCACCATTTCCCGTCTCTCTCAACTCGATGATGTGGGAAGGAAACTACTCACCGAGATATTATAGGAGGACTTAAATATGGCAGTAGATCCAGTAACAGGTGCAGTAATAGTCACCGGTGTTTCTCAATTACTAGGCGGCTTCTTTGGACGCAAAGATGCTAAGAAAGCCGAGAGGGAAGAAGATAAGTTTCTTGATGAAAAAGAAGCTATTGATAAGATAGCCAAACAACAAGGGATAGATCGTCTCCATGCGAGTAGAGCAGAAAAGATCAGAAACATTGATCTTCAAAAACGTAATTCACGAAGTTCTGCTCTCTTTCAAGATAAGTTAAATAAGCAGAAGTATGACTACTCATTAAAAATACGTGATCATCAAATCCGTCAAAATGAAAGGAAGTACGAAAAGTCAGAGAAGCTATATGGACAAGCTATTGACCTTAATGCAAGGGAAGCTGCTTCTGCTAAACGCTCACAAATGCGTGAGTTGTCAGAGACAGTTAAAGAGAAATCCTTTGCTAATGAAAATAGAATTATTGAAAGTCTGATTGCACGTGGTGAAGCCCGTGTTAAATCGGGTAATGCAAATAGTAATAAGATTGGTCAAGCACAGTTATTTGCACTAGGACAGAACATGGCTGTAGATGCTGAGTCGTTGTTCAGTGCAAAGATTAATACAGGTGAAGCGATAAGAGATATTGATCGTAATTGGGAACAGGCAGATGTGAACGCTGATGCACGAAGAATGCTGAAGCCAGAAGATCCTCCTATGCCTCCCTCACCCCTAGTAACACAAATACCCGACTTCTTATACCCACCTGAACTAGAAGAATTTCACTTCGGACCTCCTGTTTTAAGGGGTCACAACTCAGTTCAAGTTCCTTCATGGGGAAGTATCTTTGCTAATACTGCGGCATCTGCTGTGAGTATGTATGCAAATAACTACCAAGGAACTTCAACCCAATCATATGGCCCAAGAGATGCAGGGCCAGGTAACTACTAAAAATTAAAATGGCAAAAGCAAAATACCAAGGGCACGCTCGTGGTAGAAGTTTTCAGCAACAAGATCCTGGATATGCCGCCTTAGAGCAGATGAGTAAAAGAGATGATGAAGTTATACGTAACTTAAAACAAAATCAATCTGATATACATCAACAGGGTTTACAAGCTTTAAGCGATCTAAAAGATAGACAAAGAACTGAAGAACGTAATGTTTCAGACATCAATATGGATGATGAAATTGACACCCTACGTCAACGTTCTTTGCAACAAAACAGACAGACCATAGACCAAAGGCAAGCTGCTTCTTATAAAAAGCATCAGCAACAACAAAAGAACATTGAAAAGCTAGGTGAGTTTAGTAAGACAATTGTCAGTAGTTTATTAGAGATAAAGAAGAAAGACTTAGATGCAACTATTGAAGCTGGTTATAACTACTATATTTCAAAAGGAATACCTAGTGATGAACGCGATTCATTCTTACTTCAAGAAATTCAGAAGGTAAAGAATCCTGGTAAAGTAATTCAAGAATATGCAGAGAAATTAAAGAAAGAAGGGGCGCATCCAGAGGAAATAGAACATGTCCGCAAATATGATAATTCACCAGACTATGGACGTTTAAAAGCTCAATCAAAAACTGCTGGTGGTAACTTTGGTGGCTGGGCTAGAAAACAGTTATTAGGTGCAGGTGCTTTAACCCTTGAACAAACTGAAGCAGCTTTAGATATTTTACAAGATGAATATATAAAGATTAATAATTTCTATAATTTGAATGCTGATTTCTTAGGTGACATGTTTGACAGCATGAGGTTGTCAAGGAACACCATTTTAAAAGAAGTACGTAATTCAGATGCTACGGCTAGTTCAAATGCGACATTAAGACGACATGAAGAGGCTTTCTACGGTGACCCTACTGCCGAAAACATGCAGCTTATTATCAATGCTAAGGCAATGGTGTCAGAGAATGGTAAATATAAATATACCAAAGCTGACGGAGTAACACATTTACTTAAATTATATGCAGATGAAAGGATTGTTCCGGATGCGGATGCTTTTGAAAAAGCTTTTAAATCTATTAAATCTACTGATCAAAACTCTTTATTATGGAAGCGGTTTGAAGATGATTGGAATAATGCAATTCTAGATAGGAATACAAAGAGTAAAGTCTACGCTCAGTTAAAAGCTGATGAACGAGCAAGACAAGGTAAAGAAGCAGAAAATGCTGCTATTGAATTTTTACAGTCTGGAAAGTGGGATCAGCAACAAGGATCACTAGATCAAATAGAACAGAATGTACAACTGGCCGGAGGTAATACAGACTTAATTAAAAGCTATAAATACGCTACTACTCAAGGTCAGAAGAAAAGTGAATGGGAAAGGATTTTTGCTGAAAAAGGTAACAGTTTAGGCAGAGAAGATTTCCTCGATCCAAACATCCCATATGAACTAATAGGTAAAGATAGCAAGTATGGAAAGATTGCTGATGCAAATGACAAACGCAGACAAGGTGGTCAAACTGATAGCCAATTACAGAAACATTTTAAAGGGCAATTAACTCTAAAACTTGGACAATTGTCTACTGAACAGAAGTATCATTATAGTGCTGACTTAGCAGCAGTAGGAGCTATGCAACTTTATAACGACAAGTTAGTAGAGTTTGAAAAGAGTAAGACATCTAACCCACATAGAGATGCCTTTGAACATGTCATGACTGCAATTAATGAAGATAAAAAAGGTATGTTTGAAGTTTTACCTTCTAATGGGAATGGTAATCCGTTTAGGACACAAGCTATCTTTAAACACTATAGTTTGGTTTTAGGAAAAAAAGGTAGAATTGCAGAAGATGAAAAGTATCAATTAGCATATAACCAGCCAGTACCTTTAGATAATACAGTTCAAAAATTAATTGATGATAGAAATGCTATTAATGAAATTCAAATCATCAGCCCAACCTATTTAGATATACAAGCCAAACGTATTAAAAATGGCTTACCTTATGAAACACCTGGTTTTATAAGAAATATTGCATTACTTCAAAAAGTACCTGTCCATGAAATCATGCAAGCACAGTTTAAACTTGCTGGATATGACGACATTGACTTAGGAGAAGACTTTAGAATAACGCTCTCTAAAGATGTCACTGACCAAGCATTACAGGATGCGATTAAAAAAATAAGAACTGTTGGTGGTTTGGCAAACATTCAGAGATTGAAAGTCAACCCCAGAGATCCTGATGGTATGACTATTAAAGTTAGGTCATATGATAAAAACTTTAATCAAAGTGATTCTAAATTAGATCCAACAACAAACCTATCTTGGAGTACGGTTATTAAAGCTTCTAATGGGAATATTGCTGAAGCTGATGTCATTAAAGCTGAAGGAGATGAGATCCAATTAGAAGGGGATTCACGTGTTTGGATGCTTGAAAATTTATATGATTTTGATTTTCACTATGATTTCGCAAAAGGGAAAATGGGTTCATTTAAAGCTGGAGGTGCATAATGGAACAAGAATATAGCGAAGAAAACCAACAAGAATATGAGAAGCTCATCAGGGATGAGTTAGCTAGACAACAAGAAGCAGAAGCAGAAGAAAGTCAAAATGAAGGTGAGACTCAAGGAACACCTACTACTAATACTACCGAGGTAGGAGGACAACCTCAAACTCAAAACCAACCAACAGAACAACCTGAAAAGACAGTTGGTGAGTCAGGTTGGGATACTCCAGGAAATTACCTAAAAGCCACAGCAGCAGCTACGCTTGATGTCCCAATGGATATCATTGGTAAGATTCCAGGTTTACAGAAGTTAGATGATTCATGGGATGAAGCTACTAAGTTTGAAAATGAGACTACTCAAGGTATTAGACGTGCTGCTTCGGTTATTATCCCCAACATTATTGCAGCTAGATACTTTGGTAAGAAATTAGATGCTACACAGTTGGTAGGTATACAAAAAGCAATAGCCAATATAGGTGGTAACGCTCTTATGAGTTCAGCCATTATGGGTGTCAGTGATTACGGTGAGACAGAGGAAAACTCCTTCCGAGCCATAGCTGATGCCTTACCTGATGTCTTTGGACCGCAAGGTCAATACCCTATACCAGATGAGTGGAAAACATTAGATGGAGATGATGTAGCTGTAAGGCGGCAGAAGAACATGTTAGATGAAACTGTTCTTAGTGGCTTCGGAGATATCATTGGTTACATGTTAAATGCAGGTAAACCAGCCCTCAAATGGTTTAAACCTAAAGATTCAGACGCAGCTATTTTTAAAGCAAAAGAGATAGCCAAGAATGCTGATGTTGATACACAACGAGCAATAGCTAACCTTGACCAAGGAATAGCTGATCCAGGTATTGGTCCAGAAGATACAAAGGAGTTAGAGAAGCTTAAAAATAATCTCATCAAACAATTAGAAGAGACAGGTCAAACTGATGCAACCGTTAACGATTTCAACTCAGAGCTACTTAAAGCTCAGAAATCTAGAAGGATGCAGATTGAAAATGATGCAATATCCAAATTAGAAGCTCAACAGGCTGATCTTGGTAAAGGTTTAGACGACCTAGAATCTAAAGTAAAAGCTGCTAGTGAAGGATTTGATCCAGATATCACTCCTAATTTAGCTGATGAAACTCTCACAGCTGGAAGGGCTGCAGTACCACCAGCCAATGTAGTTAGAAATGCTGGAGACCATGCCTATCAGTTGAAGACAGGTATTGAAGGAACACCTGCTCCTATCACAGATAATATGACGACTAAAGGTTTCGGCATTGCTGATGAAGAAGGTAGGGAATTAGTCTCTGATTTAGGTCGTAGATCGATGCAGGTAGGTGATTATGAAATACAAATAGGTAAGTTTAGATTTACTAAACGGAATATGTCTGAAGCAGCATGGCGTATTTACCGTGACATAATGGACCCTGATAAATCAGTTAAAGAGATTGAACAATTATTTCTTAATGATAGAGAGTTTAAAAAGGTTCTAGTTGAAGAAGGCAGTGATGCAACTGACAAGATTTATTATATTGATGAATTTAAGTCTGAAGCATCTGCTTTTGCTTTAAACGATTTAGTCAGACTCTATTTAGGAAGAGAGGTTAATGAACAGTCCGCACGATTAATGAATACTCTTGGTAAGGAGGTGTCGGATAAGGCATCTGCTTTTAATAGCTATACAGGTCTGACAGATCCAACAAGAGTGATGAAGGATATCTTAGATAAGCAAGGTTTACTCATGAGAGAGTATGGCCTTAATAAATATATCTCGGGTTGGCAGTTAAGAAATAAAGAATGGTGGGCAAGAGCAAGTAAAACTGGAAAGTTTGATGAAGAGTTAATAGGTCTTACACGAGAGCAATTTAAAAAAGCTTCTAAGATGAAGACTGAGAAGTGGATTGCATTTAGAGATCAGATCTTAGAGTTTGAAAAAACCAATCCAGAAATCATCAAACCTTTAATGGAGGCTTGGACCTATGCCGACGGTAATGTAGATACTCTCAATAAACTATATGAATTTATAGATAAAGAGATTAGTTGGACAGGTCTATTTAAAAGTCCAGATCCAAGAAAAATGAACCTCTTTGCTAAAGGTATGTGGGGTGTTATTTACAACAATACCTTATCCGGTTTATCAGGATTAAGAGCCTTAGCAGGTAACACATCCATGATGATCCTTAAGCCCATGTCAGCAATCATTGGGGCTGGTGGTGAATCACTATTAAAAGGTGATATGGGGCATGTAAAACGTGCTTTGTATTTACATGGTGATATTTTCAATACTGCTAACCGTGCAATTAAAGATGGATTAACTCGTATGAAACGGGTACATAAAGATGCAGACTTTATGGCTACTGTCTTACGTAAAGATTACATTGTTGAAGAAGATAAACTCTGGAATATACTTGATGAGATGGTCCCTAGATGGGAAAAGGAAGGAAACCAAGGAGCTTTATTTCAATACGGATGGGCTAATTGGAATAGAAAGATCTCAAAAATGAGCTTCATGCGTACTGGTACAACCATGATGGCTGGAGTTGACGGTATGACTGATACCTTTATGGCTACCTTACATTCCAGAATGAAAGCTTATGATGAGGTATTTACTAAAAGTGGACAAACTTTAGATCAGAAAGAGTTTTGGAAACAAGTAAAGAATGCAGAGAAACAAAACTATAGAACTTTCTTTGACCATAACGGTGTCTTAACTGATAAGGCAGCTAAACATGCATCAGGTGAGATTGCTTTAAACTTAGATACAGAGGTATCAGACTTTGTTAATACCTTTACTACTAAGTATCCAGTATTAAAGAACTTCTTTATGTTCCCTAGAACTGGAGTTAACATGTTTAACCTTGCTGTGTCCTATACACCATTAGCTAAGATTCCTGGCCTTACAAGACAAGGTAGGTTATTAGCAGCCGGAACAGATCAGGAAAAAATCATAGCTGCACTAGCTGAACACGGGATTAAGAATATTGAGGACACGCCTAATGCAATGGCTATCTATCAAAACTTAAGAAACGAATATCATGGAAGAATCATGATGGCTAGTGGAACAGCTATCCTTGGTTATTGGTATGCAATGGCTGGAAATATTCGTGGTAATGGTCCTATAAATAACTCAGACAGACAGAAGTTAAGAGCTAAAGGTTGGAGAAATAAGACGATAAACATTGGTGGTAAATGGGTAAGCTATGAAGGTATACCTATGCTTGATTCAGTGCTTACTCTGATAGGTGACTTAGCTTATTACGAAAAAGATCTTGGAGCAACAATGACTGCTAGTTGGATAGACAAGGCAGCTTGGACATTATCAGCTACCTACGTCAACAACACCCCGTTATATGGTCTAGAACCTTTACAGGCAGCTATGTCTGGTGATGAATCTGCTTGGAGAAGGATTACAGCAAACATGGTTAGAAGTGTAACTCCTTTATCTGGTGCATTAGGAGTAGCAAGTAATGCTATTACCCAATCACAGAAAGATATTTATAATGACTTTCAAGGTTATATAACAAATAGGCTACCTATAGCTTCCAGCACGCTTCCAGAACAGATTGATTTCTGGACAGGTAAGGAAGTTAATGAAATAGATAACCCTGTTTTAAGAATATTAAATGCTATCAGTCCTATCAAAGTTAGCCAAGGTGATGAACCGTGGCGTAAGTGGTTATATGAAACAGGCTTTGATGGTCCAGGAATGATTCGTAAATCATATAAAGGTGATTATGACTACGAACCAGAAGAGAGAGAAGAGATCGGACGTATCATGGGACGTATGGGACTACATAAAGAAGTTCAACGTTTGATGAGCTATAAATCTCTTCAAAAAGAATTAGTAGAACTAAAGCGACTTAGAGATATGGGCGTTGGTTATGAAGACTTAAAAGCTAATCTAGATAAATCACAAATCCATCAAGAGTTATCAAGAGTTGTTAAACAAGCCCAACGTTTAGCTGAAGATGAATTGATGAATGATCCTAAATATACACATATTGGAGACATCATTAATAGCAGACAAGCTACCAGACAATTAGTTAAGGCTGGTGACTACGAAGGAGCAACAGTTTCTTCTAAGAACACCAAAGCTTTACAAGATTTACTGAAATACACCCAACAATAATTATGCATACATGCAATGGCCGCTACAGAAACAAACATAACCTCAACGGGTGCAACATCGTACCCGTTTACATTTGAATATTTAAAGACCAGTGACGTAAAAATCAGCGTTAATGGCACGGCTACTACAGAGTTCATTATTCCTAATGGATCTCCTACAACCGTACAATTTAATACAGGACACGTACCAGCCAGCGGTGCAGCAATTAGGGTTTATCGTGATACAAACGTAGATAACTTAGCTGCTACTTTCTATCCAGGTTCAGCTATCAGATCACAAGATCTAAACGATAACTTCCAACAGAACGTATTTGTCACACAGGAGGCTAAGGCTGACGCACAGGCAGCTTGGCAAACAGGTGATGAAACTATCGTTAGCTCTGAATCATGGCAAAGTGATAATACAAAGATAGCTACCACAGGAGCTATTGATGGCAGAGTTGATGCCAAAATAGATACAGCCTTAACTACTGATGTAGTAGGAGGTGACCGTATAACGGTTACTGATAACAGCCCTAGTAGCGGAAAGATAACTATTAAGGTTACACCTAGCTCTATTCAAAGTAGTGATATAGCTGATGGAACAATAGTCAATAACGATATCAATGCATCGGCTGCTATAGCTGGTACGAAGGTATCACCTGACTTTGGGTCTCAAAACATAGCTACTACTGGAACTGTTGATGGCAGAGATGTATCAGCAGATGGTTCTAAGTTAGACGGAATAGAAACAGCAGCTACAGCAGATCAAACTAATGCTGAAATTAGAACAGCGGTGGAAGCTGCTACAGATTCAAACGTCTTTACAGATGCTGATCAT
>Ga0209992_10003974_pt1 | contig 11987 bp, 11 predicted proteins | sample 2SBtaG_2_FD_182564 | JGI IMG/M metagenome (GOLD analysis project Ga0209992, IMG submission 182564) | Deep subsurface microbial communities from Kolumbo volcano to uncover new lineages of life (NeLLi) - 2SBTROV12_ACTIVE470 metaG (SPAdes)... | ecosystem: Environmental > Aquatic > Marine >... | reverse complement strand
AATGTGGTTTATGTAATTCTGCATGCCCTACTATGGCAACAGATTCATCATTTGTAGGACCTCAGGCATTAGCTCAGGCATACAGATATGTTGCTGATAGTAGAGATAAGGGAAAAGATTCTCGACTCAAAATTATTGATGAATCTCATGGAATATGGAGATGTCATTTTGCTGGCTCCTGTAGTCAAGTATGTCCAAAAGGAGTTGATCCTGCTATGGGAATTCAATTCCTTAGAGGATATTTACTAGGTTTTAGAAGTTAACCTAGTTTTTTTGGTTTTGAACTATTGTTTACTTGATTGTTAATCTGCTCTGCCATAAAGTGATTTGACACATTTACTTTAACATCATTAACTCCATCCACATTCAATAAATTATCGTGGACATCTTGACAAATCTTAAAACCAAATACTGCTGGACAGAATGGACTTGTTAGATGTAAATCAACTTTAACATTGTTATCTTTGATATCGACTTCATCGATTAATTCTAATTCAACAATTGATGTGTTAATTTCCGGATCTACAATCTTTGATAGCTCATCGAAGATTTTTACTCTCATTTGTTTAATGTCTTGACTCATGTCCGAAAAAGCGTCGATGCTATATATAACCATTCTAGAACGTTAGGTAATGTATCGGTCACGACTTGGTACTGATTTGAGTAATATTACTTTAGATTATGTTTCATCAATTAATGATGATTCTGAAATTGCAATGTATGATATTCTTGGCAGTCAAGCTCATTCTTTGATGTTATTTCAAAATAATATCATAACAAAAACTGATGCAAAAAAAATTTTATCAGCTTTAGAGAATTTAAAAAAAGAAAAATTTGATTCATCTTCTGGTGCCGAAGATATTCATGAATTAATTGAATCCCTTGTAATCAAAAAGGCTGGTATGACAAGTGGTGGAAAGATGCATACTGCAAGATCTCGAAACGATCAAGTTGTTTTAGATATTAGGATGAAAATTAGAGATGACATTAACATAATTTGTAATTGTCTCTTGGATACCATAGAAGCCCTAGTTTCTGTGGCTAAAAACCATCAAAAAACAATCATGCCACTTTATACACATCTTCAACAAGCTCAGGCCGGTTTATTTTCTCATTATCTTTTAGCACATGCAGATGCATTGTCTAGAGATTTTGAAAGACTCTATGGAACATTTCAACGAGTTAACCAGAGTCCACTTGGTGCGGGACCAGTTGGAGGAACAAGTATTCCAATTGATAGACAAAGTACTGCAAAGATGTTGGGTTTTGATAAGGTCGTTGAGAATTCAATTGATGCAACAAGTACACGTGATTTTGTGGCAGAATATGTTGCAATGATTTCAATTTTGATGACTAATCTCAGTAAAATTGCAGAAGATTTTGTTATTTGGTCTACATCTGAATTTTCTTTTATAGAACTTGCAGATGAATTTACATCTCCATCAAGTGTAATGCCCCAAAAGAAAAATCCTGATATTTTAGAATTGACAAGAGGTAAAACTGCTGAAGTAATTGGAAATTTAACTGCAATTCTAACTACTATCAAAGGATTAGCATCTGGTTATGGTCGTGATTTACAACAAATCAAATCCTCTATTTGGTCTACATCAAAAATTTCTATCAGTGCACTATTAATTTTAAAATCAATACTTCTTACTTTGAAAGTAAATGAAAAACAAATGAAAAAGGTTACTGAATCAAGTAATCTAATTGCACTTGACATTGCTGAAAAACTAGTACAAGAAGGAATTCCTTTTCGAATAACTCATAAAATATCTGGAGTTTTAGTTCAATTAGCTCATCAATCAAAAAAACCTATTTCAAAACTAACTTCATCAGAAATAAGAAAATCAGTTGCAAATACTAAAGTTGATCCAAAAATTGTTTCAAAAATTATTTCCTCAACTTCTGTTGTTTCATCCTTAAAAGATAGAAAATCTTATGGTTCTTCAGGCTATGATGAACAAAAAAGGATGATTTCTGATAGAATTTCACTGATTAATCAATATAGAATAGATATTTCTAAAAGAGAAAATACAATCAATTCCTCCATTGAATCCTTAACAAAACAAATCAATGAAATCATCAAATAAATAAAATAAAGTAAGCGGGTCTAAAGGGATTCGGACCCTTGACAACCGGATTAAAAGTCCGGTGCGCTACCTGGCTGCGCCATAGACCCACAAAAAAAATATTTTGCGCGTATAATTTAGTCTTTTACAAATTTTTTGTTGTGACAGAAACTTTTAATCGGGCATTTCAGTTTACAGTATTTGTGCCCTTGTAGTATAGCCCGGTCTAGAATTCGGCCCTGTCACGGCTGAGACGCGTGTTCAAATCCCGCCGAGGGCGCCATTATTTCTTTAAATTCATATTTTACAAAATTATTTCTGATCGATAAGGTATGTAGAGTCTTTTTTAGATATAAAACAGAAAGAATCGATTTTTCTATCACAAAAATATTAAAATTCAGGCAATCTTAGTGATTTTTGTTGTCTGAAGAGAAAAAAGATTCTGAAAAAGCAAAAACCGATGAAAAATCTTCAAATGAAAAATCTGAAAAAACAGAATCAGTTAAAGCTGTAGATGAATCAAAATTAGCAATGGATGCTGCAGCAAAAGCAGAGACAGCAGCTAAAATAGCAGAAGCAGCAGAAGCAGCCGTTGCAGAAGCTATAGCAAAAGCAGAAGCGGCAAAAGCAGAAGCAGAATCTGCTGCAGAAGCAGAATACAAAGCAATTACAAATGAAGTTAAAGCTGATATTGCAAAGAAATCCGATTTTTCCTATAAACGACAAGGTGAAGAAATTTTCAGACGAGAAATGGGTGAACCTGAATTCTTTTTAGATAAAAAAGATAGATTTCCACGACCAATTCTTACACCTGAACAACAGGCTTCTCTTACAAGAACAGCAGAAACTCCAAAAGATCAAACTCCCTCATATGTTCCTGAAAATGTTTTAAGTCCTGAGTATAAGGGTATGTCAAATTATGAACGTGGAGTCGATGACTTTTTAGATGAATCAAAAGAAAGATTAGAAAAATTAAAAATTGATCCTGAATCTACTGAAAAAGAAATTCTTAATGCTGCAAATGATATTAAATATTTAGAATCACTACATGAAAATTTTTACATTGGAATGAATGTTTTTAGAACTGCTAAAGGTGGACGAAGTAAAATTTCTTAATGGTGATATGGTTTGAATCAAGTTAATTTCGATGTAATGAATGCAAGAGTTACTTTCAAAAATATTCCTTTACATACATTATCTAAATTCACTTTCAAAGATGTAGAGGCAGCTTGTGAAGAATTTAAAAAAATTCCTGGTGTTGATGAATGTATTATTATTCAAACAGCTAGTAGAGTTGAAATCTTTACTGTAAGTAATACTGAATCAGAAGATTCTCCTGATGCACGAAGAACCGAAGGAAAAGCACTTGTATTAAATAAAATAAAAAATACTTGGGTATCTTTATCTTCACTAGAGCAAATAGACATTGATCATTTTGATCAAACCCTTGAAGTATACAAGGGAGATGATGTGTATCTTCATTTATTGCGTTTGGCATCAGGATTAGATTCAGTTGTTGTTGGAAAACAAGAAGTATTTGATGAGATTGTACAATCATTAGCACATGCAAAAGAAACTGGTGTTTCAGGTAAAATTCTTAATAAATTATTTGATAGTGTAATTAGATTAGCCACAAGAATGAGGGATACTACTGGTATTTCAAAAGATGTGGTTTCTCTTGGAGATATTGCAATAAAACTTGTAGATGAAAAAGCAGGACTTGATTCAAAGAAAAAAGTATTACTAATTGGAACTGGTGAGCCTGCAGCTATGGTTGCAAAAACTTTGAACAAAAGAGGAATTTCTTTTGATGTTACTAGTAGATCTCTTGAACGAGCAACTGGTTTTTCAACAATTTTGAGTGGAACTCCTGTTGATTTTAATGATGTATTGGCAGGTTTTGACAAATATGATATTATTTTAGTTGCAACTACATCTGACTATTTCTTGATTACATATGAGAGTATTAGACTAGTAATGGAAGAAAAGAAAAAAGGTACACTCATTTTAGATTTATCTGATCCTAGAACTGTTGATGAAGGAATTACTGCACTTCCAGGAATCAAATTGTTGTTTAGAGATCAAATTTTTGAAATTTATGAAGAAAGTGTAAAGTCAAGAACTGGTATTGTTCCTGCAGTGGAAAAAATTATTGAAAAAGAACTTCCAGTTTTATCAATTAGAATGACACGATTCGACGCTTAATTATTTTATATTCCTTGTTTTCTTAAGAGAAATTGCATAACTGCTTCTTTTGAATAATCAATTCCATGTTCTTCATCTGTGTGATTTCTAAAATTTTCAATAACTTCTTCCATTTCTCCACTTGCTACAAAATCACATTCAAACCCGTAATCTCTACACTTGAGTTCTGCCATGTATTTAAAAAAATACTCTTGATATAAAAATCAACATGTATGTTTAATGTATACAAATAATTTTTGATATTTTAAATAAAATTAATTTTTATCCATATGATTCAAACTTGATACCAAAACTTCCATCAACCTTTTTCTCATGTTCAGTTACGAAACCTTTTGATCCCAATGAATCTATTACACCATCAATTGTTCCTTGATATCCACAAATATAGACAATTGAATTATCTGGAGTGATTTCCTCACCTACCATTTCTTCGACTGGTGATAGTCCAGTTTTTTTATCAGCTTTGAAAAATGACTCTACTCTACCTGTATGACCATTCCAAGATCTGTTAAAGTATTCTTTTGGTCTACTGATAGCTGCTCTATATCTAAAATTCCATTTGTCTCTACCTACTTTTTCACTTTCTAATTCTAAATCTGTCAATAATCGCTTGTAACTTAATTCATCGACATAACTTGCACCATGTAAAACTATTACCTCTCTTTTATCGTTAACATCGTGGAAATGTTTTGCAAATGCAATAAATGGTGCTAGTCCAGTTCCTCCGCCTACACAAATTACTCTTCTATTGTCTTTTTTACCCGTAGGTAATGTATCACTAATTTGTAATGCAGTTCCTGTTGGATCTCCTAGAAATACTTCATCACCCACACTCGCATAAAATAATTCAGTTGTGACACGACCTGGAAGTGGTTTTCTTACCCATCTAATTACAAATTCAAAATAATCTCTATTTTCTGCATGGGATGCAATTGAATATGCCCGTCTAACAATTTTTTTTTCTGCAGGAATTGGTACTCCAATTGTTAGAAATTGCCCTGTTTGATATTTTGGCATTCCATTTTCTGGAACTAAACGTATGACTACTAGATCTTCTTTTAATAATTCTCTATAGACAACTTTAGCCTTTGATTCACTTACCATACAAGAAGTTTATTTCTGATTTTGGTTAAATATATTTCTGTTATGATATGATTCCAAAAATTCTGTAATTATCACAAAGTATCAAATTATCTATGAATTAATCATTAAAATTCAGTTTTTCTTGTGATCTCTACGGTTCAATTTGTGATACTATTTCATCAAGAATTTTTTGATTTGCAGCTGCAATAAAAGATACTCTTGTAGAATAACTGAGATCTGCATCAAGTGGATTCAAATCAGCATCTAAAAGTAACCCTCCTGCTTCTTTGACAATTACATATCCTGCAGCAATATCTTGAATTCTAATTTTGTCCCTAAAATCTATAAAAATATCCATCAACCCTCTAGCAAATAATGCCATCTCTAGAGCATTTGCACCAAAATGTCTTGTGTGATTATGATTTTCAAATATTGGATGTAGACGTTTCATCAAATCAATTGATGCTCCTGATGTATTGATACCGACTATTTTGTAAATCGGTTCTTTATCTTGAACTTTGATTTGTTTATCATTGAAAAATGCACCTTTGTTTTTGGATGCCCAATACATTTCTCCATTTGAAAGATTTGTAATTACTCCATCCGTAATAGAACTAAGTTTGTTTTCAGTTGCAAATGCTAATGAACTACAGAAAAAAGGAACACCTCTTACTGCATTTGCAGAACCATCTATTGCATCCATTATTACATACCCTTTTGGATTATCTGATAATTCTACTCTACCACATTCTTCACCTAAAACTATACATTCAAAATTAATTTCTTTTAGATAATCAAGAACAGTTTTTTCAGCAACAATGTCTATATTTCGTGAAATATCTCCACCTGCACCTCTTCCAAAATCACCTGCAGCCTGTTCAGTTCCTGCAAGATCTTTTACATTTTCATAAATTTTATTTGAAGCTTCACGAAGAATTTCTATTATTTCCATAATTGATTTTCTAATTCATCGTAATTTAAGTGACAAATAATTTGTTTGAAAGCATAAATAACAATAAAGAAGATTACGTTTGTGAGTGGTAAAGATCAATCAGTTGTAAGTAAAGAAGCATTGATGAGCACAAAACCTGGTAAACAAATCATCAAACAAGGTTTGTTCAAATCAAAAGGTTACAAATTATTTAAAAAATACAAAGAGGAAACAGAAAATGAATTTCCAAATTTTACTAATAGATTCACACAAGGTCTTTTTGATGCAATAAAATCAGACATAAATCCTAATGCAACTCAGCAGGCATTTGGTAATGAGGTAGGTTCTACTGAAATTATTTTAAATGCATCAGAAATTGAGCCTATAAAATCAAAATTAGAAAGTTTTGATGTGCTAAAAGATAGGGTTCAAAGAATTTTAAATTCCAATTTTGTTAAAATGACTTTTCCTGTTTTTAATGGATTATTTGATGCGGCTGCAGAATATACTGGAAGAAATGATCCTCAACTAAAACAAGATGTAGTTGAGGGACATATTTTGGCAATTGATCTTAGTGAACCAATGGATAGAATTGTAGACAAAGATGAAGATCTTGATTTTCTTGATGATTACAAATTAATGAATCCATATATTTTGAAATTAGCTAGAGATAAAATTTCTAAAGGTGGTGAACAAGTTTTAAAAGAATTTGAAGAAGGGTTCAAAGATGCTAGAATTGGACAATATCTTGATGAGAAACTAAAATCAAAACCAACTGAAATTACCGAAGAAGAAATGACTTTGTCTTACAAAAAATATCGTGCAGTTATGGGAACTGCTGGTAGAAACATGGCATTAGCAGAAAACCCATTAGGTGAAATTTTTTATTTGGGTATGGCAAGAGCTGCTGAAGGTGTTGGATGTGGAAATGAAATTGAAGATTCAATTAAAAATGGATTTGTAAAAATTCCTTCTTGGCCACTATACTATTCATTATTAGCAAATGATGTGAAAAAAGGATTTGATGTCACTTTAGAAAAAAGTAATTTGTATTTACAAGATGCACGTTTGACTCTTGAATTATTGCCTGATAGATTTTCTCATAAAGAATTTTTGGAATTTTTGTTCTTAACTGTAGAGCATTACAATCAATATTGGTTTAACAAATTACAAAAAGCCAACAAATGGTCAGAGTATCATTCCAAACTTCCAAAGTGATAAAATTGATGTGGTCTGAAAAATATCGACCTCAGATTATTTCTGATATGGTTGGAAATGAAGAACCTCGTGCTGCTATTATGGAATGGTTTGCAAAATGGAAGAAAGGAACAAAACCACTTCTTTTAGTTGGCCCTCCTGGAATTGGAAAAACTACTATGGCCTATCTTGTGGCCAAACAATTTGGATATGATATGATTGGGCTCAATGCAAGTGATGTTAGAAGTAAATCAAGAATTAATGAGATTCTTACGCCTGTTTTAGGAAATGTGAGCGTTTTAGGAACCCCAATGATCTTTGTTGATGAAGTAGATGGAATACATGGTCGTGGAGATTATGGTGGTGCTGCAGCACTAGTTGATATTTTGAAAGAACCAACAGTACCAATTGTTATTGCAGCAAATGATGATTCTTTGGAAAAAATGAAAAACATCAAAAAAGTAGTAACAACTATTTCTTTCAAAAGAATCCCTCCTAGATTATTACGAGTTTATCTTGAAAATATTTTGAAAAAAGAAAATGTAAAATTGAGTCCAGGATCTTTGATCAAAGTTATTGACAAATCTCGTGGAGACATTCGTTCTATGATTAATTTGACACAATCTTTGATAAATGGATTTAATCCTCAAACTGAAACATCTTTTGAAACAATTAATGTTGAGGATGGCGTGAATGCATTCTTTAAAGCAAATTCAATCGATGAAGCTAGAAGTGTTTTGTATTCTATGCAAATTAATCCTAGAGATAAAATTAACGCATTTTATTCTAGTATTATTACAAGTGATATAGATAATTCTACTTTAGCAAAATATTTGGAAACAATTTCAGATGCTGATATGATTTATGGAAAAATTATGAAGACTCAGAATTGGAGACTTTTACGATATCTAAATGATATTTTAATTAAATTATATCAAAATGATGATAGAATAAGATATGCAAAATATAATTTATCATGGCCTTTATTAAATAGAATTCGTTGGGATGGTGCAAAAATAAAATCTTTATCATCTGTAATGGCAAAAAAATTACATTTATCCTCTAGTGCTTTTGTTTCTATTTGTTTACCGTATGTTTTATTCTGTATTAAAAATAAAACACTAGAATTAGAATTAGAAGAAACTTTTGGTGATATTATTGAAAAGGAGATGGAATTAATTCAATGAGTTGGAGAAAAATTCCCATGAAATTTCCAGGGACATGTATTGTATGTAATGAAAAAATCCCAGTAAACGAAATAGGATTGTGGGCAAAGGGATTGGGTGTCAAACATGAAAAATGTGCTCAGATTAATGAATTACAATGCATTGTTTGTGGTTCTCCAGCAGGTTGTCCACAATGTGAGTTTCAAGAAAATTGTGATATTCCAAATGTTTCTCAATTGTGTATATGTAAGAAATGCAGTGAAGAAAATGATGCTTTTAGTTCTTATCAAAAACTTGTAAACAAGAAATTTCCACTTCTTAACTCATAAATTCAAAAATAAACGATGATCCATCAATTTTTGTAAAAATTTGATTAATTTTGAATCTTCAAATTAAATTAATATAGGAAACCTACATGCTTTAGAATATCGTTATGCATTCTGAAAAGATTGAAAAGTCTTCTAAAAATAACAAAATAGCATTACAAGGAGGGGGACAAGATAGAATTAAAGCTCAACATGAAAAGGGCAAATTAACTGCACGTGAGAGAGTTGATCTTTTACTTGATGAAGGTACTTTTACTGAAATTGATCCACTAGTTACACATCATTATCATGAATATGATATGCAAAAGAAGAAATTTTTTACAGATGGTGTAGTTGGCGGATATGGAAATGTAAATGGAAGACAAATCTTTGTTTTTGCTTATGACTTTACTGTTCTTGGTGGAACACTAAGTCAAATGGGTGCTAAAAAAATCACTAAACTAATGGATCATGCAGTAAAAACTGGATGTCCAATTATCGGTATCATGGATTCTGGTGGTGCTAGAATTCAAGAAGGAATAATGAGTCTTGATGGATTTGCAGATATTTTTTATCATAATCAATTAGCATCAGGAGTTATTCCACAAATTACTGCAAGTATTGGTCCATCAGCTGGTGGTTCTGTATATTCTCCAGCAATGACTGACTTTGTAATAATGGTAGAAAAAGTAGGTACGATGTTTGTTACTGGACCTGATGTGGTAAAAACAGTGTTAGGTGAAGAAATTTCATTTGATGATCTTGGTGGAGCTAATACTCATGGTACAAAAAGTGGTGTTGCACATTTTGTTGCACAAAATGAATACGAATGTATGGATTATGTCAAAAAATTAATCTCGTACCTTCCTCAAAATAATACTGAAGAACCTCCAACAACTAAAACTGATGATGATCCAAATAGATTAGATCATAATCTGATTAACATAATTCCAGAAAATCCTTTACAACCTTATGATATGAAAGATATTATCAACTCAATTGTTGACAATCATGAATTTTTTGAAGTTCATGAATTATTTGCCCCAAATGTTGTTGTAGGTTTTGCACGTATGAATGGAAAAGTAGTTGGAATTATTGCAAATAATCCAATGCATTTAGCAGGTGCACTTGATATTGATTCTTCAAATAAAGCAGCACGTTTCATTAGGTTTTGTGATTCATTTAATATTTCCATTATTACTTTAGTTGATACTCCTGGATACATGCCAGGTTCTAATCAAGAACACAATGGAATCATTAGACATGGCAGCAAATTACTTTATGCATATTGTGAGGCTACTGTCCCACGAATCACTTTGGTAATTGGAAAAGCCTATGGTGGTGCATACATTGCAATGGGTAGTAAAAATTTAAGAACTGACATTAATTATGCATGGCCAACAGCTAGATGTGCTGTTTTAGGAGGAGAGGCAGCAGTGAAAATTATGTATAGAAAAGAACTCAAAGCTTCAGATGATACTGAAGGTCTCAAAAAACAATTAATTGATGAATTTGCAGAAAAATTTGAAAATCCATATGTTGCAGCTTCTCATGGAACTGTTGATAATGTAATTGATCCTGCTGAAACAAGACCTATGTTAATCAAAGCATTAGAAATGCTTGAGAACAAAAGATCTACACAACTACCAAGAAAACATGGGAATATCAATTTGTGATTAATGATGATTGAAAAAGTACTCATTGCTAATAGAGGAGAAATTGCTTTACGAGTAATTAGAACCTGTAAAGCACTTGGAATTAAAACAGTTGCAGTTTATTCTGATGAAGATACAAACTCAATGCATGTTAAGCAGGCCACCGAAGCTCATCATATTGGTGAAGCAGCTCCTGCTAAATCATATCTTAATCAAGAAAAAATTCTAGATGTAATGTTATCTTCTGGTACTGATGCTGTTCACCCAGGTTATGGTTTTCTTTCTGAAAACGATGATTTTGCAAGACTATGTGAAAAAAATAAAATTACTTTCATTGGTCCTACAGCTGATTCTATGAATCTATGTGGTGATAAAATGAGATGTAAAGATGCAATGCTTAAAGCTAAAGTTCCAACTGTACCTGGAAGTCCTGATTTAGTAAAAGATGCTGATGATGCAACAAGAATTGCAAATGATATTGGTTATCCTGTAATGTTAAAGTCAGTTTATGGCGGTGGTGGTCGTGGAATTAGAATCGTAACAAATGATAAAGAATTACGTGAAGGTTTTGAATCAGTAACCGGTGAATCTATTGCTGCTGTTGGAAAATCAGCAATTCTTGTAGAAAAATACTTGGAAAAAACAAGACACATTGAATATCAATTTGCACGAGATACTCATGGTAATACTGTTCATATTTTTGAGAGAGAATGCTCAATACAACGACGTAACCAAAAATTAATTGAACAAACACCTTCACCAATTGTTGATGAAGAAACAAGAGCTCGTGTAGGTGAAATTGTTTGTAATGCAGCTGATGCAGTTGGATATACAAACTTAGGTACTGCTGAATTTCTAAGAGCAGATAATGGTGAATTTTATTTTATTGAAATTAATGCTAGATTACAAGTAGAACATCCAATTACAGAATTTGTTTCTGGATTGGACTTGGTTAAATTACAATTAGATATTGCAAATGGAGAACCAATCCCATTCAAACAAAGTGATCTGAAAATGAATGGTTATGCAATAGAGTGTAGAATTAATGCTGAAGATACGTTCTTGGATTTTGCTCCATCTACTGGACCTGTTCCTGATGTAACAATTCCTGCTGGACCAAGTGTTAGATGTGATACCTATTTGTATCCTGGATGTACTGTATCTCCATTTTATGATTCTCTTATGGCAAAACTCGTTACGTGGGGACAAACATTTGAAGAATCTAGAACTAGAATGCTTTCTGCCCTAAATGATTTTTACATTCAAGGAGTAGAAACATCAATTCCACTTTACAAAACTATTCTAAATTCAGATGAATACAAAAATGGTGATCTTTCTACTGACTTTTTAAAGCGTTATGGTATGATTGATAG
>Ga0209992_10003973_pt1 | contig 11991 bp, 8 predicted proteins | sample 2SBtaG_2_FD_182564 | JGI IMG/M metagenome (GOLD analysis project Ga0209992, IMG submission 182564) | Deep subsurface microbial communities from Kolumbo volcano to uncover new lineages of life (NeLLi) - 2SBTROV12_ACTIVE470 metaG (SPAdes)... | ecosystem: Environmental > Aquatic > Marine > Volcanic... | reverse complement strand
TTGTCAATCTACTTCAAGTAATTAATTAATCATATCCAATAAATTACTTATTGTGGCATGTCAGGCAAACAGCAGAGGCATCAGAGTTATCTACTCGTAGGAAGGTTGGGTTGTGCTCTGTACCAGGCCCCGCTGAAGGTACGCCATGTGGATCGTGGCAGGAAGCACACTCGACTTTACCGGCATAGGTACGTATTTCGTCTTTTGCCATCTGACCGTTCGAGTCATTGTCGAAAAACAGTGATGTGCCTTTCGTGCCTCCAGGCGTGTTCCAGTCCGTACCTGCGCCAGTAGTCGCCGGGAAGGTGATACCAACCGGATGGTCATTTGTTAAGTCGGTGCCGATATTGAATATTCTGAAATCTGCAATCACACCGGAATAGCCACCCACACTACCGTCGTCTGCGTGACACACAAGGCAACCTGCCGCAGGGTCAAGTGTAGCTGGTGTGGTGACAGTGTAAAGACAATATCCTACCGGGAGAAGACCAACAAGAACGCCGGGGTTACAACCAGTCAATGTCACAGAACCACCTGGAGGCGTAGTTGGCGGTCCGGTATTTGTAATAACTGAGTTCGCAGAACCTTGAGTGATGTTAGTTTGGCCGGTTCCATTACCTGCGACAAAACCGTTTGCTGTACTGTCATCACTGTTCAGGCCTGCATGAGAAGGTGCAGCACTAAAGCCCCCTGCGTTGCCAGACCATGTGTCTAGAAAAGTTGCGTTTTGGGTGGTTGCCTGAGCATTATCAGCCATGCCTGAGCCAGGCATATTGATAATCGAGTCGATCGCTGTTAGTCCATCATGGCAGGATAAACAAGTCAAAGAAGCTGGGCCGGGCTGGCCAACTACCTGTGTCAATTGGGTTCCCAACTGGTCGTAGGTAGCATAGGTGTGAGCCTTAATCGTACGGTTCCACAGTGGTGCAGCCGCTGTCGAGTTTGCTGCGTGTGGAGTATGGCAATAAACACAGACTTGGCCATAATCGTTACGCACCCCGTTCATAGAAGCGCCGATTGAACCAGTGGGCGATGTCGTCGTATTCTGGGTCAAGTTGTGCCGTGTGTTGGCAATAGAACCAATATTGCTGAATCTGGTTTGATCTTGGGGACTGGGCCCTGTGAAAGCAGCGCTCCAAGCGAAATGATTGATCGAGATACCAATCAACATCAATGCAAGTATTCGACTAGCCCAATGTGAGCCAGTTGTCTTTAATTTATGGATACTAAGCATACTCAAACCCTCAATCGTATTTCATAAATTCTGCAAAAAAAATTGTATCATTAGGAAGCCGTGATACTGAGCCCAACTACAATGGTTGACTAAGCATAAAGTCAGCAACAATCAAGCCAAGCCAAAAAATTCATCTGTTAAATCTAGTTTTAATGGGCCGCATTCTAACACATATCAAGCTAGCCACCAGACTACCGTATGAAAATGATTATGGAAGCCCAAAATATCCACATATAACCATATAAGTAGTAGTGCCTAAATTTACCATTTCTTGGATTTCTCAGTACAAAAACACGGCAATGGGTTCTCAAAAATAAGAAAGTGTGGCGGCATGGAAACTATCTTTTAAGGAGTCTCCTCAAGCATGGCTTCCTCAAGCAATCTCTTTCCTTCGCTATCGCTTAGCTTTCGGATAACCTCTACTTTATTGAAAAACTGGTCCACAACATAAATTCTCCCCGTTTCATCAACCGATATGCCATTTAACATGCCATATTGCCCCGGATTACTGAACAAAGCCCCTTCACCGATAGAGAGTAACAATTGCCCCTCAGGGTTGAATATCTGGATATTATTGAAATTAGAGTCGGTTACGTATACGAGGCCGCTGTCATCAACGGCAATACTACGGGGGCGCGAAAAATTACCGAACTCTTTACCCAGTCGGCCGAATTTCCTTAAGAACCTTCCTTCCTTATCAAATACTTGTACGCGAAAATTCCCTGAATCCAGAACATAAAGCGTTCCATCCGGCGCAACTGCAAGCTGTGTGGGGATGTTGAATTCACCATCTCCGCTTCCACGACTACCGATCACCTGTATCACTTGGCCCCACCAATCGAAAACCACGACACGGTGATTGTCGCTGTCGTTGAAGGAACGATCTGCAACATAGATTCTTTGAACATCTGGGCTTACTGCCACTCCGGTAGGTCGCTCTAAACTATCCGGCCCCCCGAGGGTGCGATTAATATAACCTAGACTGTCATATACAAATATCTTGCGCTTTTTAGAATCAGCGACGTAAACATTCATATCCACATCGAGTGTGATACCCGCAGGGCTTGCCAAATCGCCGGGTTTTCGCATGCCCATAAAGAAAATTCTTCGGCGGGGTATATCAAATACGGCAATGTTGTTTCGTTTAGTATCTGTTACATATATCTTGCCATTTCTTGCGGCAACGGATGCGGGCTTGCCCATTACCGGAGCGTCGCTCACCACTTCGCTATTGGTTAATTGCGCCTGCAAGACGTCTTCTTCACCTATGTCAGCGATATTGGCAGCTGAATGTAGAGCGGTTTCATAGGCAAAACGCGGTTGATCGGGCGGCTGCGGCCAACTTAAGGGGCCGTCGTATGTTGTATCTTCTTGAACCCCGGCGCACCCTGCTATCAGCGAAATTAAGACCAAAAATACCAATCGTATATAGTGATTCATATGAGCAATCTAACTTTTTAAATGAATGAATTCGGGATGAATGAATTCAGGGCTAAATACATTCAACGTGGAAGCGCTGGGCTAACCTGAGCTTCTTCGAAAATCCACGAATAATATTAATTGATACCATAGCAGAACTAATGGGGTTCGCTCAACCTGAGCCCCTTGATTTGCCACTCGATTATGAGAATTCTTAATAAATTTACGATAAAAATGATAACTTTTGTTGATGATTTTATTTGTGCATTATTTGAGCATTACACCACTCAGAATGAAAAATCCCCTGATAGTTCGGATATCAGGGGATTAATATTTCAGTCAGCTTTTTTTCAACCCGTCATTTGAATTGATAGCCTCATATACGATGTGGGTACAAGGAGGTTACGCCGACAATACTTTTTGTGCTGCTGCAACGGCGACACCACGTTGAATCGGCGCATTCATCCGGCTCAACACATCGTCCAGTGCACCCAGACAGATCAGGATGTTGCGCGCATTGCTGGCGTGTCCCATCAAGCCGAAGCGCCACACCTTGCCTGCCATCACACCCAGACCAGCACCGATTTCAAGCTGATAATCATTAAGCAATGAAGAACGCACAGCGGCATCGTCCACCCCTTCAGGGATATTGATCGCATTGAGTTGCGGCAGACGCTCTGATTCCGGCACGATGAAGCTCAAGCCCATCGCTTCAAATCCGGCACGTAGTGCAAGATGGTTTTTATGATGGCGAGCCCATGAGTTTTCCAACCCTTCTTCTTGCAGGATTACCAGTGACTCGTGCAGTCCATACAGGCCGTTTACCGGTGCGGTATGGTGATAGGCGCGCTTGCCGGACCCACCCCAGTAAGCCATTACCAGATTCAGATCCATGAACCAGCTCTGAACTTTCGTTTTGCGATTTCTGATTTTCTCCAGCGCATTTTCGCTGAGGGTGATGGGCGACAGGCCGGGTGCGCAGGACAGGCATTTCTGCGTGCCAGAATAAAGCGCATCTATTTTCCAGTCATCTACACGTAGCTCCGAACCCGCCAATGACGTGACGGCATCCACAATGGTAAGGCAGTTATGCTTATGAGCGATTTCGACCAGCGTTTTAGCATCCGACATTGCACCCGTTGAGGTCTCGGCATGGACGAAGGCGACGATCTTCGCATCCGTATTGGCTTTTAGCGCATCTTCCAGTTTTTGCGGATCAACAGCGCGACCCCAGTCGTCTTCTACCATGACCGCAACACCGCCGGCACGCTCCACGTTTTCTTTCATACGTCCGCCAAACACGCCGTTCTGGCACACGATGACCTTGTCGCCGGGTTCGACCAGATTGTCGAAGCAGGTTTCCATGCCCGCTGAACCAGGTGCGGAAACCGGCATGGTCAGTTCGTTCTTGGTTTGCAGCGTATATTTCAACATCTCTTTCAACTCGTCCATCATGCCCACGAACAGCGGATCAAGGTGACCCAGCGTCGGGCGTGCCATGGCAGACAATACGCGGGGGCTGACATCAGAAGGGCCGGGGCCCATCAAGGTGCGTTGGGGTGGGTAGAAAGATTTGATTGCCATTGTTGCTCTCCTTAAAGTAGTTACGAATGATTGCTTCTATTTATCTAATAGCTCTATCCAGTGTTTTACCGGAATCTGGGTCGCGCTGGCCAGATGAAGCTGGCAGCCGATGTTTGCGCTGGCAATCACGTCAGGCTTGCCCTGCGTCAATGCCGCTAATTTATTGCCTAATAGCTGTTGTGATAACTTTGGCTGCAACAACGTGTAGGTTCCCGCTGCGCCGCAGCACAGATGACTGTCAGGTACAGTCGTGAGTGTATAGCCGCAACGTTGCAGTATGCTTTCTACCGCCCCGCTGAGTTTCTGTCCGTGTTGCAGGGTACAGGAAGATTGATAGGCGACGCTTACACTTTTGCCGATGTCACTTATTGCAGCCAGATTTTGATCGCGCAACACCTCACACAGGTCTCGTGTCAGATCACTGATGCGCGCTGCCTTAGTGGCATATTCTGCATCGTGCTGCAAAGCATGACCATAATCTTTCACCATCACACCGCACCCGCTGGCTGTCATCACAATCGCTTCTACACCTTGCTCAACGTGAGGCCACCAAGCATCGATATTATTCTTCATCTTCGTCAGCGCGGCTTCGGCTTCAGATAAATGCTGGTGCAGCGCACCGCAGCAACCCGCTTGAGGTGCGCTGACCAAACTGATGCCGAGCTTATCCAACACCCGTGCCGCGGCAGCATTGGTATTCGGTGCTGAAACGGGTTGTACACAGCCTTCAAGTACCAGCATCTTGCGTGTGTGGCTCGTCTGTGGACGAGTTGCTGCTTTGCTGTGTGCAGGAATCTTTTGTCGAAGTGATGCGGGCAACAGAGGTTTTGCCAGACGTGCCAACCGCATGGAAACAGCATATCGACCCGGGTAAGGAATGACAGTCAACATTGCACTGCGCACCCATTTTTGTATCAAGGATCGGGGTGCGCGCTGCTCGATCTCTTGTCGTCCGATATCCAGCAAATGTCCATATTGCACGCCGGAAGGGCAGGTGGTTTCACAAGAGCGGCAACCCAGACAACGGTCAAGATGTAAGCGTGTTTTTTCACTGGCAGTTTTGCCTTCCAGCATTTCTTTAATCAGGTAAATACGACCGCGCGGGCTATCCAACTCATTGCCGAGCAATTGATATGTCGGGCAGGTTGCGGTGCAAAAGCCGCAATGCACGCATGAACGCAAAATCGCTTCTGCCTCAGCAATAGCGGGTTTGTTTTGAAATTCAGGAGAGATGTCTGTTTGCATGATTGTTAGATTTCCGCGTACATCCGCCCACGGTTGAATAATCCGTGTGGATCGAAGCTGGCCTTTAAGCGTTGATGAAATGGTATCAATGCCGGTGCGAGCGGTGAAAAGATTTCCCCGTTGCGGTCTCCGCCGCGAAACTGAGTGACATGCCCGCCAACTTTGGCAACTTGCTCACGTATCGTTTCAACAGGTGCATTGCTGGCTAACCAACGCTGCGCACCGGCCCAACCAAACAACCATTTCCCGTCAATGTTTAATGGCGGAGTGGCGGGTTTAACCATGATGCGATATAGCGTGGTTGCGGTATTAAATATCGACAATTCATGCTCGTTCAGCGTACGCCAGAATTCAACACTATCGGGCATCACTTCACCGCCCAATTGCAGCTGCGCATGTTTAACGGCCTGAGCACTGCCACTCAGCCTGAGATGCAAGCGTTCGCCATGAAAACAAGCTGCATCAACAGGGTAGGGCTGGGACAGCAAGGCACTCATTCGGGCTATTGCCTGTTCCGGGTTGCACTCAAACTTTAGCGTCTCACTGGATGCGGGGCGTGGCAAGACTTTAAGGCTGATATCCAATAATACACCTAGCGTGCCATAAGCACCCACCATCAAACGTGATAAATCATAGCCCGCGACATTCTTCATCACCTGACCACCAAAATTCAATATCTCACCACTACCATTCAACACCTTGCAGCCCAGTGTGAAGTCACGCACCGAGCCTGAAAAAGGACGCCGCGAACCGGACAGGCCACTGGCAATTGTCCCGCCTAGTGTTGCGGTAGAACCAAAATGGGGTGGCTCGAAAGCCAACATCTGCCCGGACTCGGCAAGCGTGGATTCAATCTCGCTCATCAGCGTGCCAGCACGGGCAGTAAGAACCAATTCGCGGGGATCGTAATTGATGATGCCGCAGTGTTCGCTGACATCGAATGCCTGTCCTGTCGACTCACCCGCCGGATCGCGTCCGAGAAAAGTCTTGCTGTTGCCAGCACAGATGTTGAGCGGCGTGCCATCCGTGATGGCCTGCTGGACTTGCTGCTGAAGATCGTTGCTTATGTCTGAACTTTTCATAAATATTTTAAAATTCAAAGTTCTAGGCAAGACAAGGCGCGAGAAAAAATTGCGACAAAATTTGGATTTTCATTAAAAACGCTCCAGTTCAGGGTGCGCCAATTGCCCATTATGCACATGCATCGCGCCGAATTCGGCACAGCGATGCAGGGTAGGCACAGCCTTGCCGGGATTGAGCAGGCCGTTGGGGTCGAAGGCATGCTTTACCGCGTGGAATTGCTGCAATTCCGCGGACTGGAACTGCACGCACATCGTGTCTATCTTCTCCATGCCGACACCATGTTCGCCAGTGATGGTGCCGCCGACCTCTACACATAAGGTCAATATCTTGTGTCCGAACTCCTCGGTGCGTTCCAGTTCACCGGGTTTGTTGGCATCAAACAAAATCAGCGGGTGCATATTGCCGTCACCGGCATGAAACACGTTCGCAACCGGCAGGCCGTATTCTGCGGACCACTCGCTGATTTGCTGCAACACGCGGGGTAACTCGCGGCGCGGAATCGTGCCGTCCATACAATAATAATCTGGAGAGATGCGTCCCACGGCGGGGAAGGCAGATTTACGGCCTTTCCAGAATAGCTGCCGCTCAGCTTCATCTTCCGCTGTGCGTACCTCGGTCGCGCCGCTCAATTGCAACACTTCGCGAGCTGCCATGACGTGTTCAGACACTTCAGCATTCGTGCCGTCCAACTCGCATAACAAGATTGCAGCCGCATCACGCGGATAACCGGCATGCGCAAAATCTTCAGCAGCCTGTATCGCGAGCTTGTCCATCATTTCAAGTCCTGCCGGGATGATGCCTGCTGCGATGATCGCACCTACCGCTTCACCCGCTTTCACCACATCATCGAATGCGGCGAGGATTACCTGCGCACGATCCGGCATGGGCAATAGCTTGACCGTGACCTCAACAATGATGCCCAGCATACCTTCTGATCCGGTCATCAGTGCCAGCAGATCGTAACCCGGCGCATCCAGTGTTTCCGCGCCGATAGTGAGCAGTTCGCCATCCACCGTCACCAACTTGAGTTGCAAGATGTTGTGTACCGTCAGGCCGTATTTAAGGCAATGCACACCGCCGGAATTCTCTGCGACATTGCCGCCGATGGTGCAGGCGATTTGCGAAGAAGGGTCGGGTGCGTAATATAAGTCGTGCTGTGATACCGCCTGTGAAATCGCCAGATTGCGAACGCCGGGTTGTACCCGCGCCATTGCGTTGGCGACATCTACATCTATGATTTTGTTGAACTTTGCCAAGCTGAGCAGTACACCATCTTCCAACGGCAATGCACCACCAGAAAGGCCGGTGCCCGCACCACGTGCCACAACAGGGATATTCATTTCGCTGCACAAACGCATGATTGCCTGCACCTGTGCGACGGTCTCAGGCAAAACCACCACCAGCGGCAAGCGCCGATAAACCGATAATCCATCGCATTCAAAAGGGCGCAAATCTTCTGCATCAGTCAACACCGAAGCGGCGGGCAACAAAGCACGAAGCGCGCGGAACAGAGTTTGATGCTGTGAATCAGGGGGGGTTGATGCGGACATGAGCGAAACAATTGAGTAATTTGTTCGGGTTTGGAATTTCAACAGAAAGTGGGTTGAAAGGCAAATTTCATGGTGAGAATTTGGGAGATATAGTGCACCTATATATATGACAAAAAATTTGCATATTTTTAACCATTTTGATCAAAAAATGGACAATTCATGCACAAAAAACGGCGCATATAGTGTGTAGTTTGATCAAAAAGTAACCCGTGTTTGTGGAATGGGTAAATGAGCAGTCCTAGCGATTTTTGACGATCAATTATTCGGGTTTGCGATGCGTAATTTTTCAGTGGTGAATAAATTTTCATGGGATTTTAGAAAATTTTCGTGACCAAGCTCACTACCATGATCTGCATGTCCATAAATATAGGATGAGAGTGTTGAGATATGCGGCCCATCTGTTTGATTGACTTGTTCAGTGCAATCTGTCACGATTCGAATCAAATATGGTCAATTTATGCAGAAAATTTATCGTCGTCCTGATGGCTATCTGGCTGCCTCTTTTTGCGGGTAATGCTTTGGCTATGACGGTCACTATGCAGACCATGACAGGGCAGACCATGACAGGGCAGACCATAGTAAGAGACTCTCACGCAGTTCAGATGCGCGGGGTTGAATCGCATCATTCCGGGCATGTCGCCACCCTGCATCAATCTCCAGCGCTGGTCGGGAACATGGCTGAAGTTCATTGCGGCGTACACGACCAAGACACACACAGCGATTGTGGCGTTTGTGCATTCGCATGTTCCGGTCATGCGGTGACAACCAGTTTTGAGATCGCCAAAATCTCCCCTTCGTTACAGTCTCCCATGTCTGTTCCACTGCGATTTATCTCTACTACTTTCAAACCACTCCTTCCTCCTCCGCTTGCATGATTTGATGCGGGGCAAATCCATCTGCTGATTCTGCTAGCGTAGTTTCCGGCCGACACCTGACGATAGTCCGAATTTCTGTCCCGCATTGCATGGTGGCTTGCCGCAGTCCGTCTAAGTCTTAGAGAAGACAGCAAATTTTCGCTTTTTTTGATAATGTATTTACAGGAAGTGCTTTTATGAAAAACTATTCTTCAATTTCCTTACCCGTGCCGAATATGGCACGCCGCCGGTTTGTGCAAGGGTTGGCAGCAGGTGGTTTGTTGCTAGGTATGCCATCACTTTTTAAGCCAGCTTGGGCAGGCAGTGCGGACACCGTCACCGGCGCTGCGCCAGAGCTTAGCGGTACAGATTTCAATCTGGTGGTGGCAGAGTCGCCCGTCAATTTCACCGGTAATCCGGGCATTGCGACCACCATCAACGGGTCGATTCCTGCGCCTACGCTTCGATGGCGTGAAGGCGATACGGTCACGATCCGCGTGACCAACAAGCTGCGCGAATCCACCTCCATACACTGGCATGGCATTTTGCTGCCATACCAAATGGATGGTGTGCCGGGTATCAGCTTTACGGGCATTGCGCCGGGGGAGACGTTCACGTACCGGTTTAAGGTAGGCCAAAGCGGGACATACTGGTATCACTCGCATTCCGGTATGCAGGAAATAACGGGCATGTACGGTGCCATCATCATCGAACCGAAAGAGGGAGAGATGATTCGGGCAGATCGTGACCATGTGATCATGCTGTCAGACTGGAGTGATACTGATCCGTCGCATCTGTTTGCGCTACTCAAAACGCAGAGCGACTATTCCAATTACAACCAGCCTACCGCTAGAGACTTTCTCCGCGATGCCTCAAGAGACGGTTACAAAGCCGCGATTGATAAACGCGGCATGTGGAATGAGATGCGCATGAATCCGACTGATCTGGCAGATCTATCGTCCAGTGTCATGACCTTCTTGATGAATGGCACAACACCGGCAGGCGGATGGAAAGGTTTATTCAAACCGGGAGAAAAGGTACGCCTGCGTATCATCGGCGGCGCATCCAACACCTTCTTCGACGTGCGCATTCCGGGACTGAAGCTGACGGTCGTTCAGGCGGACGGGATGAATGTCGAGCCGGTCAGCGTGGATGAATTCCGCATCGGCCCCGGCCAGACCTGTGACGTAATCGTCGCGCCTAAGGACGATGCTTACACCATCTTCGCACAGACCATGGATCGCACCGGCTACGCTCGCGGCACGCTTGCCGTGCGCGAAGGCCTGACCGCTGCCGTGCCTGAGCTGGACAAAGCGGAATGGCTCAGCATGGGCGACATGATGGGCAGCATGGGCGGTGCGCTGGGGAATATGCAACACGGGGCGGGTATGCAACATGGCGACCACAGCATGGATCACAGCATGGATCACAGCATGCCGATGGACCACAGTACACACGACATGAGCAAATCAGCCACCCGTAGTCCGGTGCGACACGCCAGCACCGAATATGGCCCCAGCACCGATGCGCGTGTGGATATGCCGCGCACCAATCTGGACGATCCCGGTGTCGGGCTGCGCAACAATGGTCGCCGCGTACTCACGCTGGCTGACCTTCACACCATCGGTGGTACACCCGATAAACGCGACCCTGAACGCGAGATCGAACTACACCTCACCGGCAACATGGAGCGCTATACCTGGTCGTTAGACGGACTGGAGTTCGGGCAATCCACACCCGTACATTTCCGGCACGGTGAACGTCTGCGCGTCATATTGCATAACGACACCATGATGACGCACCCCATGCATATGCACGGCATGTGGAGCGATCTGGAAAATCCCGATGGTCGCTTCCAAGCACGTTTACACACCATTCCGGTGCAACCCGCGCAGCGCATCAGCTTTCAAGTGACAGCCGATGCGCTGGGTCGCTGGGCATGGCATTGCCACCTGATGTTCCACATGCATGCAGGCATGTTCCGCGAAGTCGTGGTGGCTTGAATGAAGCTGACTAACAAAAATGATTACATCAAGAAAGATTACATGATGAATACAACATTAAAAATTGCCATCGCTATGGTCATCGCCATAAGCCTGCCAAGCGCATGGGCAGAAGATCAACCCATGTCATCAGATAACGGCGCAATGCAAGGCATGGATCATCACCACATGCATGAAGCAGAAATGCAGCAGGACGATGCAATGGCCAATGACATGAACAGTGACAAGCCAGAAATGGACCACTCCGGCATGGACCACTCCGGCATGGATCATTCGCAACATAACGCCTCCCCGAAGAATCCTTCAGATGAAGGCACGCGTGATCCGCATGCTTACTCCGGCGGGCACACGCTCGATTCCGGTGCTTATGCCCTGCCGGGGCCGCGAATGCTAAAGCTGGCAGATGAACACAACTTCGGCTTGATCGCATTCCACAAACTAGAGCGTTTGCAAAGCAGTGACGCCATCGCAACCGCCTATGATGCAGAAGCCTCGTACGGACGAGATTACGACAAGCTGGTCATCAAGGCCGAAGGTGAGGCCCAGGGTGGCAATCTACACAGCAGCACCGAGCTATTGTGGCAACATGCCATAGCCGCCTTTTGGGATGTGCAACTGGGCGTGCGTCATGACAAAACCCCCGATACCACCGACAACTGGCTAGCATTGGGGCTGCCGGGGCTGGCACCCTATTGGTTCGAAATAGACGCCACCGCCTACGTCGGTGATAAGGGCAAAGCCGCCCTGCGCCTGGACGTGGAATATGACCTCATGTTCACCCAACGGCTCATCCTGCAACCGCAAATCGAACTCAACCTGCATAGCAAATCTGATCCCGCACATGCAATCGGAAGCGGACTGTCACAAGCCGCCGCCGGGCTGCGCCTGCGCTATGAATTCACCCGACAGTTCGCGCCATATGTCGGTATCGAATGGGAAGGCGTGTTCGGCGAGACCGCCGACTTCGCCCGTGCCGCTGATGAAAAAGTCAGTGAGTCGCGCTGGGTTGCGGGGTTGAG
>Ga0209992_10003972_pt1 | contig 11995 bp, 8 predicted proteins | sample 2SBtaG_2_FD_182564 | JGI IMG/M metagenome (GOLD analysis project Ga0209992, IMG submission 182564) | Deep subsurface microbial communities from Kolumbo volcano to uncover new lineages of life (NeLLi) - 2SBTROV12_ACTIVE470 metaG (SPAdes)... | ecosystem: Environmental > Aquatic > Marine > Volcanic... | reverse complement strand
ACTGTCTATCACCACTCGCACACCTTCTATGGTCAAAGATGTTTCGGCCACATTGGTGGTTAATACCACCTTCCTTCTTCCTTGAGGTGCAGGTGCAATAGCAAATTGCTGTTGTTGTTTGTTTTGTTCGCCAAATAAGCTAACAACGTCAATGTTATCAGTTAGTAAGCCTAAGTTTTGCGCTACAAAGTTGATTTCTTTTTGACCTGGAAGAAAAACTAGAATACTGCCAGATTGCTCCTCAATCGCTTTATGTATGACATTAGGTATGGCTGCCAGCCACTCACGCTCGTTTCGAAGTGGCACATAAATCTCTTCTACAGGATAACTTCTACCTTCAGAACAAATTAAAGGGCATTGTAAAAACTGTTGGTAACGTTCGGAGTCTAATGTCGCCGACATAACTAAGATTTTAAGGTCATCTCTCAGTGCACTTTGGCTTTCCAGAGATAAAGACAGCGCTATATCCGCTTGTAATGAACGCTCATGAAATTCATCAAAGATAAGTAGATCAATACCGTCTAATTCCGGGTCTTGCTGCAGCATGCGTGTTAAGACCCCTTCGGTGACAATCTCTAAACGAGTCTGTGCACTGATTTTCGCTTCTTGTTTAATTCTGAGGCCGACCTGTTCACCGACAGCCTCCCCCAATTGAGAGGCTAAAAATGTTGCAATATTGCGTGCTGCTAGTCTTCTTGGCTCTAACATGACAATTTTTTTATATTGTCCTGATTGCATTAATTGCATTGGCAGCCAAGTTGACTTACCCGCACCAGGTGGCGCTTGTAATAATACCGTGGGGTGAGATATGAGAGATTCGTTAAGTTGTGAATAAACCGACTCTATTGGCAGCACTAGTACGCTCTTTGTGACAAACTTTTTGCCAAGTTTATCATGTTAAAGCGACTTTATAATATCTTCACGATTTGAGATTGCTTTTAACTTACGTTGCGTAATTAAGGCTCGTGTATCTCGTAAAATTGATTTTGCATCAAAAGGCTCATGATCGACCAGCCCTGTCGCACCAACCCAAGCATTCCGCCCTCCATTTTTCGCTAGATATAAGCAGAAGTCTGCCAGTTCAATTGTTTGCTCCCAATCTAAAATTGATTTGTCGTGAACTAGCGGAATAGGTGTAAAACCAAATGAAGCTGTCACAGAAATACGCTCGTTGTTCGCAGTAAAATCATACTCTTCAATATTTAGTCTGATCCGTTCAAGAATTTCCGCAGCTGCCTTTCGAGAAATGTTCGGCATAATCAGCAAGAACTCTTCTCCACCCCAGCGGATTACAACGTCATTTTGCCTAATCGTACTCTTTAGCACTTTAACAAACGACTTCAGCACCACATCACCCGCGTTGTGCCCATAACTGTCATTGATTTGCTTAAAGTGGTCGATATCTATCAAACACATAATAGTTGACTCTGAGAAATTCCCCTGAGGTAAATACTCGTCAATATGCGTAAATAAAAAGTGGCGATTGAAAGAGTTCGTTAAACTATCGGTGTAGCTTAATGTTTGTAGTTGTTTATTTCTTAGCGCCAGTTCCTGAGTTCGCTCTGCAACTTGCTGCTCTAAAATGTTTAATGTGCGTTTACTTTGCCAACGCCAGTACATAAAAAACAAAAAGGTAAAAAGCAGTACAACAATGAGAATGATACGTTGCTGGGTAAGCGCAGTATTTTCGATTGCCTGTTTTTGTTGCATAATCTGCTGCTGCTTTATCGCATTTTCTTTTTCTAGCAAAGTCAGCTGCTGCTTCTGCTGCTCAAAATCAAATTTGGCCTCTAATTGAAGGAGTTTGTTGTTTCTCTTCTGAAGGTCTAATGCCTTTTGTGTAAATGCAAAACGCTTCAAATATAAATGAGCCCATTGATAATCTTGAATTTGAGCAAAACTCGACGCCAAAGTATGTTGTAATTCGGCTTGCTGCTCTAAGAAACGGGTATGAAAAGTACTCTTTAACGCATCTTGCGCAGTTAAAATTGCTTTTACAAACAGACCAGCCTGTAAATAAACCTTTGCTTGTAGAACTTTAATTATCAATTGGGTGTATTGGTATTGATTGCCAATATTGTAATGAGCAATCTGATCTAGGAAGTCTTGTGCCTCAATATGCTCACCGAGCCTCAGTTTAACTTTTGCTTTTTCAATTAATAGCTCAACAAAAACATCCTTATTGGCATTCGACTTATTTATTTCACTATCAAGCACATAAAGCGCTTGTAAATAGCTGCCTTGATGAAAATAAATACGTGATTTCCATAAATTTATTTTTGCTTTCAAACGGCTCACCGCTGGTAATTGCGCCATCAACAAATCAATTTTTTGCATTTTTTCATTGGCTTGTTTAAAACGCTCCAGTGACACTTCTAAACCAACAATTGATAAATATACTTTTATTAATAAGCCTGGATCTTGCAATTCCATAGCAATATCCAAAGCGGCTTGATTTAACGTTAAGCTTTCTCGGTAATCTCCATAACGATGTTTTAGAAGCGCTACCAGCAAAAGTGCCTCGGCTTGCACACTTTTATTATCTACGGCTTGAGCCTCTTGCTCTAAAGATTTTAAATTTGGAAGTAGCTTTAAATCATAGGTGGCTAAAACTGCTTTTTTATAAATTTCTAGCTTTGCTGGCAGCTCAGCAAAACGCTTAGTCTGCAATTTTGTCGTCGAGGTGCTTTTACTTAAAGCTTCGAAGCCATAAAAGAAAAACAGTAATGCAAAAAAGGTTTGAAAACATTTACTCATTTTTGCCCCGGATTTAGCATCTGTATATTTATTGTTTGCCAATCCGTGACCTTCTCATTTATGAAACCTGACTGCTTTAACGCTTTTTCTATCGTGCCATTTTCTCGCAAAATCGCTAAACCTTTATTTAATGCCTCAAATACCGCTTTTCCTTCTGGGTGACGCTTACTGACTACAAAATGTCTTGAATCAGGTAAAAAAACCTTCAAATTATTAATTGGAACATAAAGCCTATTTTCGAAGTTTAGTTCAAGGGTTTCGCTTACACTAAAATTAATCAACATGGTATCGACAACGTTGGTTTCGACCATCTCTAACATGGTTTCCCAAGGACCTATAAAACTGACTATGCTCAATTCCGTATTATGTAAAGCTCGCCAATCTACTTTCCACCTTGGATTAGCAACTACTGTTAAGTTATCCAGTTGGTTTTTTTGAATGTTATGAAGATGAAGGTTACGCTTTGCCACATATAAACCAGCTTCATATTCACCAAACTTAACAAGGGGTTCACTGACATAGAGTGAGCCCCGATAATCGAGAATATCTTCATGCCAAACTGAGCGTGCCAAAATAAGGCTGTCGCCAGAAATCAAATCTGAATATTCTAAAATGTTTACTGAGGGTTTCGGGTTAAAAACAATCGGTTTATCTATTCCACCTAGAATTAGGGCTTGCTGTAAAAGGATCATTTCAACAATTTCTATGTGAGAGCCTTTAGTCGTTGCATGAAAGTCATTAACTTCTTGGACTGAACGACCATTTAAGAAATTTTGATATCTATGTGTGAAGTTTTCACTTTGAATGATGTCTATCACCATAGGAGGTTTAGCAAACCCTAAAGAAGAGAAAAGCAAGGACAGGACTAAGAAGATATACCGCATAGATAACACCATCACACTCGTGCAGACTATGCACTTTTTGTGAACATTATATGAGCGACAGCATTAAGATCAATAAATTTAATGCAAAAGGATTAATTTATTTTTTATAAAAGAACAAAAAATTTACAAGTTATGTATTTATAGGAACAAACTTACAAAGCGCTTATCAAATATTTCGTGTTTCAATGAATATCTTAGTGGTATTATTCTTTCAAAATTTAATAAGGTGGCGTGATCATGGAAAAATACGAAGAGCTACTCGTCTCAATTAGAAAAGTCATACGTGCAATTGATTTACATTCGAAGCAATTGAACAAATCTTCTGGCCTTACAGGACCACAATTATTAATCATGCAAGAAATTGCTCGAGTAAAAGGGGTCACTGCAAGCTTAGTGGCTAAGCAGATCAATCTAAGTGCAGCAACGGTTACCAATATATTAGATAGGCTTGAGAATAGAAACTTAATTCAACGGGTTCGAAGCTCCGAAGATAAACGCCGTGTAAGCCTATTCTTAACAGATGATGGTAAAGCAGCTTTAATTGATGCGCCACAACCGTTACAAGAGCATTTCATACAGAAATTTTGTCAATTAGAAGAGTGGGAACAATCTTTGCTCCTTTCTTCTATGCAGCGCATTGCTTGTATGATGGATGCGACTGAGATTGATGCAGCGCCAGTACTTGAAATCGATCCAATGCATTTGAGCAGTCAAAAGCAAGGGACTGAATAGCCTTCGCAAAATTGGGCAGCTACTAGGTTGCTGCCCAATTTTATTGATTAACTATCTAATTTACAGAACCATAAGTTCATTGACTTAAATTCATCTTCGATCCGGTTATTATTCATTAACCGACCGCCATATTCATATTGTTGCTGTGCAAACACCTTGTTAATAGGTAAAGACGTTGCTAGGCATAAAGTATAAACATATCTTATATTTTGTTGCTGCAAAGCATACTTAACCCTATTCAACAGGGCTGATGCAATACCTTGATTTTGAAACTGTGACATTACACCTAAATCGTATACACGCGCGTTATTAGTGTCTTTATCTAATTCGACTCGCAAACAACCTACTAGGATCCCCATATAATCCGCACAATAGTATTGTATGCCTTGTTCAATACTTAGCTTGATAAAGTTTTCATTACTAATGGGTGACGAGTAGTTAGAATAAACTTGCGCATAAAGCTTACTAAGTGCTCGAAGGTCTGTTTGATTGCACTTTCTAAATTGAACGGGTTCATTAAATTGTCCAGCATGCCAAACTCTTGCTTTAATCGCATCAGCAACAACCACATCATATTGTGTAGCTAACTTGCTGCACTCTCGATTTTTATCGAGAAAATAAGAAATAAATACCGCATCCTCATTACCAAAATAACCAGGTACTGTTGCTTCAATTTTGTAGCCTTTTTTTAAAAAAGAAAGTAACTGCGAGCCTTTTATTTTCGCAATAATTTTGCCGTACCCTTGTGAAAGGGCAACTTGAAGCAACACATCATGAAACGTATTAGGTGCCTTTATAGTCGCGTCAGTAACATAAATTCGGCTGTTTAACTGACCGTGGCGGATTTGATTAAATTCAACAATTTCATCGCAGTCGTAATAACTGTTTGATACAGCTGACATTATCTCTCCAAAATAAGTTAATGCGAGAAAACACTTACTAAATACAAACCATTATCGAAAATAGTTTGACTTGAAACTTTAAGATACACAAAAAATCACGCAAATCATTAAGATTATTTTTTTTCATTGTTTTATAAATCCACCCAAGGCAAATGTGACGAAAAGCGGATTTCAAATACTTTGTATTCGAAATATATTAACAATTATTAGAACTCGAATCAAATTACCGTTTGAGGAGAAAACTAGTTAGAATGGCTATATTTATAAGCTTATTTTACGTAGTTTTAAAAATATTACCTCAGAAGATAAATTCTTATTCCCTGATGCCAATCTGCATGAAGATTGGGTCAGTTTTATCAAAACTCTGGTGTACACACTTTTAAAATTCTATGTCAGCAAAACAAATAGGTTCAAAGCAATTTAAAACGTATCAAATATTTTTTAATATCCTGCAAAGACTATCTTTGACAAGTGATGTTGCCGAAGCCAACTTCAAAAAATGTTCTACTCGGTTTAGCTCGGATGAATACATTGACAGCCTAGTCAATGTAAATGTTTAAAATGGCAGGCAGTAACATAATGTTTTAAAACTTAAACGGATCATGGGACGCTCTTTTTAAGGTATCTGTTCTAAATTAAGAAAGGTAATTGTTATGAAATAAAACTCGGTATTTGAAATACCTAGAATTAAACATCTCAAAAAAGGACTGATAATAATTCTGACGACAGTTTAGTTGTGAGTGAGTAGGTTTTGGAGGTCAGCGAACTGACCATACTGATGTTAGCGGTTCGAGAGAGACCACTTTGGGCTGTAGTTTACGATTTCAGAACATAAAGCGAAAACATAACCAACAGAAAGAATAGTGTAAAAACAGAAAAACTCTGTAAGGTTTTTATATGTATTCATGATTTCCTCTATATTTTGCTTATTCAGTTACTATACTAATCATTAGAACTCAAATCATCAAGTTTGTTTTTTGAACTTTTTGACCGAACAGAAGTTAAGCCCCCCTGTTAGAATTATAAACATATGTTTTTAAATGATTTTTTATTAAAGTTTTATCTTTTAGGTATAACTTTTATTTTTATGTGGAGAATAATTAGATATGAAAGTAATTTTTCTAAAACGAAAATAAGTTGATTTCTGGTTAGTGACACTTGTAATGTTGCATTTTTTATTTCTAATTTGTTTTTATTTAATATATTTCGTAAAAGCTTAGGGTACTAACCTTTTTATTTTGGTTAATAGTAAAAGATGCGATAAAGCCATTTACCAAATAAGCTTCTTATCATTAGTCCATTTACTAGAAAAGCCCAAAAAATAATTAAATGTTACTAACCATACAAGTATGTATTTACACGTGAGATGACATACTTATATAGATTGCTACTAAACAACCAAATTAGCATTTACAGCCAGAAAAAAGCTACAAACACAAATTATTTTAACTATAAATTTAACTACTCAAACAAAAATAATTGAAAGTAAAAAAACACAAAACAAAGACCATTAAAAACAATAAGATAGGGGAATTAAATCATCTAAAAAAAAGTTCAGAATTCGTAATAAACTTGAAGAACTACTTAGAACTCTATAGAATTTATTTTAATTGAATGGTCAATTAATAAAAAGTTATGCCAAAAGTAGGAATGGAACCGATACGTCGCCAACAACTCATTGAAGCAACGTTAGAGTCGGTCGCAGAAGTGGGCTTACATGCCACGACCATAAACAGCATCAGTAAGAGAGCGGGCTTATCCTCAGGGATCATTAGCCATTACTTTGGGGGAAAACAGGGTCTCATCGAGGCCACTGTACGCTTTTTATTAAATAGTTTGAAAACCAGTTTGATCAGTAAAACTCAGCAACATTGCTCTGCTGAAGAGCGGTTAATGTTCATTGTTGAAGCTAACTTTTCAGTTATTCAACAACAAACCAGTAGCACAAAAACTTGGTTAAGTTTTTGGGCGCAATCAATGCACGATGAACAATTGCACCGATTACAAACCGTAAATGCAAAACGCTTATACAGTAACCTAGCCTTTTCTTTCAAAACGTTAATGCCAGAAAACGATGCCAAACGCGCGGCTAAATTAGCAGCGGGTACGATCGATGGCTTATGGCTAAGGGCTGTTTTAAGTAAGGCCTCCGAGCAAGAATTTAAGCAAGCTGAGCAGCTTGCAAAACATTATGTGTCTTCCCTCATTTCATCTTGTGGAGCTTAAAAATGACCACACCTGTTTATCAGAACTTTATCCATGGCCAATTTGTGCCAAACCAAAGCAAAGAAACTTTTGCAGTGAAAAACCCTGCAACTGACGAAGTGATTTACCATGTCGAAGTTGCAGATGAGTCAATTCAAGAAAAAGCCATTGCCAGTGCACGCGAAGGTTTTGCAGCTTGGTCAGCAATGGCTCCAATCGAAAGAAGTCGAATTCTAAATAAAGCAGTGTACTTATTACGTGAACGTAACGACGAGCTAGCAAAAATTGAAGTATTAGACACAGGAAAACCAATTCAAGAAGCGGACTGCGTCGACATTCAAACTGGCGCTGACGTGATTGAATACTTCGCAGGTCTTGCACCAACACAAGTCGGTACACAACAACCCGTTGGTAACGACTTTTTCTATACCCGCAAAGAGCCTTTAGGTATTTGTGCAGGTATCGGCGCATGGAACTACCCGCTACAAATTGCCTGTTGGAAATCAGGCCCCGCTCTTGCTGCTGGTAATGTTTTAATCTTTAAACCATCAGAAGAAACACCTCTAGGTGCAATTAAGCTGGCTGAAGTCTTCATTGAAGCAGGCATGCCTGCAGGTGTATTCAACGTCGTGCAGGGTGCTGCAGAAGTCGGACAATGGCTGACAACACATCCTGAGATCGAAAAAGTATCGTTCACTGGCGAAGTTGGCACAGGTAAAAAAGTCATGCAGAGCGCAGCATCGAATTTAAAAGATGCGACCATGGAGCTTGGCGGCAAATCACCTTTAATCGTATTTGATGACGCCGATATCGCAGAAGCTGTAAGTGCGGCCATGTTGGGCAATTTTTATACTCAAGGCGAGATCTGTACTAACTGTACTCGTGTATATGTTCACAAATCGGTTTATACGCAATTTATTAAAGAGCTTAAAGCGCGCACTGAAGCAAATATTATCGCAGGAGATCCCCTTAATCCTAATGTTAATCTGGGCGCGCTTATTTCCAAAAAACACCAAGAGTTGGTGCTGGATTACATCGAAAAAGGCAAAGCCGAAGGTGCCACTTTACTAACTGGTGGCAATGCTTTATCGCCTGAATCTGCCCCTAATGGTTACTTCGTTGCACCAACTATTTTTACTGACTGTACTGACGACATGACCATTGTCAGAGAAGAGATCTTTGGCCCAGTTATGAGCGTGTTAGTTTTCGAAGATGAAGCTGATGTGATCACGCGCGCTAACAATACTGAGCTAGGGTTAGGCGCCGGTGTATTTAGTCAAAATATTCAACGCGCGCACCGTGTTATCCACCAGCTTAAGGCCGGTATTTGTTGGATAAATAGCTATGGCAACTCCCCTGCCGAAATGCCAGTTGGCGGTTACAAACAATCAGGTATTGGTCGCGAAAATGGCATCGAGACTTTAAATAGCTATACACAAACCAAGTCGGTTTATGTGGGTATGAGTCAAATCGAAAGCCCATTTTAGGAGTCTAATATGCAGTACGACTACATCATCGTCGGTGCAGGCTCTGCGGGCTGTGTGCTGGCAAATCGCCTTTCAGCGGATGCAAAAAACAAGGTGCTATTACTAGAAACAGGTGGCTCTGATAAAAGTATTTTTATCAAGATGCCTACTGCGCTGTCTATTCCAATGAATACTGACAAGTATGCATGGCAATTTCATACTGAAGCTGAACCTTATTTAGACAACCGAAAAATGCACTGCCCACGTGGCAAAGTATTAGGTGGGTCATCATCAATAAATGGCATGGTGTACGTTAGAGGGCACGCCAAAGACTTTGATGAATGGCAAGCGCACGGTGCACAAGGATGGGGTTACCAAGCCTGCTTGCCCTATTTCAAAAAAGCTGAGAGCTGGTACCAAGGCGAAAACACTTATCGTGGTGGTAGAGGTGAACTGGGCGTCAACAACGGTAATGAAATGAAAAACCCGCTTTATAGCACCTTTATTGATGCGGGCGCTCAAGCCGGATACCCAGTCACAAGGGACTACAATGGTGAGCAGCAAGAAGGCTTTGGCCCTATGCACATGACAGTAAAAGGCGGCGTGCGTAGCTCAACCTCTCGCGAGTATTTAGACCCAATTAAACATCGCAATAATTTAACTGTGGTCACAGGTGCCCTTGTCAGTAAGGTCTGTTTGCTCGATAAAAAAGCCACAGGCGTTGAATATCGTGTGAGTGATAAAGTATGCCAAGCGGATGCTAGTAAAGAAGTTATATTAAGCGCGGGCCCAATAGGCTCTCCTCATATTCTGCAATTATCTGGTATCGGTGAACGCAAAGCCTTAGAAAATGCGGGTATCGAAGTTAAGCATGAGTTGCCGGGAGTCGGTAAAAACTTACAAGATCACCTTGAGTTTTATTTCCAATACAAGTGTAAAAAGCCAATTACTTTAAACGGTAAACTAGGTTTGATTTCGAAGGGCTTGATTGGCACTGAATGGGTATTAAATAAATCAGGGCTTGGCATTACAAATCACTTTGAATCTTGTGCTTTCATTCGCTCAAAAGCAGGTATTGAATGGCCTGATATTCAATATCACTTTTTACCAGCGGCGATCCGTTACGATGGTAAGTCTGCATTTGATGGCCATGGTTTCCAAGTGCATGTCGGGCATAACAAACCTAAGAGCCGAGGGAGTGTGACCATTCAGTCAAGTGACCCGCAGGTGCCGCCGAAAATTCAGTTTAATTACTTGCAACACCAAGACGACATTGAAGGCTTTAGAGCCTGTGTGCGCCTCACGCGAGAGATCATCTCTCAACCTGCCTTTGATGAGTATCGCGATGGCGAAATTCAACCTGGTGAACATATTCAAACCGATGAACAGATTGATGATTTTGTTCGACAAGCCGTTGAGAGTGCCTACCACCCTTCTTGTTCATGCAAGATGGGCGAAGATGAAATGGCCGTTGTGAACTCACAAACTCAAGTTCACGGTATTCAAGGCCTGCGAGTGGTGGACTCTTCCATTTTTCCAACTATTCCAAATGGCAATTTGAATGCACCGACTGTTATGGTCGCTGAAAAAGCCGCAGATATGATTTTAGGAAACGCACCATTAGCACCTATGAATGCCAAGGTGCATTTACATGAAGATTGGCGTAACAAGCAAAGATAAAAAGAATCACACAGGTGCACTTTATTGCTGCACCTTGTTCTCACTGTGAGCCGTTTAGGTTGAATGAGAGCAACGACATATAACAATCATAACGGGAGAAAATATGAGTTATTTCTACTTATTTTGGGAGTGTGACAATGACCTTATGGCTTAGTGCGGGCATTTTATTTACCCTACTTTCAATTGCTTTCATTATATATAAATGGGGCAACGTCGAAGTGGTCGGTGTGACACCGGTCAAAACCTTTACCTTTATTGCTATCTTGTTTACTTCAGGCCTAGATGTTGGCTTAGTGATGTTTCCACTCACTGAGTTTGCTGGTTATGCAGACATAAACGCAAGCCCAGAATATGGCTTCACAAACCCACTTGCTATCGAGTTTGGTTTTTGGGGTTTCCTGATCTGGGGATTCTACTTCCTTACCTGCTTTTATTTCTGTGTAATTGAACCTAAAGTAAAGTTCTTCGAGATCCCTCTAGTAAAACTTATTAATAACGTGGTGATCATCGGTACCTGTGCGTTTACTGCATATCTATTACTTTCAAACTTACCTTGGTATTTACCGAGTATGGGTGATGGCGAGTCGGTCATTCCAACTTTCTATCTCATTGTATTTGCAGCCATAGCGTTTGCTGTTTACTCAAGCACTGACATTAAATATGTGCGCTTTTTAAGTATCACTACCACTTGGGTATTCATTGGGTTAATTGCGTTAATGTGGGCCAATGCCTTCGTATTTGGTGACAGTGCGATTTCGGGTTACTTCAATAACTTTACTTTGATCGGCGACTATTTTGCCAACATGCATCAATTTGTATTGCCGATTAACGATTACCATGAGTTTTACTTATTCTGGTGGTTTGCTTGGAGCATCATGATCGGTCAATTTACTTCACGTTTCGTGGGCGGACTAAAGACCTATCAAGTACTTGCTGCGATGTTGGTATTCCCATCAATTCCAATTGCAGCTTGGTTCGCGGTGCTTTACCACTACCATGAAGCAGGCATTGCCACAGATGGTTTAGTGAATTTTGCTATGGTATTTGTTGGTATTGTATTTGTGATCAACTCACTCGACTCGCTTGTGCGTTTATATACAGATAATTTAGGACTCACAGTTCAAAAACTAGGCAAAGCAAAATACATTGCGCTAAACATCGCGGCACTGTCTCTGTTGACCCTACTATTCAAACTTAACTTTTTACAGATCCAATGGGTTGGCGCCATTGTGATCGGCATTTTCTTCGCCTGTTTTGTTTACATCTTAGTGCAAAAGTACAAAGCCGTAGCCAATATTGAAGGTTCACCAAAAGAAAATGAAATCGACTATACAAAAATAGAAACAATAAGCTAATTATGACAACAATG
>Ga0209992_10003969_pt1 | contig 11998 bp, 12 predicted proteins | sample 2SBtaG_2_FD_182564 | JGI IMG/M metagenome (GOLD analysis project Ga0209992, IMG submission 182564) | Deep subsurface microbial communities from Kolumbo volcano to uncover new lineages of life (NeLLi) - 2SBTROV12_ACTIVE470 metaG (SPAdes)... | ecosystem: Environmental > Aquatic > Marine >... | reverse complement strand
AAGAGCAGTTGAAGTCTGTTGGTGTTGTTAGTCTTACCGATAGAAAGAATATGGGTATTCGAGATGCTGATGGTAATCGTATCATTCAGCTATCAGATAAGGATACAACTCCAGACATATTACCCAATAGATATAGACAGTTAGCTGATCTTATACGTTTCTATGAACCAACTCGTATTCTTGAAACTGGTACATGGAATGGAGGTAGAGCTATCGAGATGGCTTTGGCTGCATTTGATAAGAACAAAGAGGTACACTACATAGGATTTGATTTGTTTGAAGATGCTACTCCACAGACAGATCATGAAGAGTTTAATGTTAAACCTCACAATACACTTGAAGCTGTTGAGAAAAGATTAAAAGAGTTTCAAGAACATATGAAGCAGAAAGATGATAAGATATTTACCTTTGAACTAACCAAAGGAAATGTTAGAGATACATTAAAGGATAAAAAGTTTACATCTTCTGATGCTACAGTTGCACTGATAGGTAGTGGTAATAGTATAGAAACTGTAGCAGTAGAGTATGAAGCACTTAAAGAAGTGCCAGTTGTTATAGCTGATCATTACTTTACTGAAGAAGAAGATGACAAGGGAATACCCCCTGAGAAATATCAAGGAGTTAAGGATGCATTCAACAATGTTAAAACAAAAAAAGTCGATGCTCAAAAGACAACTGATGATGGTTGGACTTCTTTCGATGAACAATCAACCACTCGAAAGTATCTCTTACCTTCGGGTGACAAAGTATCTGGTGGTGGGAATACTCACCTTGTTGTGTTTCTTCATGATCATAACCTAAAGGATATACCAGAGGATCTCAAGAGAGTTCCTATTATTGTACACCCAAGAGACTGTGTACCAAAGGATTACATCAAGAACAATATTAAATCCAATATGACTTTGATTGAACCTAAGAAGTGGTTGACCAAACATCCCGGTCATAAGGGTATAGCTGCTGTTATATCTGCTGGTCCTTATATAGACTATGAAGAACTCAGACAGTTTACAAAAGATAATCCTGATGCCAAACTTATCTCTGTTAAACATGCATATCCCCACCTAATAGAGAATGGTATTACACCTTGGGCTTGCATTATACTTGACCCTAGACCTATAACAGGAGTGTCTACTCACAACATTGTACGTAAAGATTTATTTAAAGATATAGATCTGGATACAAAATTCTTTGTAGCTTCCATGACTGATCCCTCTGTTACTAACTTTCTTATAGAGGGTAAAGCTAACATATGGGGATGGCATGCCTTTACTGACTCATTGAGAAGCAACGATGAGCAGGGTACACAGATACAAAACCAACAGGTAAAACTATCAGAGGATCTAGGTATACCTCAAGGAGCTACTCTAATTACTGGTGGTACTTGTGCTGCCATGAGAGGTATTGGTCTTCTACATACTCTAGGCTTTAGAGATATACATCTATTTGGTTTTGATTGTTGTCGTGAAGAACCTAGCAAAGAAGAGAAGACTGAAACTGTAGGTGATATAGAGGGAGGAGAAACTCCAAAGCCTAAGTATATAGAAGTTAATGTTAAAGATACTACATACTGGACTACTGGTGAGCTTCTAGCTATGGCACAGGATTGTGAGAAAGTCTTTGGAGATGAAGGACTTGAAGGAGTACTATCCTTTCATGGTAAGAAGACAATGGTATCAGATCTCTGGGATATTAAGGAAGAGAAGTTACAGAAACTAAGACCACCTTTTGAGGGGTACTACGAATGAGTGATATACAGGTAATAAAACAACCCCATTCTAATGCTCAACCTCCTGTAGAGAGGAAAGAGATACAGGTAGATCCTAGTCTAAGTAGAGGCAGTCCTTCAGATAGATATAAAAATCTAGTTGAAGAATATAAAACTATGCATAGTTCTGGTGCTGGTATGTTTAATGGAAGAAGCCTTGTAAAGTTTACTGATATTATTCATAACTTTATAAGTAAAAATAAATGTAAAACTTTACTAGACTATGGCTGTGGTAAAGGTCATCTCTATACAGATAAGTATGATACTGTATCAGATCAAATAGATAAACCTGTCAATGAGATATGGGAATTGGAAAGCTTTAGACTTTTTGATCCGGGCTACCCAGAACACAGTGAATTACCGAAAGGTAAGTATGATGCTGTTGTATCTACGGATGTTCTTGAACACGTACCAGAGACAGATCTTGTATGGGTACTGGATGAGATATTAAACTATGCAGATAAGATGGTCTTTTTAAATATAGCTTGCTTCAAGGCACTCAAGACATTATCTGATGGTAGTAATGCACATGTATCTGTATTCAATCACCTTGATTGGCTGGAGCTTATAGCTGCTAGGTTCAATCACTTTAAACATCTTAGTGTATATATCTTTTTCGATATGTTTACAGAGGATGGACAGATGGGATTGAAGGGATTTAAAATATCCCATGAAGACAATACAATAAGAGTAATTCAACTACAACAAATGGAGGGGTAAATGTTAGGTATAGCAGACTCAGTAATAGGAATAGCAGGGAAAGTTCTTGATAAGTTTGTCGAGGATAAAGACCTTAAAAAGAAATTAGATCATGAGTTAAGATCACAGATTGTATCCTTGGATCTGGCTCAAGCTCAAACGAATCTGGAGCAAAGCAAGCACTCATCTATCTTCGTTGCCGGGGCTAGACCGGCTATCATGTGGATATGTGCCTTTGGTTTGGGTTGGCAGTTTGTCTTTCAACCTGTAGCTGTATGGGGTATAGCTGTTAGTGGAGCAGATATAGTATTACCTATTATACAGACGGAAGGTCTTATGTCTTTAACTCTTGCCTTACTAGGTCTTGGTTCTATGAGAACGGCTGAGAAATGGAAAGGTGTTCAAAGAAATAATATGAAAAGATGATTGAAAGATTCCTAAATTGGTTACAGAAAAAACTTGAAGAAAAGAAAAAAGAACCTAGATATTTAGGAGGGAAACATAATAAATAATATATTCATTCCTATTTTAGGTTTGTGGACTATCTTTGTACTAAGTATAATTATTATTGATATTCTTTGTGGAAAGTGTATAACTTCATGACTGAAAATAAATTAACTAAACAAACTCCAACTCATACTATAGATTGGTATATAAAATGGGTAGCTTCTATTATACTTGTTGTTGCTGTAATACTGACAAGTAATAATATCTACCCATACAATCTTGTCTTCCATGCTATTGGTATGCTTGGTTGGTTTATAGTTGCAATGTTCTGGAATGATAGAGCATTACTTATTATTAATGCAGTATCGTTTGCTTTACTTGTTGATGGAATGGTATCCTACTATGTTAAATGATAAACAAGAGAAGTTTGCTCAAGCTTATGTTCTTCATCGTAATGCTACTGAAGCTGCAAAGGCAGCAGGTTATGCAGCAGCATCTGCTTATAATCAGGGATATAGATTATTACAGTCAGATGAAATAGCTGAAAGAATAAAAGATCTTGAACAAGAACTCGAAACAAATGTAGATGTTATAGATGAGATTGAAAATCAATATGCATATGCAAAATCAAATGGACATGTTAATAGTGCAATCAAAGCACTTGAATTACTCTCTAGAGTAAGGGGTGCTAACTCTGACATCAATACAAATCTAGATGAAGAAACATTAGAGTCTGCAATTATAGGATGTTTAAATGTTTTAGGTGAAGATAAGGTATATGACCTTCTATCCAAGTGTGACTTTAGTGTTTATGAGGAAGAAGAGGAAAACTTAGAGGAGGAGAGCCTTACTGAAGAGCCATCTCTAGAGTCTCTAGACCCTACCCTGCTTGGAGAAACAGATACTTCTGTATGAGGCTTAAAATGCCGTACAAAAGATTTACCTTCCTTGACCCCTATATCTCTTAAAGCTACGTCTTTTATGCTTATTCTTAGGTTTAGATAGAGGACTTGTTCCTATACTGGTACGTTTCTTGGTAGGTATAGTATAAACAAATACTTTCTGTTGAGCCATTACTTATAGCTCCACACCCAAGGTCTAGGATGTACGTCACTATTCTCCATAGTATCTATATGAATAAACCTTCTATCATGTGGCCCTCTCTGAGATACACCTATACCAGTAAAGCCATGTTGTATAGCTAATCTCATTAGCCTATAAGCTGCCTTACCACTAACCACTACATCAACTGCTTTACCATATAGGTGAGGTGAGTTAGATGCCCCACCTATTGTAGTATTATAAGCAATACTTCTGTATCCCGAACTTATAATCATAGGCTCATTAAATTCTTTTCTGAGTGCTACAAGCTTTTCCATAAACTCTTCGTCCATTTCACATTCGTCTGTACCACTACACTTTAATTCGTCCACTGAGAAAAAATCCCACATTATTCTTTTTTCCTTCTTACTGTTGTTGGATGCACTCCATTGTGCATATGATAAAGTCTATCAACATCTCTCTCTAAATCTTTTAGACGAGTTGCTATAGCTCCATCTCTTTCACTTTGTTCCTTCAGTATTTGAGGAGACAGTATATCATTTGACATTGTATCTATACTGCTGATAGCTACTGCTTGTTTAGCTTCTACTTTATCAAGTCGAGTATTAAGTTTATTAACTTCAGCTTTCATCTCTTCCATCTGAGTAATCATACCACGTATGGTAGTCTTAAGAACTCCATAGGTAGCAGCAAGTCCTGCCAGTACAGTACCTAGTGTAACAAGTTCTCTTGGTCCTAGCTCAAGCATTATAAAACCTCACTTATTCTACTAACTCAAAATCATCAGAAATTTCTATATTACTTTTAAGAGGCATACCTGCAAATTCTGCTGATATTTCAGCTAAATCTGAAAGAAGAGTTGCACTAAAACTTTTCTTTTCTAGTACTCTTCTTAATTTTTCATCTAATTCTATTTGATCAGGCATAAAAATTCCACCTTCTGCTTTTAATCCTTCTTTAACACGATTAGCATAAATTACTTCATCAGGAATTTTGTAATAAAATTTATCTGTAACAGAACTTAAAATTCTTTCAAGACCAAATGGAGTTTTATTACCTTCTTTATTTGTATAAGATACTTGTTTAAATATTTGTATTTTATCTGATAGATCTTGCATAGATTTATATTTAGCTTCTTGCAATTCCCTATATCTATTCATTAATGTTTGTCTAATTTCAGGAGTATAAGGTTGATCAGGTAAATCTTGTAGTGTTTTCATAAAAGCATCTTTAGTTGTATTAAGTTTTCTAATATCATCTGATAAATTAAAACCAACAGCTTTTTCTAAATTCATAGTAATAGGTCGAATACCAGTTGTCATCCATGACATAATATCTCTTGAGGTTTGAGGAAAACCATATCTATTGATACCTTTATTTAATTCTCTAATTTTTTCTGAATCTAATGCTTCAACATATTTATCCATAATTTGTAATGTTCCCGGTAATAGAGCAGGACGTAATTCATTATATACTCTTCTAAAATTCTCTACACTAAAACCTTCTTCTCCCGGTACTTCTGAATAATCTTGACGTATACTATCTATTATACCTTCAGTTACAAATTTTGGATTTGCATATGGACCTATTACAGATTTACTCATACCTTTTAAAACTTCATCTATTTCTACATCACTTACATCTTTACCAGCAAGAACCTTTCCAAGCAAAGCTCTTATAGGAACTTTAAGATAATCCATTGCATCAAAAGAATAAGAATTGCTATATCTAGTTATAATATTACCATCTTTATCTTCTATAAAAGCTTGATCATGCAATCTCTTTCCACTCTTAGCCCAATCTGGAGATAATAAATCAATAGTTCTATGTTCAATATCAGTTAATCCTAATTGTTGATTATTATCATTAACTGCATATTCTATACCTGCTCCTGTAATACCAATACCTGTTAATCTTTTTAAACCATGCTTTATTAAATTTACATTACCAGTTTTTACTCCATTTTTTAAATCTGTAAATCCATATTTAATTATATTTTTAGAAGTTCTAACCATTTCACTGGGAAATAAAGCATATGTACCTATAGGTAATCTAGATAATGTTCTAGCTGCTGGTGCTGCTACAGAATAAGATGGCATTGTATCTCTAACCCTTTGGGCTGCAAGATCAAATAGTTCATCAGCAGATTTAGTTCCTTTATGTATAGCTTTTAGTGCTGCATGTTCAGCTTCAAAAGCTATTAATTTAGAATAAGTATCAGGACTACCATAAGCAGTAGAAAGTTTTGACATTCCTTCACTATAGAGTCCACCTAATTTTCCAGCTTTAGATCTAACTTTTTTTCCATATGTATTAATATTTTGAAATATCATTTCAGATGTTAAATCTGTATCTATTACTCCTGCTCTTTTTAATTTATCTAATTTATCTAAAGCTGCTCTATTAACATATCCAGCAACTCCGGGTATTTTTACAAAACCAACTTTAGCTGTTCGTATAGGAGCCAATGATTGACCAAAAGTATTTAATGATGTAAGAGCTTGTGATCCTAACTTTGTATTAAATAGTACTCCATTACTTACCAATCCTTGAATAGCACCATAAGTATTAATAAAGTAAGCAGGAAAATCTAATAAAGTTTGAGTAGATTGTCCATAAGCTGCTAGTTGTGCAAAAGATCTACTTAAAAAATTTCCTCCTGTAGGATTAAATAACTCTAAACCCTTTTTTATATAAGCATATGTTTGAGGATTTACATATATATCTCTTAATAATTTAGATCTTCCACCTAAATTTCCTATAGCTTCTTCACTTAAAGTTGCAAGTTTACCTCTTTCGTCAATTCCTCCTACTTTTGATCCTACTACTTTTGTTCTTGCTCCACCTATTCCCGGTATTAATCCTTTAAGTTCTACTTCTTTACCAGCATTCTTTCTAAAAAAATTATCAATTTCTGTAAAATATTTTAATTCAGCTATTACTTTATTTTGATTAGAAAGAGTTGCAGATATTTTAGAAATAGGATCTTTAACTTCTCCAAGAAGTTCTAGAATTGGTTTTTTAATATTAGGATCTTTTTTTCTTAAAACTTGAGCAGCTTTACTAGAAGTTTTTCCTACCTCTACAGCCATATTTTCAAATAAATTATTTAATAAACCACCAGATTCTTTTCCAGATAATCTTTCTACTATAGTCATAATAGTACCATTTAAATCTTTTTCTTCTACTCCTTGATTTCTTAACATATTTTTAGCATTTTCAATTTTACTTAAAAATGTAGTATTTACTTTTTTACCTGACCAAGGAACATATCCTAATGCTTTTTTAATTTCTTTTAAATACTTTGGATTGTTAGAGGCTTCAAACATACGAGTAAAATAAACTTCACCCTTATTAAAACCAAGACCAATCTTATCTTTTTCTGATAATCCTAATAACTTATTAATTTCAGATTCTTTATTTGATATAGTTGTTTTTAATTTATTAACTTGTTCTAACATTCTAGGATCAAGATTATCATCAACATTCTCATTTATAATTTTATATAATTGATCATCAGAAGTTTTTGTTTTTTTCTGCATTCTTAATAAATCTTCAAGAGCTACCTTAACTTCAAGATCAGATGCTTTATCAGACCTTGATCTTCTTATAGCAGCTTCAAAAACTTTTTTAGGTAATGCAGCATTAGAAGATAGTAATCTACCAGCCCTAGTATTAATTTTTGCAAGAACTTCTGTAATTTTATTTCTTTGTTTTAAAACAGGTTCTGCACCTTTTTCTTCAATTTCTTCTACTACTTCAGAAGAATTAACTCTACTCTTAGAAGTATTTTCAGGAGGTACAGTAATACCATCATCTATAGCTTCTTTCTTAGCTCTTAATTTTTGAAAACCTTTTAACGAAAGTTTACCTAACAATAAAGGTGATGATAGTATAGTTACAACAGGAGCAAATGCAGCCGTTGAAGCTACACTATCAAGAAGTTCTTTAGCTCTTTTCTTTTGTACTGTATCATCTGGATTAATATTTAATTTATTAGCTATATCCACTAATTCTTCAGTCTTCTCTATTCCCATATATTCAAGACCTAGACCAAGAAGGTACGATAAATTAGGAGTAACCATTGGTTCATCTTCTTTTCTAGTTATAGCATCTGCAACTGTAAAACCAGCACCACCACCTAAAATTCCTGATGCCTTCTTTAATTTTTTTTGATCTTTAGCTACTTTTTTAGTTAAATATTTAAATGCCTCTTGACCTCCTTTTACACCTCCTTTAACTCCAATTAAATAAGTTGGTAGACGAGCAATTTGATCTTCAGTTATAGATGAACCTTTACCTTGAAAAGTATCTATTAACATTTTTATAACTTTATTTTTGCTTAATTCATTCTCTATATCATCTACAAAATTTGTTATTGGTTTAACTATATTAGGAGCAATAAGTTCACCAAAAAACTTTGCAGTTGAATAAGGAATTGCTGCTACTTTACCTACTGCTGATGGACCTATTCTACTAGCAGCATCTGTAGGAAGTATAGGGGGAAACATTCCACCTGATGCTATGGTCATTAATCTTCTTTGTTCAAGTTCTTCTTTTTTAGAAGAAGGTTTAGAAAGACTTGCTGGACTTAAAGGTATATCTGCTATTTGATCTTCTGTAGTATACATTTCAGGTTCTGTAATTTCTTTTACAGGATCTTCTTCATCTACTACTTCAAAGTCATCAGATAATTCTATAGTATCAGTATCTTTTTCATCTACTACTTTAAAGTCATCAGATAATTCTATAACATTATCAGCCATTTTACTTTACTTTACGTTTACTATGTTACCGTTTGGATCTACAAAGTTGTTGCCATCCCATGTTAACTTTATACCATTTTTACCTTGTATCGTAAGTCCTACTTTTAACTTTCTTACTTTACCACTTATTGTAACATCATCTCCTGTCTTCAGGGTCTGAGATTTTGGTTTTTTTTGTTTTCCTCTAGCAATTCCGTATATTTCATCTGACATAAAAGTAGTTACCTCACCTATAGAACGTCCTTTATCTATCTTTTCTGCTGCATCAGCTAATACTTTTGCAATTCTTTTAGACTCTTCTGGTTTAATAGCTCTACCATTAATTTTATTAATAATAAAACCACCAACACCATCAGGTGTACCACCAACAACTCCTGTTTTTAATAATGCTTCAAAATTATTTCTTATCTGACCATAAACTGCTGGTTTAATTGTAGTATCATCTTTACCTTCTGCTTTAGCTTTTGCTTTATTTAGCTCTACCTCAGAATCTAATTTTTTTATTTCTTTTTTTAGTTTGTCTAATGTTAAACCTTCTTTTACAAGATTAGCTAGTTTTTCTTGATATTTAGAAGGCCATGCATTTATTTCATTTTTTAAGTTAAGTCGTGATTCAACTTCTTTTATTAATCTTTTCTTATTCTCACCTAAAGCTTCAATATTAGCATCAAATGTTTCTACTTTTTCTCCTACTTTAGTTTCTGTTTCTCTTTTTAGAAGTTCTTGTCTTTTTGCTTGTTGACTTCTAAGATCTTCTCTTTCTAATGCAGCTTTTTCTTTTGCACTTTCTCTTGCACCAGTAGCAGTTTTACCAAGCATTGTTGTTAAACTTTCAATAAAAGATCCTTTTTGACCAGCTTCATCTATTCCAACTATACCTCTACCTCCAATAGAATCTCTAGTTTTTCCTAATGCTAATCCAAGATCGTCTATACTTTTACCTTCTAAACCTAAACCTGTTAAAGTTGCTTTTGCTTTTTCTTTAGCTTGTTGTTGTTGAGCTTTTAATTTATCTTCAGTAGTTACTTTTTCTGTTTTTGATATAACTCCTGCATCGTTTATTTTTTTAGTAGGATCTGTAGCTAAGTAAGCCAATGATCTTTGTAACTGCCTTTTTTTATCTGGATCTTTTTCTAGTCTTATTTTTTCTATAATACTTTTTCTTTCTTTTAATGGATTAAAATTTAATTTAGAAGGTTGAAATTCTTTAGCTTTATCTAGATCTACTAATGATGGTAAACCTCCGGGAGTACCTGCTTGTGCTTCAATAAGTGATCCACCTTCTTTAGTAAAAAAAGGTTTTAATCCAAAAGGCTGAGTAAATCCTTGTGTACCTCTACCATATATATTAAGACCAGCAGCACCTAATCCTAATAATTGTTGACCAATACTACCAGCCCCCGGAAGTTTTGATTCTTGAGTTGTTTTAGTAGGCATTGTTGCTAATGGATTACCATATATTGTTTGAGTAAAATCAGCAAGAGTTTGTTGTGGAAAATTTCTTTCCTCTAAAAATCTAGCATAAGCTTCATCAAGAGCAGACTGACCTAACTCACGTTTCTGTTCACCTACAGTTTGTAAAGCACCTTGTTCAGCTAATCCAGCTTGAAATAATCCTGTACCTGTTTGAGCTACATCACTAGCCATCTGTCTTTCTCTAGCCTTTTGTGCTGCAAACTGCTGTTGAGCATTTGTAAAAGCACCTTGTAATCCTCTAGCTTCTATATCTGATAGCAACTGCTGTTGGTTTCTTGCAGCTTCTGCTTCAAGTATAGCTGATCGAGTTCCCATAAGACTACCAGCACCTGCTCCAGCAGCTTGTGCATCTCTAGCTTGCTGTGCAATATCAAATTGTCTTCCTGCTTCTCTCTTCTCAATATCAGTTACGGCTCTTTGGTATGGAGACATATACTCTTGTGCAGTTTCGGGTGTAAACTTTTCTGCTCCAGTTCGATATGTTTCTAAACTTTCCTGTACTAATGGAGTAGCTGTTCCTACTAATCCAGCTATACCAGCCATAGCTTGTTGTTCTTCAGCAGTAAGAGGAGCTATAGTTTCTCCTGTATAAGGATCATATCCTCTAGCTTTTTCTGCTTCAAAAATTGCTGTAGCTTCGTCTACTGCTCTTGTAACAGCAGGAGCTATTTCAGCAGGTAGTTTTTGTGATACAACATTTGTAGATGTTGCTGGTGTCCTATCCTTAACACCAAATAATGAAGATAAAAAACCCATTGTTACACCCTTTCCATCATTGGCTCAAGAGCAGCTAAACCATCTATTTCGTTTGGTTGTTCATCTGTTCCATAAGCTTCTTTTCTAATACTCTTTACAACTTCATCCATTCTTTCTGCACCTTCTACTGGATTACCATTACCTAATGCAGCCATAGTATAACTATCTACAACATATTCTGTAGGACTAACAGCTAATGTTGCTACTTGTTCTTCTCCCTCTTTGATAGGCATATATACATTATCTTCCATACCATGACCATCACCGGGAACCATACCACTAAACTCACCACCTGCTGCTAATTGCATAAGACCTCCACCACTAGCAGCACTAGCAATATCTCTTGTTTGATCTATCATATCCGATAATAACTTATTATTCTTAACAATCTTTTCTAAAGCTTTAGCTGCTATTGAATCTCCATCAGGTAATGTAGCTGTAAGCATTTCATTTAAGTTTTGTTTAACATCCATAGACATAACTTCATCAGGTACAAACTGAGGTATAGGAGCTTGTGTATTCATAGGAGCAGCTTGAAGACCTTGGCCACCTCTTCTCATAACCTGCATATCATCCATAGTCTCAGGAGATTGAGCTACATCTTGAACCATCTGCATTCTTTGAATATCCTCAAGAGCCATTGTAAAACCCCTTTGAAGCATAATTACTTATATCATTTTGAATATCAAACTTATTCTCGTTATTATAATTATACACTAATTTCTTTGATTTTTTGAATTGATCCTGCATTTTTTGTTGCATATTATATCTATTCTTATCTACTACCTGACCTTGAGATAGGTTTCGTATATAATTAGTTGACGGACTATTTATGTTAGCCATATGTTCTGATATATTTTTCATTAGTTTAAATCCTGCCAAGATGTTTCTGATCCAAGACTAACATATCCTTTAAACTTACCACTACTAGCTGAATATGCTATGTCACCCTTCTTCGGTCTACCTATACTTGTTATTGTTACGACTCTAAATATATTTGTTGATGGTGTATTTTGTGCTTCCAGAT
>Ga0209992_10003968_pt1 | contig 12000 bp, 12 predicted proteins | sample 2SBtaG_2_FD_182564 | JGI IMG/M metagenome (GOLD analysis project Ga0209992, IMG submission 182564) | Deep subsurface microbial communities from Kolumbo volcano to uncover new lineages of life (NeLLi) - 2SBTROV12_ACTIVE470 metaG (SPAdes)... | ecosystem: Environmental > Aquatic > Marine >... | reverse complement strand
ATTAAGAATGGAATCTTAAATATTCCAAACATGAAAATAAACACCTCACTTGGTTTTGTAGAAATTTCAGGCACACAAAACAGTGATTATACCTACGAATATTATTTAAAAGTACCCTGGAGAATGATTACAAAAGCAGGGGCAACAAAATTGTTTGGGAAGAAAAAAGGAGAAGCTGTAAATCCAGAAGAAGAGGACGAGATAGTTTATGCTAAAGAAGGTAAAAAGATCCGTTATGTGAATATCCAAATTACAGGAGATCTAGAAGATTATAAGATCAAGCTAAAAAAAGCAAATTAACCTAGCTCGTCTCTGTTCGATAGATCCACAACAATACCGGAAGAGCTGACTTTTTTAATAACCCATCGACCAAGGTCATCATTTCATTAGAAACAGCTGGGCAGCCCCACCCTTCTGGACAGCCTTCAGGATATACCTCTTTATTTTCGACCATATCCCATGAATGCAGCATAATGTCTCTTTCATAAGCATTGTCATTGGTGCTTTCTAAACCATGCAATCTATAATTAACATGAATGCCAAAATTACTGTACCCTCTTTTGCCTATCTTGTATTTACCCAACGAAGATTGATGGCTGTCTACCACATTACTAAACGTAGGGTTTTCTTTAGAAAAATCGTAGCTCCATGGATTTTCACCACAGCCATGTGAGCAAAGGCCAGTTGCCAGCAAAGAATCTGTTTGCAGATCGTAAACGAACATCCTGTTTTTACCAGAATGAACATCCATATCAATAAAAATGTAGAAATCGGTATTCAGCCCCTGCTCCTCACAAAAAGCCAATGCATCACCATTTCTATCTTCCTCTGTAAGGGTAGTATCGGAAATGGAGCAAGCATGCAAATACATGAAGGAGCCAATAAAAGCAATAAATATGGGGAGCAGTTTTTTCATAAATTCTTGTATTTCTGTTTAACAATAGCACATATGGCTACTCACCTTTTTATAATGCACAGAAGGTCAAATAGATACAAAAACAAATAAATTAGTCATTTTTCCTTGTTTTTAATTTAAATTTTATAAATTGCTCAAGATTTTAAAATCAAATTTTAAAAAACATACATATAGTGAAATTTTTTCTACATCATCATTTTCATTTTTGCCCTCAGGCGAAGTGATCTTGATATGTAGTTAACATAAAGCATCAAAAACCGTCTGAGTAAATCAGGCGGTTTTTTTTATTTCAACCCATTGGTTTACTCAGATTTTAAAAAAAAACAAAAATGAGTAAACTAAAAATTGCCATCCAAAAAAACGGAAGACTCAATCAGCAATCCTTACAGCTGCTCACAGACTGTGGGCTAAACATTAACAATGGTAAAGACCAGCTTAAGGTTGCAGTAGAGAACTTCCCATTAGAGATCTTGTATTTACGAAATTCAGACATTCCTCAATACCTGGAAGATGGTACTGCAGATGTAGGCATCGTAGGAGAAAACCTGCTCATAGAAAAACAAAAGCAGGTATCTATTGTTAAAAAGCTGGGCTTCTCCAAATGCAGGGTTTCGCTAGCAGTTCCTAAAGAAGTGCAAGACAATGAGATCTCCTACTTTAACAACAAAAAAATCGCTACTTCCTACCCTACCACCCTACAAAAATTCCTGATTAAAAAACAGATTAAAGCTGAAATCCACACCATCTCCGGTTCGGTAGAAATTGCCCCCAACATAGGGCTTGCAGATGGAATCTGTGATATTGTAAGCTCTGGAAGCACCTTGTTTAAAAATGGATTAAAAGAATCACAGATTATTTTACAATCCGAAGCTGTGCTGGTTAGCTCTATGCAGCTAAGCTCTGAAAAAGAGGAAATACTACAGAAGCTCCTTTTTAGAATGAATGCTGTACTAAAAGCCAAGAAAAATAAATACATATTGCTGAATGTTCCCAACGATAAGATCGAAGAAATAAGCAACATCCTTCCTGTATTAAAAAGCCCGACCATTCTACCACTTGCAGAAGAAGGCTGGAGCTCACTACACTCTGTAATCGAAGAAAAAAAATTCTGGAAGGTCATAGATGAGCTAAAAGAAGCAGGAGCAGAAGACATCTTAATTGTCCCAATAGATAAAATGGTACGCTAATGAAAACATATAAATACCCAAATAAAGAAAGCTGGAAAACACTAAGTAAAAGAGCAGAATTGAATCAAAATAACCTGAACAGTACTGTTCGGTCTGTTCTAGACAATGTGAAATCCTATGGAGATAATGCACTGTTCAATTACGCATTAAAATTTGATCAGCTAAAGCTGGATGAAATACAAGTATCTAAACAAGAGCTTAAGCAACCAGAAACATCAATAGCTCCTGAATTAAAAACTGCCATTCAGTCTGCATATGAAAACATCTATTGTTTTCACAAGGCACAGAAAATAAAAGAACAGATCATTCAAACAAAACCTGGAGTAAAATGCTGGAGAAAAGCAATAGCCATAGAACGAGTGGGTCTATACATTCCTGGAGGAGAAGCTCCATTATTCTCAACAATACTTATGCTGGGCATCCCTGCCTTACTAGCAGGCTGTAAAGAGATCATTTTATGTAGCCCTGCCAAAAACAACCAAGCATTGGATCCTGCCATTTTATACACTGCTAAGCTGATTGGTATTAAAAAGATCTTCAAGGTAGGTGGAGCGCAGGCCATTGCCGCGATGGCCTATGGAACGGAAACCATCCCTAAAGTATACAAGATCTTTGGTCCTGGCAATCAGTTTGTAACCAAAGCCAAAGAGATGTTGCAACAAGAAGGCGTTGCCATAGACCTGCCAGCAGGACCCAGCGAGCTCTTAGTAATTGCAGACCAAACAGCCATACCCACTTTTGTAGCAGCCGACCTACTCTCTCAAGCAGAACACGGAAAAGACAGCCAGGTGATCCTGCTAAGCGATGATGAAAAAACACTAAATGCTTGCCTTAAAGCAATTCAAATTCAGTTCAAAGATCTGCCAAGAAAAAAGGTGACAGCCAAAGCTTTAATCAACAGCAAAGCCATTCTGCTGAACAACCTGGATGAATGCATGGATTTCAGCAACGAATATGCTCCTGAACACTTGATCATTGCCTCAGAAAATTCAAGTGCTATTTCCGAAAAAATTGTCAATGCTGGTTCTGTGTTTTTGGGCAACTACAGCTGCGAATCGGCAGGAGATTACGCAAGTGGAACCAATCACACACTTCCCACCAATGGTTATGCAAAAAACTACAGTGGCGTTTCTTTGGACAGCTTTACCAAGAAGGTCACCTTCCAACAGATCAATAAAGAAGGGTTATTGAACATTGGTAACACCATAGAGATCATGGCAGAAGCAGAACAGCTAATAGCACACAAAAATGCAGTAAGTATAAGATTAAAAGAAATTAACAATGAATAATATAAAAAGCATCGTACGACCCAATATTCTCTCACTCAATACCTATTCGAGTGCCAGAGATGATTACAGTAAAGAACAAGGTGTTTTTCTGGATGCCAACGAAAATCCTTATGGCACACTTAATAGGTATCCAGATCCTTACCAGCAAGAGCTAAAAAAGCTGATAAGTGCTGAAAAAGACTTACCTAATGAAAACATATTCATTGGCAATGGAAGCGATGAGATCATCGACCTGGCATTCAGGATCTTTTGCGAACCTGGAAAGGACAAAGCCCTTACCTTCTCGCCTACCTATGGGATGTACGATGTAGTGGCCGGCATAAACAATGTAGCCCTTGTTAAAATTCCATTAAATGATTCTTTTCAGATAGATTTGGAAAAAACCCTGCCTGAGCTAGAAAATTGTAAGCTATTGATCATCTGTTCCCCTAACAATCCTACAGGAAATTTGATCGACAAAAAAGACATTGAGTTGCTGCTCGAACGTTTTAAAGGAATGGTATTGATAGATGAGGCCTACATCGATTTTGCCACCAATGGATCGGTTATCAAGCTCATTAAAAAACACAGCAATCTAATGGTATGCCAAACCTTTAGCAAAGCATGGGGATTAGCAGGTGCTAGAATAGGCATTGCTTATAGCAATCCATTGATAATTGAGCTCTTTAACAAAACCAAACCACCCTATAATGTAAGCGAGCTCAATCAAAAAGCTGCCTGTAATGCCATTGTAAAGCAGGAAGAATTCAAGGTGCAAAAACAAAAAATTTTGCTGGAAAAGAACAAGCTCATTAACGAGCTAAATAAGCTGGCAATTGTACAAAAGATCTACCCTTCGGACAGCAATTTCCTATTGGTAAAATTCAAAGATGCCAATAGTACCTATGATTGGTTGATAAACCTAAAAATCATTACAAGAAACCGAAACCAGCTGGTACAAAATTGTTTGCGCATTACCATTGGTAAACCAGAAGAAAATCAACAATTAATAACTGCATTAAAAAACATACAATGAAAAAAGTATTATTCATAGACAGAGATGGCACATTGGTAATAGAACCTCCCATCGATTACCAGCTAGACAGCCTAGAAAAGCTGGAATTTTATCCAGGAGTATTTCAGTGGCTATCCAAGATCGCCCAAGAGCTGGATTATGAATTAGTAATGGTTACCAACCAAGATGGATTGGGAACAGACTCCTTTCCAGAAGCAGATTTCTGGCCTGCACAAAACAAAATCATTAAAGCTTTTGATAACGAGGGCATCAAATTCAAAGAAATACTCATAGACAACAGCTTTACAGAAGACAATGCTCCTACAAGGAAGCCTGAAACTGGGCTATTGAACAAATACATCTATGGAGACTATGACCTGTCCAGCTCTTATGTAATTGGCGATAGAGACACAGATATTCAGCTGGCAACCAACCTTAAAGCCAAAGGAATAAAATTGGGTTCTCCCAATGAAAAAGCGGTACTTTCTACTAACAGCTGGGCAGAGATTTACAGCTTACTCAAGGAAATTCCTAGAACAGCAAAACTTAACAGAAAAACCAAAGAGACAGACATTACCGTAAACCTTAATCTAGATGGTGTTGGTAGCACAAGCCTCAATACAGGAATTGGATTTTTCGACCACATGTTAGAGCAAATCGCCAAACACGGAGAAATGGACCTGGAAATTACGGTTAATGGTGACCTAGAGATAGATGAGCACCACACCATAGAAGATGTAGCCCTAACATTAGGCGAAGCTTTTAAAAAAGCTTTGAGTAGTAAAAAAGCTATAGAAAGATACGGTTTTGTGCTACCCATGGACGATTGCCTTGCCCAAGTTGCCATAGATTTTGGAGGCAGACCTTGGCTGGTATGGAAGGCCGATTTTAAAAGAGAAATGATCGGAGAAATGCCTACGGAAATGTTCCTGCACTTTTTTAAATCGTTCAGTGATGCTGCGGCATGTAATCTGAACATTAAAGCGGAAGGTGATAATGAACACCACAAAATAGAATCCATCTTCAAGGCATTTGCTAAAGCATTAAAAATGGCAAAAAGTAAAACCAACAATTACGCAATTCCCAGCACAAAAGGAACCATATGATCGCAATAATTAAATACAATGCAGGAAATGTACTTTCTGTAAAAAATGCACTTGGAAGATTGGGGCAAGAAAGTATTGTAACCGATGATGTCGAAAGCATCCAAAAAGCCGACAAGGTGATATTTCCAGGCGTAGGAGAAGCCAGCACAGCCATGAATTACCTCAAAGCCAAACAGCTGGACAAAGCAATCCTCAACTGCAGCCAACCCTTTTTGGGAATCTGTTTAGGCTTACAGCTAATGTGCTTGTCTTCTGATGAAGGAAACACCCAGTGCCTTGGCATCTTCAACAACAAGGTAAAGCTATTTAAAGGCGATGAAAAGGTTCCTCACATGGGATGGAACAATTTCGAATCCAATAAAGGAAGCTTATTTAAGGACATTACCAATATAGACGATGTCTACTATGTCCACAGCTACTATGCAGAGATTGGTAAGGCAACAGTTGCGGTTTGTAATTACCTGCTACCCTTTAGTGCTGCTTTACAAAAAGACAACTTTTACGCTACACAATTTCACCCAGAAAAGTCTGCAGCTATTGGAGACAAAATACTACAAAACTTTTTGAGCTTATGAGAATAATACCCGCTATAGATATCATTGAAGGCAAATGTGTTCGCCTGACAAAAGGAGACTACTCCACCAAAAAGATCTACAACGAAGATCCGTTGGAAATGGCCAAAGAAATGGCAGATCACGGTATTCGTTATTTACATGTAGTGGATTTGGACGGTGCAAAATCTCAGCACATTGTCAATTACAATACTCTAGAAAAGATCTGTACCCAAACAGCACTAAAGGTAGATTTTGGAGGTGGTTTAAAATCGGACGAAGACCTGCGCATTGCCTTTGAATGCGGTGCCCAGCAAATTACTGGTGGAAGCATAGCTGTATCCAACCCTACACTTTTCAAAAGATGGATCGATCTATATGGAAGCAAAAAAATCATCCTGGGTGCCGATTGTACCAATCGTAAAATAGCAACTGCTGGATGGACCAAATCATCTGAGCTGGATGTACTTACATTCATAAAATCATACGAGGAAAAAAAGATCAAATATGTCATCTGTACCGACATTGCAAAAGATGGCATGCTAGCAGGTCCATCAAATGAGCTGTATAAAGAGATTTTATCCGAAACCCAGATTTCCCTAATAGCAAGCGGAGGAGTAAGCTCTTTGTCAGATTTATACCAGCTAATAGAAATAGGCTGCGAAGGAGCCATTGTAGGAAAAGCCATTTACGAAGGAAAAATAAGCTTAAAAGAATTGGAGGAGCTATGCTAAAGAAAAGAATCATACCCTGCTTAGACATTAAAGATGGGCGTACAGTTAAGGGAATTAACTTTGTAGGCATTAAGGATGCTGGAGACCCCATTGCACTGGCCAAACAATATGTAGCACAAGGTGCAGATGAGCTGGTATTTTTAGACATCACTGCCACTATCGACAATCGCAAAACCTTAACCGATCTAGTAAAACAAATTGCCAAAGAAATCAATATTCCGTTTACTGTAGGAGGTGGAATTCGATCAGTTGACGATGTAAGGCAAATCATACTTGCTGGTGCGGATAAAATCAGTATTAACAGTGCTGCCTTCCACAACCCTCAGCTCATCCAAGAAATTGTCCAAGAATTTGGGAGCCAATGCGTGGTAGTAGCCATAGATACCAAATTAGAAAAAGAAGGATGGAAGGTCTACATCAATGGTGGAAGAACTCCTACACAGCTACTTACCACATTATGGGCTCAAAAAGTTGCTGCATTGGGTGCTGGAGAAATTTTACTCACCTCTATGAACAACGATGGCACTAAAAATGGCTTTGCAATAGACATTACTGATGCTGTGAGTAAAACCGTTGGAATTCCGGTAATTGCATCTGGAGGAGCTGGAGTAAAAGAACACTTTAAAGAAGTATTTACACAAACTGGAGCTACAGGTGGACTAGCTGCCAGCATCTTCCATTTTGGAGAGATTCCGATTCCTAACCTTAAACAATATTTAAAAACACAAAAAATAGCAACAAGATGAAAATTGATTTTTCAAAAAATAGTAATGGATTGGTGCCTGTAATCGTACAAGAATACGATACACTTAAGGTGCTCATGCTTGGCTACATGAACCAAGCAGCCTTCGAAAAAACAAAGCAGGAAAACAGGATAACTTTTTTCAGCAGAAGTAAAAACAGGCTGTGGACCAAAGGAGAATCATCTGGAAATTTTTTAGAAGTAAAGACCATACAGCTGGATTGCGACAACGACACTCTGCTCATTCAAGCAGCACTTCAAGGACCTACCTGCCACACTGGAGCAACCACCTGCTTTAAAGATGAAACACCCAAAGGATTCATCTATACCCTTCAATCTACCATTGCCAGCAGGATCGACAATAACGAAAGAGATTCTTACACCAATCAGCTCTATCAAAAAGGAATCAATAAAGTAGCACAGAAAGTAGGCGAAGAAGCTGTAGAGCTGGTAATAGAAGCAAAAGACAACAACCAGGATTTGTTTAAAAACGAAGCAGCAGACCTGCTCTACCACTACCTTATTTTGCTCAAAGCCAAAGGATTTCAGCTAGAAGACATTGAAAAAGTGTTGAAAGAAAGAGATAAATAGCAAAGCAACTAAGCAAAAAACATCTTCGTCTAATTAGAAACCAAACCCCAACATTATGAAATACTTAATTCTTTTATTTGCCATCCCTTTACTATTAATATCGTGTAATAAAGACGATCAATTAAATGAAAATATTCCTCCCAAAACAGTGACCTATCAAATTAGCTGTAACGATTGTTTTGTTTTTTGGAAAGATGAAAATGGGGAACAGCAGAATGCCTCTAATCAAGATAGCTCATGGGAATATACTTTCGAAGGAAAATCAGGTGATTTACTCGAGCTTGGAGTCATGAATACTCAAGACACCTATGGATATACGAGTGCCTCTATTTTATTAAATGGAGATGTATTAAATACATGCAATAGTGGCTGCCCAATTACAGGTGCTGCATTGGTATTAGACACACTACAATAAATTAAAAGTCGACCTTTAATACTGTCTTATAAATGTAAGTCTTACCCAACTGCCCTCGAATCCAGTTTTTTGAACGTTTAGTAAGGTCACTGGAATAATTCATCAACGTAAAAGTACCATCCTCATTTTCAATAAGTGCAGGAAAAGCAGTATCGCCAGTTCCTTCAAGATCTTTCAAATGTCTCCAGGTAAGGGTTGCTTTGTTCAATATATAGATGGCAGTTGTTTTTTTGGTGAACGAATATCTCAGCAGATTTTTTAAATGCTTACCTGGTTTTCGATAATAGCGACCATCTCCATCCAGGTTTCTGCGAGCGATAAGAAAAACATATCCTTCTTTGGTAAACATCAGAGAGCTATCGAATTTATATTCCGAATAGTTGACCTTCCATATATGCAAGGAATCTCTATTGGCATGAAAGGTATAAGAGCCATCGAATTCACTTCTGGCTACTCCCCAAATGTCCCCATGACTATCGAACAAGAACTCTCCCTCTCCTATTCCTTTTGGATGCAAAAGCTGAGGTGCCTCGCTAATCGTATGAAAGCTTAAACCATTATCACTAGTTAACAACCTTAAATCCACAGGCTCTTTATTGTAAGCATTCTTGCCATAATAAGCTGAGAGATACAGGAGGTCGTTATTTATTCTAAGTCTCCAAGGTATATAACCATCCATGGAAGTAAGCTGATCTTTGGTCCATGGCTCCCCCTTCTTTTTAGAGGTCATGTACAAATGCTTGGGTTCGAATTTCCAGAACTTTCTCCCCCCTTCAAAATAATAAAAGAAAAGTGTGTTTCTATATACAACAAACCGTGGCTCTCTAAGATCGTTTTTAAGATGGATCTCCTTTTCTAATTCCCAGTTTTCTAGATCGATGGAGCTGAGAACATAAATTCTTGTTTTTTTAGATGCAAAATGGTTGGGAGCATTGCGAAAAGCCAGATAATAACGTCCTTCAAAATGCACAAGATCCAGGTTGTTATTCGCTTTTCTTAATCGTATATTCTCGGGGATTCCTTCTGAGGGAACTACCCTTTCCCAAGGAGTGTATTCAATGATCTGAGTAAAGAATGCTAAAGGTAAATAAACAAATATGAATACTAGAGATCGAAGCATGGGTTAGTACTTCACTACCTTCCTTAATAGATTATTGTTAATCCTTAATAAATATTGCCCTGCAGGAAGATCAGTAACGTCAATAGTTACTTGACTCTTATAGGGTCCTACATAAGTTTTAACTATTTCACCAGTTAAATTAAAAAACAGCACCTCATCAATAAGTTGTTTTTGATAGCTAGAATTAAAATGGAGCTGTGAATTGACAGGGTTTGGATAAATTAAAATTTCATCGTTAGTAGGAAGGCAAGCACAATCTCCAGTAGTACCTTCAGTCAAAGAAGAAATTTCTGAAAGACCACCTATGTTAAATAGAGTATCTGGAGTCATTAAATTTACATTATACTGAGCAGTAACATCAAAAGTAGCACCATCTGAAGCTCTCCATATTTTCCATTGAATGAATTCATTCTGATCGAAACCTAATTTCCCTTGACCAGCTACTGAAAAGGTGTCAGCCCATACAGTAATGGCGTTATTTGTACCAGTCCATGCAGTAAAACCTCCACATTTGGATACACCTGCAGAGTCGTAAAAAGCACCAATGTAATCGCCTATTGCAATGGTCCCATTATCGAAATTAATGGGAGCTGTTCCCTGTATAGCCACAATATGATTATTGAAACCAAAGGCATTAAAACCATCCGACCATCCTGGAGGTTGAGACATTGAGTAGTTCCAAACAAATAAAACAACAACAAGACAATAAATTTTTTTCATGACTATCATGACCTAAAATTAAGAAAGGGTAATAACATAAAAAAATAATGGACTCTTAAAAAAAGCTACAATCATCAATAGCTGACCAGCTTTTTAACCAGTACTTTGTTGTTGGTTAATTGCACCCTTAATGTATATATTCCCGACAATTCCTCCATATTAACAGTAACAAGCTGCAATTGGTTAACAGTTTTGGACCAAACTAGCTTACCACTAATATCGTATAGCTCTAATCGATTGATGGGTTCATTAACATATACATTCATTACATCACCTACCGGATTGGGATAAACGACAAAATAAGGTGCTTTTTCTCTGCTCTCCTCTATCCCTACATTCGGACAATAACCAGGCATATTGGCATCAAGCCAAATAAGTCGATCCAGGATCCAACCCTTGAATTTGGTGATTTCTCCTGAATAGGTAGTTGGTTGAGTTCCTACTTCTGGAGTTCCTACATTAATCCCCAAGATAGGCCATCTTACAAAATGTCGTTCCTGAGCAGCATCGACCACATTCCCCAGTGAATCGATATATGGAAATAAACTGGCTGTATCCAAGATGGTATTGCGCAAATTAAAATAACGACAAGCCAGCTCATTGGCAAAAGTAGTATCCTGAAGCAGTCTGATGTACCATCCCGGTGGTTTCACATCGGTACCTCCAGCATAATTGTGTCTCCAGCCACTGCCATTGATCATGGAAGCATCATGGTCTTTATAAGCCCAATCGAAATCCCAAACCGGTCCTGCATAGATCAGGCTGTCTTTACTGTCTTTGTCTTTATGAAAATTTCGACTTTTTTTGAAACCGTCAACATTACGGGCAAATTCATTGACTATAAAATAATCAATAAAAGATCTGATATTTATATAAGGACGGTAACCCAGTACAGGATCCTCAAAATCATTCCCCCAAAGAGCATCCTCAAAATTACCTACCAGATTCTGTATATAAGTCTCTTGCTGGAGAGTAATATCTTCTGCATCGGGATAATTGTATACATAATGTACATCATCTCCAGGAAAGTTAGGATTGTAATAATTAGAAACCCAGCTATTGTCCCAATCCCAGTAATCTACCCTAAAAATATATCCTCCAGTAAGACTGTCTCCTGCATTGTCATCCAGATCGAGCTTGGGAATATCTACTCTTCCATTGTCTCGCTTGATCTTTTCTGTAAAAACATAAATACCATTGTATATATCGTTGATCACCACCTCACATAGCTGTGTTCTTGGAGCATAATGCCCCATTTTGGTAAATAGATCAAAAGCAAGCACATTTCTTAAAAAGGTTTTATCGTTGTAATTGGCCAATAAAATCCAATCATTTTCTGAAGGCATTCCCAAAAGAGATACATTGTTATTCTCTCCCAATGAGTCGCGAGTTTCCACACCATAAGGTTTCTGAGGTAAAGTAGCAGAATAAGACCCCCGTATTTCTATGCCTGCTATGCCATCGTATACATTGGCTGGATCTGTTGGATGATTGTATAATCCCGGTCCATTGTCAATGATCTTAAAATCTACATTTACCTTGGGCTCATCCACGATCTCCTGATTATTGGTTTGGATCATTACTAGTGGGAGATTGGTAGAGTCTGGTGCATTGAGCCCTACCGATTCATTTACA
>Ga0209992_10003967_pt1 | contig 12010 bp, 17 predicted proteins | sample 2SBtaG_2_FD_182564 | JGI IMG/M metagenome (GOLD analysis project Ga0209992, IMG submission 182564) | Deep subsurface microbial communities from Kolumbo volcano to uncover new lineages of life (NeLLi) - 2SBTROV12_ACTIVE470 metaG (SPAdes)... | ecosystem: Environmental > Aquatic > Marine >... | reverse complement strand
AAAATTCATTTAACATATTCTCTTCTGGTCTTCTCATTTTTAACATTGCAAAGTTATGTTCTACTATGTCTCTGCAAGAAACTATCATGTCTCTAAAATCTGTACGAATATTCAGCTGCAACACTAGATCGACAATAGCCGCCATTCTCTCTTTTGGGTCTATGATCGTATCATAACTCTCATCCCATATACTATGAAATGTTCTGTAACCAATATCCCTTAATCGCCTCAATGAAAATGGTTGACCAACTATTATAAAAGGCATTTGTAGTGCAATGGGTCGCCAAGTTTTTTCACTTACATCTCTAAGGTGATCAATATCAAAAAAAGTTTCTGTAACAATATATAAAAGGCTATCTCTTTTATGTTCTGGGAAATCCCAATAATTTCCTCCTGTGAAATTTACATTATCATAGGGTTTGTTAGGCAAACTATAGTTAAATTGATCTAGTATACCTTCCATTCGTTTCATGAAATCTAATTTATGTGGATAAGGGGTGCGATTTAAACAAAGAAATTTCTTCGCATCATCATTATAATCTATCCACTCTTTTGCTCGAACCCTAGCAAAAGACTCCATTAGATTCCATATAACTATTTTAAAAGGAAAGTCAGCATCTTCATAGTTGTAGTTTTGTGTTATCACTGTTACTCTTTTTGGGTCTATACCACAAACTTTTAAATATAATGTAAAATTAGTAACTTCTTGAGGCAACCAACTAGAACCTTCCATCGCATCGTTGATAATAATTCTACAATCTAAATCTTCTATTATTGAGAAATCATATTTTTCATATTCCTTTGAAAGACAAGGACAGTTGATAATATAATAGGAACCCTTAATATCGTAATCTTTCAACCAGTATTGTAGGGTTCCTTCTTCATTGTAATCATTGTGACCAAAGATATTATTAGGGCCTATAGTCTTATCAAATCTAACGTAACGCAATGAAATCCCCCTGCTAATAATCGGTCATGTCTTAGTTCTAGGGGAACGATATCGAACTTATGTTGTTTTAGTTTCTCTATTAGTTGTTTTTGTTTCTTGTCTACTATCACCGTTTTGGGGTCTATACTCAGTAGATTTAGTCCTATCCATGCACTCGCACCCCAAGGTAAGTCCATAGAAGGAGGCGCACTATAACATTCATCAATCCATATTTTATCCCATGATTTAAAAAGCTCTGGTTCATTCTCCTCATTTACCCGACTTGCATTATACAAAACCAGGCCCTCTCGCAGAGGTATAATTGTACTGTCTAGGTGTGCGTAGGAATAAAGATTCTCACACAAATGTACTTTATACTTGTCCCCTAAAACAGATTGCAACCACTGAGCTCCCTTTTCATTTCCAGTATTACTTACCTGATATAGAATATCATCATTTACACGAACACAGTTTGCTGCCTCAAATAAAATCTCTAGGTTATTCAGTGAGGGGACTCCATCTATTTCTTCCTTGAAATTCCCATCAAATAAAATAGGAGTAGGCGCCTTAATCCACTTATAACCATTTGTCCATAAAGAGTTAAATATCTTTCTGTATCCCCATGTTTCAAATCGTCTGTTGAGTATAGGGGAAGGGGTTTCTATAATTGTGTCCCCTATGATAAGGGTGCAGTCTCTTGGGGAATAGTAATGCCAGTTATCATATTGGTCTGCATAGGAGCGATCAGGTCTGTGTACAATCACACCATGATCTTTGAGAGTCTCTGCAAGAAACCATAGGTCTTCTTCTTGTTCATCTATGACATGAGAAGGATATGGCCCAACAGGAATATCTTTCTCCTCATATTCTGGAAACTGACAACTCTTAAAACTCTTGTTGAGTTCTGGTGTCCTATATCCCTTCGCAGTACCTACTATGATTTCTTTTAGTTGGCCCCAATCATTATTGCAACTCATCTTGTCTCCCATCCCACAGTCTAGAAAAACACAGTCTGTTGGTGTCAGTTCCCCTGTTATACTCTGGATATTTATTTTGATAATCTATACCAAAATATACACAAGGAGATCGTGCAAGTCCATAGAATTTACAGTATTCTTTTTGATCCTCGACATATTTGTTGTATATAAAATCTGCACCAAACTCATGCATCAACTCTTTACCCACATATGCACTTAGTAAATTGATATAGTTATATCCTGGCTCATTGATAACATAAAGTTGATCCTCAAACTTCTCCCTCTGAAGACGAATTCCTACTCTAAGGTTCTCTACAGGGAAAACTTTGGACAGTGAAGAAACAACATACTTGATACATGGGTGTTCCAAGTTCACCTCTAGGTTAACTGCTAGGTTAATATATGCAAGGTCAAGCATAACATCTACATTCTTCTCATCGCAGTTGTCTAAAATTTCTTCCAGAGAATCAGGAACATCTCCTGTATCGGAGAAGGGTACACTCAGAAGAAGAACATCCCCTTCCCTTATTTCATCTTCATCTAACCATGCAAAGGAGTCCTTATACCACAGGCCATGCATCATTTGGTGATAGAAATACTCTCCCTTTGCAATTCGCAGTCTCTTATTGTTTCTATATCGAATGTAGAACTGTGCAAAGGATTCGGTTGTTCCCTGAGTAAAACACCCTTCAGTATATTTCTCTATACCTATTAAGTTGTGCGTAGACGGCATCCACCACTTATATGTTTCTATGAAATCTTCACGGATTGCGTCTGGGTTAATTTCTTCTTGCGTAAATTCATAGATGAGAGTGTTCATCTCATTGACTGTCTCATCGTCATGAACACTGTACGCACCGCCAAAAGGTTTGTCTTTATTGTCTGGGAGATTCGTGTATCGTATAGTCATATCGTATTTTTGGCAGTCATTTTTTTAACCTCTTCTATCTTAGAAGGTTTATTTACATACTCCCATCCTTTTGTTGCTAGTAATTTGAGAAACCATTGCGGTACTTTTGTTCTCATACTTGGTCTTTCTGTACTAAAATCAGCAGGGTCTTTTAATAAAAGATTTTCTTGGATGGCCATATCATATAATGCTGTGCCTGGAAACGGTGTTACTATATTAAAGGTTGCTATATCCAATCCATCATTTATATGTTTTCTAGCAAGATTAAATGTGCTAATCATCTCCGAATATGTCTCATCAGGATATCCAAAAGTATAAGAACCCTGTATTTCCATACCAAGTGAAGTTGCTTTTCTTATTAAAGCAGATATATCATGTTTTTCTAAGTCTAATTTTCCTGTGGCATACTTGTCGATAATTCTTTGAGAACCAGATTCCACAGGAAAAGATAATTTTAAAAACCCAGCATGAGCCATAGTTTCTAATAATTCATCATCTACTTCGATTTTACCTTTTTTATTTGTGCATAAATGAACAAGATTTATACCATTCATATCTGCTAATTTTAAATTCTTTTCGGAAATACGATTAAATATATCTAATACTCTTTTTTTCTTTGCAAGTAAACTGTCATCTTCAATACAAAGATACTGAACTCCAAGTGATTTTAATATTTCAATTTCTAAATCTATTCTTTCCGCAGACTTCAAACGTAGTGTTCCTATATTTCCAGAAATAGAGCCGTTTGTCTCCTTTGATATATGACAAAAGGCACATCGAAATGGACACCCCCTTGAAAACATAATAGGTGCATATGCTTTATTTTCTTCACTAAGTTGTCCACCATGAGTTCTACCAATTTCCCAATATTTTTTCAATGGTTGCATATCCCAAGCTGGAATAGGTAAATCATCTAAATTATGTATAATATCAGTCTGGTTATTCACAAAACCATTTTTTCCTGCTAAACCTTTAATATTAGAAAAATCTTTTAAATTGTTTCTAAGAACTTTACCTATCTCTACAATAGTTTTTTCGGCTTCTGACAAACAAATTAAATCTGCACCACAATCAAAAAATCTTTTTCTTTGATATTTTGCATTAACACCCCCTAATACAATAATTTTTTTCGGATACATTTTTTTTATGGAAGAAACAACCTTTTCAATTATTCGTGTTTGTGCAGTAAAAATAGAAGTAATTCCTATAACGTCATAGTCTTTTATTTCCAAAAGTATATCTTGAATAGACATACCTACTCTGACCATACCATCGCTCTGAATTTCTTGGCGATAAAAAGTTTCAGACAAAGAATAGTTATCATTTCCTACAGTAGCATCTAATAAATTTACATCAAAGTTTTCATCCCTTAATGCAGATATAAGGTAAATAAGTCCTAATGATCCCTCTGGTTTTATTGCACCAAATTTAGGATCGAATATTTGAGGAGAATAAAGGAGAATAAATCTAGGATTCATTTCCATCATTATAAAATCCTGATACCTGTAAGGTATACTTGTCTTCAAGGCCTGCATTTGCAGACAGATGTATTACTTCATTGTTTAGGACAAACCCCTCGTTTGCTTTCCAGTGAGTACAGGGTTCTTCGTCAAATTCCAGATAGTGTCCAGATTTCCAATCCTCTAGAAATATATTTGCTCGTACTTTTATTTCTTGACGAAACGGATATGTCTGTTCTATCTTATAGAACATATCTCTGTGTTTAGGTATAATGTTTCCTGGCTCCTGTTTAATCACTGAAACCGACTTAACATCTATTCCTGTTTGTCTACCTAATTCTTCATAGTCTACTTCTTTCTCATCAAAGAATTTTTGGTGTATTGCGGTATTGTCCAGAACCAAAGATTCTGGCATACCGCTGTCTGGATGCAAGTCCGACTGTTCTGTTTTCTGATGTTGAATACAGGAACATCGATAGTCTTCCCAATTCACGTTGAAGAAAACTTCTGTATTCATTTTTATTTTAATAGGTTCTAAAATTCTAGACATTTCTTTATGTAATCCAATCCCTCAGCAGAATCAAGTAAAAAATTTTCATCACAGAATAATACGTGTATGTCCTTATTTACGCATGACTCAAATAGTTCCATTCTCCTATTTATGGGACTACTCAAACCATGCATACTGAGTAAGGCAATACCTTGTATGTTATTTTTTTCTTCTATAAAAAATTCTAAATGGGGATTCCAATCTGTGTGCATATATTCATTATGCCACCCTACTGGTTTGATACCTAACCTATCTGCATAATTCTCTATAAAACTCCTTGCAATATAGAAAGGCATTGTTCCCATATACTCCGTTGCAGCTGGATCATTAAATACAATCCAACGGCGAGAGGTATCAACCTCTGGAACTTCTACTGTAGTCTTGGGAAAACGAAAGTAACTGCCAGGTTTACGATAACCATAGTCTGTACCTTTTTTCATAGCTCTTATGTCAAGTCCTATACGAGTAGTATCTGTAGTGTTGTTTATATTTCCATGCCAATGTCCCTGATTGAACAACCATGCCTGTCCCAAATGTATTTCTATTGGCCAAGAAACATCTTCACATCTCTTTTGCACCTCTGCCAATGAAAGTTTCTCTCGTAACATATCTTTTGTGATCTGAATAGAATCACTCCACGAAACAACTTGCATAGAATTAGACCCCCATGCAGTAGATACTGGAGTCCAAATAGTATTCATACCATTATTATATGCGGTCATATGGCCTGTATGAAAGGTTAATAGAGTTCCGTGTTTCTGTTGATCTGGTAATACAAAATTTAGTGTAGGGGTAGACTGTATCAGATAATCTTCTTCACCAAGTATATGATGAAAGTAATCGTCTACCCAACCAGAGAACTCTCTAGTCCGAACAAATTTCTCTACCTTTTTTCTGAGGGGGACAATTTCAGTTCTATCGAAATATGTGTGCAGTTGCCCTAAACTGTCGCACTCTGGTTTTACCTCTTGTACTACAGATAAAATTCTTTCGTACCAAGGAAACTTATCAAAATCATAATCAACTACTTGATGATCCCATCTATGATCATAGTGCTTAATATCATATCTATCTAACATTCACACTAGTCTTCCTCTTCCCAATCTACTATTTCATCAACGTGTTCTGCGACTAATTCCTCACCACAGAAAACACAATAAGATACAACATAATATCTCTCATTCATATCATGTTGTATTTTAAATTCTGCTTCGCATGACTCACATACAATCAATTTCATTGAATTTCACAGAACCCAGCAGAGCAAGCAAGTTCCTGTGATGCGATAGTCATGTCAGATTTTTCGTATTCTGCCAACTTTTTCCAATCCACTTCTTTTGGCATCTTACTCAGAAGCACTTCGTACTCTTCCTTTTGGATGTCTTGGTATGGTGCCTGTTTATATGTATGGTCTGAGAATGGGAGAAAACTAACCCCACTCATATAATCAAAATGTTTGTACACCCACGCACCAACTTCAAACCATTCGTCTTCTTTTACAGAAATGGTGACAGAAGGTTTGTGTTCACACCAGTGTTTTTGGTATGTTAGCCAGAGTTCTAGTTGTTCTATTGCACTTTTCTCTGTACGAAATACTGCACTGTTATCTACTTTCATAGGGAAAGAGAATACAGAAGTATTACTAGGATTCATAACGTCATCTTCTACTGGAAAACCAGCATCTTGCATCATGCGAGTAAGAGGGTCTTTCTTGTCTCCACGAACTGTACGGATATAGTAAGGATTATGTCTTGCATGTATACCAGATGCAGCATCAACCAACTGTGAGACTGTACCAGACGGTTTAACACACGTTACAGCAACACTCTGATTAATTCCTATCTTCTGTGCAAACTCCTTGTTGGTCTTGACTGCCTCTGCCTTCAATTCTTCCAAAAGGTCTTCAAGTCCATTCTTTTTCCCATTAGTGTATTGGCAGTCCATAATACCAGTAAGAGAGACTCCTAAAAGTCTCTCTTCTTCGCAATTTTTTCTCCATGTAGATGACACGTACTTGAAGTTCACAAGTGTAGATTGAAATGTCCCTAGAATCGTTGCAAGACGCACCTTCTCTAAAAGAGACTCCCTTGTATCAGTAACACGTACTACGACCTCCGAAAGATTACAGAACTCACGATCTCGCAGAATAATCTCAGAACAAGGGTTAGTACCAAAATTATATCCCTCTGTATTCCTACGGCCATTCTTTTCTGCCATTACCACTGCACTTCTGCGATTAAAAATACCACGTTCTCCAGACTTAGATTCATAGAGAGACTTCCACTCATCCATAAACACACCTACATCTGGTTTTTCTGTGTAACATGCAGAGTTGTTTGCAAGGGCTCGTTGGGGTTCTGTGTTCCACCACTGACCAGACTTTGCAGCTCTCATACGGTCATCAGAGAGGTTAGAGAGACTTATGAGCGCACTCCTTCTTACACCCCCTACCACAACTACCTCTGCAATCTTACAAACTATATCATGTGCTTCGAGAGAAGAAAGTTTACGTCCAGCCGCACCTTGAAATGTTGTAACAGAAAAATTGAATAGATTTTCTAATGGTTCTGGGCCTGATGCACGACCACCAAAGGTCTTTAATACTGAACCTGCTGGACGCACTTTGGACATATCCCAACGTGGTATTTGTCCCACATATAATAATCCAACAAGTTCCTTAAATGCTTTTGCCCAACCTAATTTACTATCTGCAACACTGATAACGGTATCTGAAGGGAAAAATTCATTTGCGACATAAGGTAACTCATTTACATATTGTCGTTCTACTGAAAACCCTACACCAGTACCATTCATAAGAACATATAGGATTTCATCAAATGCTTGTGGACGGTCAACTGCAATGTAAGAACAATTATACCCAGCGATATTCTCACGTTTCAACGCTTCTCCAGCAGTCATAAGACAACGCATAGAGGGCATTATCTTTTGGGATAAAACTGCCTCTTCTAATTCTTTTTTAAGTTTGTCTGTAAGTTTATATTCATGCAAATCATTTAAATGTTCTTTAAAGAAATCAAAATACCTTCCTACAGTTTCGTCCCACGTTTCTCTTCTTTCCTTTTCTGGCAACCATCTTGAATATCTTGACAAGTGAATAAACTCTTGATAACTGGTAGGTAGGTAATTACTAGGCATCTATCTTTCTCCATTCTGCAAACCTTAACTTGGCTCCAGCACCAGAAAAGGTATTTTCGTTTATAATCTTTTGTACTTCTTCTTTTGACATTCCTGATAATATCATATCATTAATATCTTTTTCTTCAACCTGTTCTGGCCACAGAACAATACTGCAACCCTTCTCTATCGTTTTTTCTATTTGTTTATTGATCTCCTTGTTTCTAGGTTCATTGTCAAATATAACTGTGAAGTCTCCCTCAAGTCTATCAAAATCAGAACCACCTACTGCAAGACAGTTATCTATAAACAAACTATCAAGGGGCCCTTCGACCACATAAAAGTGTTTGGATTTGTCTACCTTATCTAACCCGAAAATCTTATCTCGTTCTTCTAATTTGATGGTGATATACTTAGGTGTTTCCTCTCCAAATGCTCTTCCTTGATATGCAAATATTTCTCCTTGTTCGTCACGAAACGGTATCAACAACCTTGGGTGATCTCCATCCAAAGAAGGGAATTTGTTTGGTATTAGTGTATTGGTAAACTTAAAAAACGATTCGCAAAAGAAGATGTCCCTAAGCGACTCATCGGGTAACTTTCTTTTATTAATGATTTTGCGAGCAGGGTGATCCGATCCAAGTTCTGCGATAGATTTAAGGTCTTTGAGGACACTTTTTTTCTTGAACACAGGTGCATTGAATTTGAACTCCGGCTCAGGGTTATTTGATTTGACCCCTTTTTTGTATCGTTCCATTATATAGTCTTTATGAGTTTTTGAGTCTATGTGTTTGATAAGGTTCCCTAAAGTTGCACCCACCGCACAATTATGACACTTGTAGAATAAGTCATTCTTCTTACGATATACGAATCCCCTTGCCTTGGTGCGAGACTTCTGCGAATCTCCACAGTAAGGACAACGAAAATTCCAAAGGGCATCACCCTTCTTCTTAAACATCTGCAATTGTGGTGAGATAATATTAAGGTATTTTATATCGATATATGAACTCATAGATAGATCATATATCATATAAGAGGGTTTGTCAACTCCCTATTATCATAAATTTTTGTGCAATAAACCCTATAATGATGGAACCACCTATAATTATCCATCTCCACTTCTCTAGGATACCTACTCTTTGACTAAGTTCCTCTCTTATTCTACGAACCTCATCACACTGTAGTCTATGTTGCTCCGTAGCGGTGGACATGATTTCTTTAGTATTGGTGGTTATTCGTGAGTGTAATTCGTCTATCTTGACCAGTAATTCACTTCGTCTTTCTTCTATTTTCTGTTCTGCATCAAAAATCGCTTCTTCTTGTCTTGCGATCTTTTCCTCATGAACTGCGAGCATACGATGGATCGAATTGGAAACATCAGTAAGTTTCTCTATAGCTACATCAAGTCTATCATGTATTTTTGCTTGATCTCGTATCTCTTTTTCGAGTAACTTGACCTTTGTTTCCAATTCAGCCATATTATTAACCTTTCTTTAGGATTGACCAAACACCCCATGCAAGGGCGCCCCAAAGAATAACTTTGGTTAAAGGAACTGCAAAGAATAATACGGCAACTGCAGCTGCAGCAACTATTATTCCTTGATGACTTGATCCTTCATTTACTCTTTCTGAAATCCACGAACTTATCATTTATGTCTCCTTTTCTAACTTTTTGATTCTGGCTTCAAGTTCGTCAATCTTTTGACTAACGTGGGGATACTTCGCTTTCCAGTTTTCTTCATCCTGTAAAACCTTCAATCCCAACTTCTTCGAAGCCCATGATGCAACATCATCAACTTTTTTGTAGAACCAACTTCCTGCTTTGGTGTCTGCAAACCAACTATCGGCTGCACTACCCAAGATACTAGAAGCGATACTACTAATCAGAAAAAACCACATTAATTCTTTTTCCTATTCTCGTGTTGTGGCCCAACTCTTTTCTTCGCATCATCTAAATATTGATTAAATTCCCAATCCCATATCCAAGGAATCAAACCATGCACAAACATAACAATACCCATCCACCATGCTTCCTTAGATTCATTCCACGCAAATTTTAAATGCTGAAGATACGTTAACCCCACATCTTTGGGGTGCTTACGATTTATCATTATTAACCCCAATCGGGTCTAGTGCATTGTTCGCACCTACAACTTTTACAAATCTCTACTGGATGACTATTGGGATCAATATGTTTTTTTAGAGATATACCGCAATGAGATTCATGCCCGCAATTTCTACACTTGGTCATCATCACCCTCCCTTGGAACAATAGAAGATGCACCAAACAACACTACTGCATAGTATGCCGCATTGATCTTCCAAGATGGAACTGCTGGTGATGCATCTTTCATCGCCATAAGAAATACCTTATCTGCAGCTTCCTTTGCAAGTTTAATTCCCAATGTGTCTTCTGGATTCTTTGCACGATATTGACGAATCCTGAGATACAGAAGGTCATGGATAATTGCTGCTCGTGCAATATCCCAAGGTGAAATTATATTCCAGATTACACGTGGAACACTTGCAAGGTCTGTTTTGAACCCCTTCTTACAAGTTATTCTACTTGCTGGACATTTAATACCTACTGCCTGTAAGGGAGATTCTTCCATCTCATCATTCTGATAGGATAGAGCTCGAGATAATATCCACTGTTTTGGTGGATTAAACTCTGCTTCTATTTTTTTATTAAACTTCCCCATTTCTACTCCTAACAAATTCTTTTGCAGCCTTAACTAAAGTACTGCGTCTGTTTGTTGATAAAGGCATAGTATGTATTGTTGTGTCTAATTTTAGACCTACTTTGTTTCCCCAAACTTCAAGTTGTACTTTCGTCATTTTGTCAAAATTCAATGACTCCACTATTTTTTCTCTTCCTTGTCCTCTTTAGGTTTAATCGCATTTTCATAATAAACAATAATAGATTTTTGTTGTTCTATATATCTTTTAATTTCTGCCATATTTAATGCAAGAGTTTCATAGTCTTTCACACTAATAACATATGCAACAAGAGGATCACCATTTTCTTTTTGGAACGCTTCTTTAAATTCCTTAAAGTTTTCTTCCGTTACAACCCACCACTTCATATCAGTATTCATTTGTAATTGCGGTGGTCTATTTTGCACAGGTATTTGTCTCTCTACCTCTACTGTTTTAACCTCAACTGTTTTTATACTTGGCCAGGAAGCACAACTACTTAACAGGAGGGACAACAGTAGTAGACTCGAAACTTTCCAATAATCTCTTACTTGCATTGTTTATCTTCTTTTCCCAAACGGCAGGTTCTTCTGCACTGAGTTTCTGCAAATTAATCTTTCGTAGTTTACTTAGTAAACTTCTTTTGTATTTATTTGCGGCATCTAACTTGATATTCAACTCTTTATTCAATTTCTCATACTTCTTTGCATCTGCAAGAAGAGTATCTATCGTATTCTTCTGCGTTTGTGCAGCCACCTCTAACTTCGCACTATTCTCTGTAAGAGTCGCAATACGTGCTTGAGTATCTTTATAGTAATAGTATCCACCATAAACAACTCCTCCTACAAGACCTAAAACGACAATCAGGATGTAAACCTTAAGCATATTATTTCTTCTTTTTCGACTTGGTATTCATCGCTGGAAGGGCCATAGTCTTAGGTTCTGTTGCATGTATACCTAATCCACTGAGAGCAGGAACAGCATACTCCTGTTGTTTCACCTTACTTTTTATATTCTCTATAAATTTACTCTTAGATTGATTCTTTCTCTCCAACCTCTTTGCACGTGCTGTTTCTAGTTTCGCACGATGACTCCTATATGCTTTAGACCGACCATCAATTTTCACATCTTGTCTAGAGATGACATCAACATCTTCTTCTTGGTCTTTATCTTTGAGTTTTCTTCCACGCCCTGTTGGATTCATATCTACACCCCCTCCAGCAACAGAATTAACGGGCGCATCCTCATCCAAACCATTATAGGGAGAAACTACTTTCCATTTTAATTTCATTTTAAGTCCTCCAATCCTACGTATATAACGGAACCTGATTTCTTATGTACTACTGGAAAAAT
>Ga0209992_10003962_pt1 | contig 12024 bp, 21 predicted proteins | sample 2SBtaG_2_FD_182564 | JGI IMG/M metagenome (GOLD analysis project Ga0209992, IMG submission 182564) | Deep subsurface microbial communities from Kolumbo volcano to uncover new lineages of life (NeLLi) - 2SBTROV12_ACTIVE470 metaG (SPAdes)... | ecosystem: Environmental > Aquatic > Marine >... | reverse complement strand
AGCTAATCAGCCAGGGCAAGCAACGCCAGTTGATCAGCCTGGTTCATTCCTAAAGGGGATGCTGTCTGCCAATGCGTTGCGACAAAATCGTTTGCTGCAAGAGGAAAAGGCGAAAGAAAAAGAGCGCCAGGAAGCGCAACGTGTAGCGGCTAATCAATTTTTTCAAAATGTAGCGAATCGGCCTCAGATGGTTGCAGACCGCAATTTAGCGTTACAAATGCAACAGCAACAAGAGTTGGCGCAAATGCAAACACCGTTTAATGCAGCTGATATGCGTGCAACTTTACCAGCCGATATGCAAGCTCGAAGCATAGGCGACGTTGGCCAACAAACGGCAATACATACAGCGTCGCCAATAGATGTGCCGCCGCCTGTACCAACTATTACTGAAATGGCTTTTGCATCTGGCGTGCCTGGCATACGAAACAAAGCATTTGAATCTATGATGAAAACTCCTGATTTAACTGCTGCGGCAAAAAATGCTCGGGAAATAGGGCTAACTCCTGGCACGCAAGAATATAATGATTACATACGAACAGCGACGATAGGAGCAAACCAAAGGTTTGAGCCTACATCAGAAAGACTAGCGGCAGAAGATAATTTTAAAATTATGCAAGGTTCTCGCAAAGGCGCTCAAAGCGCAATTAAAACAGCTAGCGATTTAAGAATGGTTTCTGATTTATTATCAGATGTTGAGGGAGGGCCAACGGCAGAACTTTCGCAAAAATTCAATAGATTTGTTTCCTCCACTTTTGGTTTAGGCGACGACGCTATGAAAGAGGGTGTCGCTAGCGCTGAATTGGCAAAAACTTTAATCAATAAAATGACCATAGGAAATAGAAGTACAGCTGATGGCGGTGGAATGCCAGGTCAAATGTCGGATAGAGATTTACAATTTTTAGTTGAGATGATCCCACAATTAACCACATCAATTGCTGGGAGAGAGCTTATAGCGCAAGCAGCAGAAATTGTAGCAGAAGCGGCCCAAGCACAAGCAATTAGAGTTGCGGAAGAATACAAAAGAACTGGCGGTAGAATAAGCACTGAATTTGTATTGAATGAAGAGAGAATAAGAGGGCAACATATTTTAACTTCTTTAGAACGACCAATGTTAGACGCAGCTATACCGTCTCCTCATCTTTTTGATTTTAATTTAAATAATGGGGCAGAATTAAATAGCCGGAAAACAAAAACAAACACAGTGAAATTTTAATTATGACTGAAGCAAATTTTATAGACGGTAAGTTAGTTGTGCCAGGCGCAAGCAAATTTTCTATTGCACGAATTGATGAAGGTCTTAATCGTGTAATGAAAACGCGGCCTGAATTTGGTGTTACGCCGCAGACTCCAATTTTTGATCCTGAAACAGGTGAAACGCTATACGGCTCTGCTTCAATTAGCGATGTGGGCGTGGCTGTAAGAAATGTGCCTAGTGATGCAAAAAATGTATTAGGCGATTTAATGCTTGCGGTATCTGAGCCTGTGGAAACTGCAAAAACTTTAGGAAAAACAGCCGTAGGTTTAGGGCAAAAAGCTATACCTGGCGACGGTGTTGGCGAATTTATGGGAATGCCAAACTACGAGGCTTATCCAGAGGCAGTTGGTGAGCGTTATGTTGAGCGATACGCGCCAAGCGACAATCCGAATCAAAGTTTATTATCTAATGTTTATGGAAGCCTTATTAATGAGCCGGTAACTACGCTAATGGATTTTTCACCGCTTGGCTTACTTAAAAAAGGCGTAACTGTACCAGGCGCAAAAAAAAGCGATGTTGCATCAACAGTTGTTGAGCCTATAACGCCAGCATTAGATTTATTAGGTGGAGCCGCAAGAGCTGTAACGCCTACAAACGTCGTAAAAAATACATTACAAGGTGCGTTAGGATTACTTACACCTAAAAAGGTTTCTGAAAAACTAATGGAATCGGCCACAAAGTTTCGAGTGAATAAAGCGCGTGGCCTCGAAGATAAAAATATATTAAATCAAGAAATGTTAAAGAGAAATTTGAAACCTGACGCAGACAGTGTTGACATAGTTACGGCGAGGTTAAAAAATATTGGCCAAGAAATTACACAAGTTTTAGACGACGTCGTAATGGAAGGCGGCCCAAATGCCATGATTCCAATTAGTAGAGTTTTTGAAGGATTGGAAGCGTTAAAAATTAAATATGCAGGGCCAGAATTTAAAGGTACAGCTAATACAAAAGTTATAGATGATGTGATAGAAGATTATAAAATTGATTTATTAGAAAAAGGTTACGATATAGATCTTGGAAAACTTAATGTTCAACAAATAAATAACATTAAAAAATCTGTATACGATGAACTTTATGATAAAGCGCTGTCTCCGAATATTACAAAACCAATGGAAAGCACTTTATCACTCTTAGCGCGAAATGCTAAAGAAGCTGTTAGCGAAAGAGTGCCAAAAATAGATGCTCTCAATAAAGAATATGGTTTGTTAAGTGATTTAAGGTTTCCGTTAGAACAAGCGGCAAGTCGCGTAGGAAGCAACAACGTAATTAGCTTTCCAGGGCTTATAGGTGGTGGGGCCGCGTTTGCTGTTACAATGGATCCTATTGTTACGGCTTTAGTTGCCGCCTCACTAAATCCTATGAATAAAGCTCGTTTGGCAAATTATTTGGGCGCAATGAAATTTCAAGGTATGACGCCAGTGTTGTTTAAAAATAGTGTTTTGCCTACGTTAATCGAGCAGGGTGTTTATCAGCCATCGCAAATCCAAGAAGCAATGGATGATTTTGAAAAAGCGCGTGCTGAAGAGTTGAGCGAATGAGCCTAGCCCCAGGTTCCCTACTAGCACAAGTAAGACCCTCGAACACAACTGCTTCTGCCGCATTTACCGCAGTAATACAAACCGAAATCCTGCGCGTCGTAATAGCAAACACCACCGGCTCGGCTGCCACCTTTCGCTTATTCCATGACGTAGGCGGTTCGACTTACGATGAGTCCAACGCACTAGCCTGGGACGTCTCTATCGCTACAGGCGCAATTAACGACGCATTGCAAGCCTATGGCTCAGGCTCAGGGTTTACGTTGCTACCAGGCGACACACTGGGCGTACGGACTAGCGTAAATAGTGCGCTGACATTTAACCTGTATGGGGTGGTCGCAAGTAGTCGCTAATTAATGAGACTAAAATACCTTAAAATAGCCTAAAATAGCCTAAAATATGCTAAAAGTATTCTCATTATATTTTTAAGTTATTGATTTATATACAATTGTCCTAACCTTGCCAAGGTTGGGGTCGCGAGTTCGAGTCTCGTTTCCCGCTCCATTTAAGTCTTTGATAAGCCTATGTTTTTAAAAAGGTTTATCTTTTAAAATACAATATTTATTTGTATTAATAAAAATACAATTACGATTATGAGACTATAATGAGACTATAATGAGAATATAATTGCTATTTCAGCGTTAATTTAGGCGTCAAAGTAGCCCGTCGAGTCGGCTCATTTTTCCTCGAATATACCTTCATCATCTTTATACTGGAGTGGCCGCTAAACGTGGTTTTCTCTTGGTCGTTTCCTTCAAAATCTGAAATTGATTTAGCCTTAATGTCGTGAAAGGTCAAATGCAGTTCATGTCCTTGCGGATAATCTAAACCAGCAACCCTTTTAGCTTTAGCCCAATCCCTATTTATCGTAGTTCGTGATGGCTGGCGGCCATTCTTATGAACGATGTAACCACGATGGCTGATCACACTTGTTGCTTTTCTAATGGTTTCTCTAAGACCATCAGTCCAAGCTCTCAGCGACGTAACAGTTTTCTTTTTTGAGGCGCTAGCTTTAGCGTCTTGGCACAATAGGCCATCATCTAAAATATGTTCGCGCCGCAACGCAAGTGTGTCTGATTTTCGTAAGGCGCAGTAATACGACAGCTCCATCATTATTTGCAAGTATCGCGGTGCGTTATCGTGCAAGGCTATAAATTCTTCATCAGTGATGTAGCGAGCGCGAGCGCGCATTTCGTGTTTTTTGACATTGAGCGCTGGGTTAGTTTCGCAAAACCCAAAGCGGCAACCAAAAGCAAATATTTGAGAAATGACGCCTATTTCTTTATTAGCTTGCTCGGCCGCTAAGATTTTTTCACCGTCGTCATTCAATTTAACTTTTCTCGTATTTGAATCAATTTGCCAGCGTGTCAATGCATACATTTGAAGCTGTTTTGTTGTAATGTCGGCTGGAAAAAGATCGCCAAACTCTAGCATAACTGGTGACGTTTTAGTCTTAAAGCGGCGACGATAAAAATCAAGCGTTCCCTTAGCTAATTGTTTTCCAAGGCGTTTATTGGTGTTGGTTTCATTAGTAAGCCACAATTGACTCAGATCCCAAAAAGTCTCGTTTTTTTTCTGGGCTTGCACAACTTTTTGATAGTATGCGTCGTAAACCTCAGACAAAGGGGTATCAAGGCGACCTAAATTAATTTTTTGTGCTTTTCCGTTTTTAGTTGCTGGTGGCTTATAGTAATAGCTAGACCGATAAGCATAAACACGCGGCGGCAGACCTGATTTAGTCCTAGTTTTTTTCCTACCCATTCTCCCACCTCGATTCGGCTTGCTCTATGCTGCGCCTGGTTACTTTAGGCCGGCCATCAGAATTAACAATAAACTTGATTCCAAGGTGCATCAAGTGTTGCCGCTGTTTCGATTTTTGTTTCCATCCGGTCAATTCGGCCAAATCGTCATCATCTAAAAATAAATTACTCATTTTTGTTTTTTGTCCTTTAATTAAAAAATATAACAAACAGCACTGAAAACAATGCGTACCACATTACGATCTCTCCTAAAACAGCCATTAGAACGGTATGTCGTCGTTAAAAGGCGCGTCGGTTTCAGGTTTTGGCGCAGGCTTTAAAGCATCTTTTGGCGTGAATTTAAAATTTAATGCTGGCCTATTAGGTTTAGCTTCAGGATCGCGTTTCCATGCGCTAACTCGATATTCGATGTTATTGATCGTTGCATCGCCAGTAAAATGCGGGTGTTTTTCAGTTGAACGTTTATCGTTTTTCCAAATAGCTCCCTGGTTATTGTTGTCATAATTACTCATTTCAACACCTCCAAAACTGTGTAATTGGTTGCGGGTTTAATGTATTTGCTGAGATTAATATCAGCTTCTAAAGCAGTTTTATCTAACGTGCCTTTACGCTGCCGCCTGGAGATACGAATTTTGTCGTTCTCATAACTTTTTGACGCATCGAGGTCAGCTAATATTTCAGCTCGTTTTTCTTCGACACGTTTTTTAGCTTGCTTTAATAAGGCTTCGGCTTCTATAAAATCATCAATCATTGGCGCTAAATCATCAGGCAACGGCTCGCTAGTCTTTAACTCATCTTCCGTTAGCTCCATTAATGGCTGAAAGTCAGCCCACGCTTGCTTTAACTTTTTCTGCAGGATTTGGTCTGGGAAAACATCGCAGGTTATTATTTGGCCATCTTCAGGGTTACGCACCGCATAAATACACTTATCAGCCCCAGACACCATCAATTGATGTTGTATCTGATATTGATGAGGCAAAATAACGCGGCCTTCCATAGCCCACTTAACCATGGCGTTTTTTGATTGCGGCGCTTTGATTTCTAAAATTATATCGCCATCAAAGTTAATACCATCAAGTGACGCCAGGTACTTATCTTTTACCATGACCGTCGGCATAAAACCTATCTCAGTTTGATCTTCAACTTGTTGTCTGATGATTGGCTCAAGTCGATGGCCTTCTTTCATTGCTTGGCTGACAAACTTGTTCACATAACCTAGCTTTTGTTTAGCTAGCTCAGTTGGGTTTCGAGGAAAGTATGGGTTGACTGACATTACAGCTGGCGCCTCAGAAGCACAAAAGTGATCCTTTCTAGCGTCCAACCATTCCTGGCTACCTTGTTCGAGATTAAGCGTTTGCGCTTTCAATGGCTTTCTCCTCAAATCGTTTTATGACTTTTGCGTATTGGCATTTAGGCAACTTATCAAGAGTCTTAATTTTGTAAAAACTTAAAACTTTTGATGTGTCGGTATCGGTAGCTTCAATTAGCTTTGATAAAGTGTTGGCTTCACTTTTAGTAATTGTTTCTGGTTCTCGACTAGCCAGCTCTCCATCATCATCAGGTTCGCCAACAATATTAAGTATGGCTGCATAACTATAGCGCCTGGCATACGTCATGGCCGAGCCGATACCCTGAGGATCGTTTTTGGTAGGTGGCATCGGTAGCGTTGTTTCGATACTAGCGCCTGAGACATGGGCTAACACCGTTTTAAGCGCAAAACGTCCGTCTAGGTCGGTTGGTAGTTGCGCAATCATCAAACCATTTGCAGATAACGCCTCAATAGTTGCGTCGTGCATACTAGCCAGGCTGGCAAACTTGTTTTTAAAGTGTGGGTTTACTGAATCAAACTTAACTTTAGTGAACTCGGTTCGGGCTTTCGCCAGTGCTTTATACAGCTCAATGTTATCCATTAGCTATCTCCCTTTCAAACTCAGCCGACGCCATGTCTGTTTGGTCGTCATGATTGTCGTTCCAATAATCATCGAAGTTATTAACGAGGTCGTCAAACGCCTCGCCTATGTAGCTTTCGTAGTAACTTTCTTTGTTAGCCTTTAAAAGCGATGGCAGCCTGGCAAGGTTGCTTGTATCGCCATTAGCCAGTTGCTTCAAAATATCGATGACGTTTTCGTTGTCGCTATCGACAAAAATATCTCGCGGATCTGCCACCATGATTTCATGCAATCCATATAAATATTCTTTATGACGTGAATGTAAATCAGACCAGTAGGTTTCAGAATCTTTGCACACTAGATTCATCATTTCGCGATGCATAAGATTATCGTGTTCGATGCCATTCATAACGTTGCTCCTAAAATAATGACAGCGCTGATAAGCAAGACAACAGCGATTTTTGTTAAATAACGATTTGGTTTTTTATAATGATAAATTTTTAATTCTGGGGAAAAATAAAGTGGTTTCATATCAATACCTTTTTTAATGTGATAAATACATAAATAATCAGTATTAGTATAATAATCTTAAAAATATAATAAATACAACTATAATTTGTATTAATAGATAAAAAAAAGGGCAAATCCGCAGAAATGCCCTAAAACATTGAGTTTTTACGGAATTAATTTAACCTTTCGTGTTCAATTTTTAACTCTCGAATACGGTTTTCAGCCTGAAAGATCTCAATTTCTACAGCCTCTTTATCACGTTTGCGAATTTGTGCGATTTCGGAATATTCCCCCATTTTCTCCTCAAAGCTGATCCAAGACATCATCGCCGAAAAATTACCATCTAAGGTAAAAACATTGCTTTTGCAAATACCGGTTACGACCTGGCCGTTCTTGTGATTCCATTGTTTTCTAAAACAATTGTACCTGCCTTGGCCGCGTCGCACTTTACCAAACCGAAATGACGCCTCAAGATTTTTCAAAAAATCAGAATCAGGAATATCGTGTGTAATATCGAACACGTTTTTCTTGAACATCAATTCGTCAGGTTTATATCCTAAGGCCTTCGCGTATGTGTCATTGACCCAAATGATTGTGCCGTCTCGCGCAAGTAACGAATGGCCCAGAGGACTTTCTTTTAATATATTGACAGCTATCTTTGAAAAAAAACTGTTTTCTGACTTGAGAGGTTGTGCTGATTGCTCCCACATTTGCGACATTAAATCGGCTAAATCTTGTTCTACACTCATTACTGATTTTCCCCTGTTTTAAGCACCTTGATATTTAGTGCTTTCTCTATGATTTTTTCATTTGCAGCGACAGTTTCTCCAGGAGCCATACAAAAAATTGCCCATTCGATCATGTCATCGCTTAACGGATCTGCTCCGGTTCGTTCAGCTACTTTTCTTATTTCTTTCAATGTCGCCATGAACTGCTCTGAATCAATAGTACCACTGCTTTGATTGATGACAGATGAATCAACGCCTAGCATTTTAGCTACTCGGTCGATTTTACTATCAGCAAGCTCGGCAGTTTTATACCAACCTTGCAATCCGTTCTCAGTGATCCCATAAATCTCACAAAATTGTTTGGCTGTACCAAATTTTTGAATGATCAATTGACGCAACATGGCTATGTTGAGTTTACCCATAAATAATTTTCCCTTTGTTGGCTGACCCCTCAGCCGGTTTTCACTACCCCTTTAGATCTACGCGAAACCAAATAAAAAATCAATACCTGATATTAAAAGTTGCACACTTAATGTTTTATTGGTATTTTTAGTTTGATCAATGCAACTTTTATTTGTATTCAAAAGGAGAAAGGTTATGGAGAACCTGCAACAGATCGGATTATTTGACCAACCAGCGCCATTTCAACGTGCTAGCCGCACAAGTAAAGCAGCAGCTAAAGCTATTCAGCCAAAAGCACCAACTAAGCGAGCCATTGTATTGGCTTTTGTGAAAGGCCGTTCTTTTCATGGAGCGACTAACAACGAGATAGCCGAAAGCAATGGAATGAAATTGCAGACTGTGTGCCCCAGGGTAAACGAGCTGACTAAAAAATACTTGTTACGCGATTCTGGCAGAACTAGGGATGGTTCTACCGTTTGGATCGCTGTCTAAAAAATTAGGTAGGACTGAGCCGTCTAACTCAGAGCCGCAAATGACCGAGCGGTATAGCAAGAAAGGTCACTCGGATTGGCCAGTGTAAGAGCTGGATGGCGAAAGCTAGGCCCGATCCCTCCTAAGTCAGTCGCAAGCTGGTGGAGATAAACATCGAGATAAAGAGTTTGCGATTTGGGACGGGTGTGAGCTATGAGGAACGAAATTAGATGGTAACAGATGAACAAATAGCCAACAGATTTTGGGCCGCAATGGAGGAGATATACGGCAAAGCCTGGACTAAACAGTTTGGCAACGAGCCTTCTCAAATTTGGAGAAAAAAATTATATCAATTGGGGGTGGAGAAAATAACAATCGGCATCGACGAATTGATTGACAACAACCACAAATTTCCCCCATCCCTCCCCGAATTTATAAGGGCTTGTAAGAAAGTAACACCTAAATATCACAGCAACGTCGTGGCTTTGACAGAAAAAAGAACGCCGGAACAAAAAACCAATGGCCTCAAACACCTTAAAAACATCCGCCAAACGCTGGAGAAAGGTGAATAAGTATGTTCTCGAAAAAGGCGACTTTCGGATTGTTGCAGGAAAGGTCACAGATAAATGGAGCTACCTTGTTTATGAAAACAAAGTTATCCACAAGAATTTTTGGCGATTGCCAGAAGCTAAGAGTTACGTGAACTGTGTCATTACCAAACGAGCACATGGTGGAGAAGTGGCTAAATGATTTAGGTGAGTCAGACCACGCCTATGCTAATGCTTGCGCTGTCTATACTGCGGCCAAGGAAGGGCTAAAGATAGCCAAAGCAGCCGCCATGCCGAATGGTGGCACTGTCGCAGAGCGTGAGAAACAAGCATTGATTTCTGCTGAGTACGAAGTTGCCGTTAAAAAACTAAGTGCTGCCGAGTACGAGAAAACATTACTTCATTTGCAACGTGAACAATGGATCATGGGCATAGACGTTTGGCGTTCTATTAATGCCAATCAAAGAAGATCATGATTAAACGCGACGCACTGGATAACTGGTTTTCTTTGTGCATAAGAGAGCGATCTAACTGGACGTGCGAATCAACACAATTAGTTTTTGACGAAGGACAGATTAAAGGCAAGTGCCAGGGGCTCGAATGTTGTCATATTTACGGTCGCCGTAATAAAACTGTTCGTTGGAACGGCATGAACGCCGTTGCACTTACACATTACCAACATCGTTATTTTACTGAAAATCCACCTCATTTTATTGCTTGGTTAAATAATTATTTAGGCGAAGGGCATATGGAGCTGTTAAGAGAACGAGTCAACGACTCTCGCATTAAATATTCTAAGGCAGATAAAAAGGAAATGTCGGAGCATTACCGCACAGAATACCGACGCCTGAGAAAGTTACGCGATGACGGCGTGACCGGTTACCTGGAGTTTGTTAATTATGATTGATTTGCGCTTGCGTGTAGTTGATACCGACGAAACTGATTTACTGCAGTTAATCGATGGGCGGCGTGTTGTTCTGGAATACCGAACATTTGACGCTGAACAGACCAGGGACGGAATACTAATAAGCGAAACAGACTGGACGGAGGTGTGCGTTGAAGAATGATTGGCTGACACCATTATTAGAGGATTGGGCGACGTGGTTTTCTAACGCTGAAACCGGCAGCTATCCATCCTCGACGGCAATTTGGCGCATTTTGCATGCGCCAGGTGATACTGAATTTTGCGGCAGTTTACCAAAAGGCGTTATCCCACCAGCTAGCCTTAACAAAATAAATTTAGCCATGAATAACTTGATACAAAGTGATTGCGGCTTGGCCGTAACGGTGGTTCGTAGTTTTCATATACATGGCAAGGACAAAACGATTGAAGATTTTAAGCTAAGCCAGACGCGTTTTTATACCTTAAAAAGTCAGGGCGAAGCGTGTTTGAAAGGATTTTTAAAGGCGGCGTAATGTGGATATTACCGAAGAATTACCCACTGTCATCTCACTATGTAGCGGATATGGTGGAATCGAGCGAGGACTTGAGCTTGCTGGATACGATCATCGCCTCATCGCTTTTTGTGAGATCGAAGCCTATGTCCAAAAGCTCACTCTCGAGAAAATGGAAAAGGGACAAATGGTTTCAGCGCCTTTGTGGACAGATCTTAAAACCTTCCCAGCACAGATCTTTCGAGACAAGGTTGATCTCTTACTTGCAGGCTATCCCTGCCAACCGTTTAGCCAAGCCGGTAGACGTGGGGGGAGAGATGATCCACGCCACTTGTGGCCATACATCAAGGAACACATCAGAACAATACGACCTATTCAATGTTTCTTCGAAAACGTGCAAGGACATATTACGTTGGGACTCTCCACAGTCATCTCAGATCTGGAAGAATTGGGTTATCGAACAACGTGGGGAATATTCTCAGCGGAAGAAATCGGCGCACCTCATCAGAGAAAAAGAGTGTTTATCTTGGCCGACGCCGGAAGCGTGGACAGTACAAAAATATTCTCTGCAAAAAGATGGGCAGAAAAAGACACAGAGATCGAAGAATTTAACATCGATGGCATTGAATGGGGAGCTTTCCCAGCCAGTCCAGAACAAGACCAGCATGAATGGGAAGAACCAAGAGTTGTCTAACTGGCCGACACCAACTAAAAGCGATATGAAAGATACATGGAACGGAGAGCGAGGCGAAACATTAGTTAGCAAAATGAAAGAAAAGCGGTCTGGCAAATTAAATCCTGATTGGTGCGAGCAATTGATGGGGCTGCCTGTTGGCTGGACAAAAATCGACGATGCTGATGATCGCATTTCTAGGTTAATGGCGATTGGTAATGGGGTAGTGCCACAAACTGCGGCATTAGCCTGGAAAATATTAAACAAAAAATTAATGACAACAAAAACTGAGGATTGAAAATTATGGATCTAATACAAATTTTATTTAGCGCAGCAGTAATTTATGGCTTGTATAAACTTGTTCGTGTTTATCGAAAGAAAGAGGAGATTCTGCCAGAAAAGCCAATGGCAAAAGTCGAGCCTATTAAAAAAAAGAAAGCTAAGAAAAAGGTAAGGAGCGCTGATGGTTAAATATATAATTGCTTTTATTATTTTAGTTTTAGTCGGGTGCGCCACGCCAATCGTTCAGAAAGTCGAGGCGCAAACCAACACCATATCATCGACATTATCTGGCACGACTACCATAGACCGCACCGTAAGCTCTGCCTCAGCTCCTAATATCATTAGCTCAATACAGGACACTTGTGCTGTGGGTGCAAGCGTAGGCGTCCAGGGAACATTCGTGGGCTTGGCGGCTGCTAAGACATTCGAGGATGAAAACTGCAAATTAATAAAACTGTCGCGTCAACTTTACATGATGAATATGAAGGTTGCGGCGATTTCTGTGTTATGTACTGACCCGACTGTTTTTCAATCCATGTTACACGCAGGCACGCCATGTCCTTATGAGGGATCGAT
>Ga0209992_10003961_pt1 | contig 12025 bp, 18 predicted proteins | sample 2SBtaG_2_FD_182564 | JGI IMG/M metagenome (GOLD analysis project Ga0209992, IMG submission 182564) | Deep subsurface microbial communities from Kolumbo volcano to uncover new lineages of life (NeLLi) - 2SBTROV12_ACTIVE470 metaG (SPAdes)... | ecosystem: Environmental > Aquatic > Marine >... | reverse complement strand
GGTTGTACCGGTGTAGTTGGTGGTGTAGTTGGTGGTGTAGTTGGTGGTGTAGTTGGTGGTGTAGTTGGTGGTGTAGTTGGTGGTGTAGTTGGTGGTGTAGTTGGTGGTGTAGTTGGTGGTGTAGTTGTTGCACCAAAAATATAATTAATTTCTGACAAACCAGGACTCAAATCTAGTTGTGTCTGATCATTTACTAAATCCATATTTGATGGAAGTGCATCCATTCCAACAATAATAGAATTAGGAGGCATCAGTAATGAGTAATCAGTTGGAGAATCTAGAGTAAATGTCCAAACTCTTCCTTCTTTAGAAATTAAATCATGAATATCGTAATCAACTGTAATCGATGAGGAACCAAAAGTATCAATGGTTGCTGTACCATCAACTATTTCACTAGATAACAAAAAGCCGTTTTCTCCAACTGCAACAAAATTATCAATGGACGGACCAAATAGACTTACTTCAAAATCAGGGTCTAAAGGATCCGCATCTAGTTGAGCAGAAATATGTGCTGAACCATCTGAATAGAGGGTTAGATCAAGCATACGAGTAGAACTGAATGAGGTCTGAAGAGGCATCGTTAATGCAACAACCATTAAGCCAGCAATTAGCAAAGGTGCCTTAACCATTGTTTCGAGGATACCCTCAGTCCTTACAAAAAGCATTCCATCTTCTCGAAGAGACTCTTTCCTATGAATTGGTACGATTTCTGGATACATTGGCTCAATACCTTAGATTCATGCTTTCGACTAGTCCCTGAAATCTCTTGAATTCCTGGAAAAACTGAAGTCCTTTTTCAGTTATCAAAAAGACTCTATTTCTGTCGTTTTTGACGGATTCGACTAAGCCTGCTTCTACCAGTTTCTCACATTTGTCTAGTACTGCATAGTGAGATAGGTTGGCTTTGCGAGAGATTGCAGATACAATGACTCCACCACGACCGCCATCAGCGGTTACGTCTAAGATATCACCCATTATGCCCATTTCGGACCTGTATTGTTGTTTTGACATGCAATAGTATAGAACAATGTAGTTTATGAGGAACATTTTGAAACTTCATAGCGGAACGCAAAGCGGAACGGCAGTTTCACCAAAAAAATACTTGATTTTTGATGATTTTCAAATATTTTGAAGAAAATCATTCGTAAAAATTATTTTCAAAAATCCTCATTTTTACAAAGAAATCTTATTTTGAGACATTTTATAGAAAACGAACTAGTTTTTCTCAATTATTGCCGTTTTTGCTGAAATTTTGTATATAAGGAACAGGACGATTTCTAGCCGTTCCTAATCTATCAATTCAGCATTATCTTGTCATGGTAAAATCCCAGATTAGAGTAATTGGAGCAATAGTTATCCTCTTGATGCTAGGTGCTTCACCACTATCTGTAAACTACTCATTTGCGGATAATGAGAGTAATCAAGAACAAGATAGAGAACTTAGGGGAATTCTTACAGAAAAAGTGGTTGATGGAAAGCTAGAAGTCCGTCAATATGCCCTTCCTGAAGAGATCACAGATGCAGATTTGAAGAGAATGCTATCATTTGAAGGTCAAATGTCATGGGCATACGTAAATTTCAAGACGTATCAATCAGGGATTATTCTTTTTGATGGAAAAGCATCAAAAATTGGTGAAAATCTATGGGAAATTTCCATACAGGATGTTTCCAATGAGGATCTAAGCTTCAAAATCGTATTTTCTGGAAAAATTGCAGAAACTGATGAACAAAATGTATTTGCAATTTCATTTATGAATTCGATGATAAAAAATCCTGAGACGGCTCAAAACATCAGGCTACTCCAAATTGGAGAATCGGTCATAAATCCAGAAAAATCTATTGGTTCTAACCAAGAATTCAAAAATTCAATTCGGTGAGAAATCACCATTTTTTCTTTAATTGACTAAAAATCATTCACAAGGTCAGCTTTGAGATGCAATGTAACTTTTTATTCCCATTTTGAAAAGTAAATCATAAAATGTTTGATAAATTCAAAGATGAAGAAGGTGGAGAAATGGTAGAAGAAAGAAATGAGAATGCTGAAGAAACTAGCTCAATGACAGAATCAACCAGCCAAATCGGTATTGGGGAATTAATGGGAAAGCGAGCAAAGTTAGAAGAAGCAATAGATTATGTCGGTTTAATGATTAAGAATCTCAAAGATAAGAGAACATTACTTGAAAAAGATATTGAAGAAGAATCTGTAGATATTAAGAATCTCAAAGAAAAACTTCAAAAAGTTAGTGAGTATATTGAAGAAGAAAATCGAGGAATTGAAGAACTTGCAAATAAGAGAAAACAAGTTGAGAGTGAAGCAGATGAAGTAGGCACAATTATCAATTCTTTGAGAGACAAACTTTCTGGTGTTGATAGAGTTATTGACGATGAAGGTAGTAGAGTTAGAAAAATTAAAGAATCTAGAGATTCCTTAAATGAATAAAAATTTTTAATTAAAGAAATTTGTTTGTGGCAGCTTCTTGACTATCAGTAGGAACTGAAGGGAACATCTGACCTGCAGAAGTTTCAGCAACAGCAGCAGCTTCTTTTAAGATACTTTCAGATTCTGCATTTGTTGTTTCATCCATACCAAATGCTGCATCTCCTGAGAAACTTTCTGTCATAAAGCCTCCAAGCATTTCTGCCATTTGACCAATTTCTTGTTCTGCTCCTGGCATTATTTTTCCAAGAGATGATTTGAGATTTTTCATCAATCCCATCGTTGGCATGATTGCTACTACAGTATCTCCAAGATCACTGCATGTGGTTAATCTTAATTCGATTTGTTCTAAAGCTATTCTAGCACTACTCAAAATTTTTGTAACTTTTCTTACTTCAGCAAGTTCATTCCCAAGAACTTTGGCTGTTTGATTATCATGTTTTTGTGTTGCTTCTACTATTCTTTGGAATAATTTTCCATCACGTTCTTGCAAATTTGTTAACATTGTATCTAATTTTTTGATTTGTAATTGTAATTTTTTAATGCCTTCCTGTACACGTGGTTTTAAAGCACCTTTAGGCTTGATTGTATCGTTAATTTTTTCAGTAATACCAGGCTTTGGTTGCTGTGTCCATTTATTGGATAAACTAGGCATGAGTTAGATTCTAGAATATGTACTTAATTTCCGGTGTAAATAATGGTTCACAGGACATAAAAAATTACTAACTAAAATTGAGCATATCAAAAATTCCTTCCTACAAATTAAATTACTTAAGTACAAAAGATGAAAAATATAATTTTTAAAAGAATTACAAACTAGAGCAATTTAGAAGGAATCAGTTGAATTTATCATTTTGATAATACCATCACGTTTTTTGTATTCAAGCTGTAAGTTATGCTCTATTCGTTTCATTGTTTCTAAGCTTGTTTCAGAATTTTGAGATTTTGGATTATTTAGTTCAGATTTTTTATGTTCTTCTAGTTTTTTGATTCTTTGATCATTGACCATTAGTTCCTCATCTAGCAAATCTAATTGAACTTTACAATTTTCACATATTGATTCTCTCTCTGTCTCGACTTGAAAAACTGAATTACATCGCTTGCAATTAAAACTCATTTACAAATTTTTCTAGCATTATTAACATAAGCGTATTGATATTATGGAATTTACTTTTATAATGGAATTTTATGCTTATTTCAGTGAATAAAAAAATCATAATTGTTCCAATAATTGTTATTTTAGTAATAGTTTTTGCCAGTTCTTCATTTGAAGAATCTCCTGAGAAAAAGAACATACCATTTCATGTAACGCTGGCAGATCCTGAACTTTACATTAACGGAGAATATTCTGAAACATTTACTATCGAAAAAGGAGAATATGTTTTTAGATTTGTTCCAAATGGAAGTAGCCCAAAAATTTTATCAATTACAATGAATGGAAATTCATTTAATTTTTCTGAAGATTTTATGAGGATAGGTACACCACATCAAACTGGAATTTCAGAATACTATACATGGGATTATGGTGGTGAAAAAAATATCACAATCTCTGACACACAAGAAATTTCAATTTTCATTAATCCAAATGGAGAAACAATGGGATCAGTATCTGTAGATATTTTAGAAAATTAAAAAGGCGTAGACCCCTTTGTTACAGAACTCTGAGAGATTTCCTCTCTTTGTCAGTCGTTAAACGTCTGATCACCTTTTTCGTTCTGCGGGGTTACGCAGGTTTAGTCGATAGCAATTATATCTTTCGACATTAATTACTATAGTAACTTTAACTATTTAAAATTTAATATCAAATTTCATAAGAAATTATTATATTTCTTGAAATATTTTATGCCTAATTTTGAGTAATGGATCTATAAATTACGAAATTTACTCTAAACATTATTGAAATTATCAGGAAAAGTTGCACTAGTTTCAGGTGGAAGTAGAGGAATAGGATTTGCTACTGCAAAAATTTTATCAGAAAATGGAGCAACCGTTGTAATCACTGGAAAAAATAATGAAAGATTAGAAAAGGCAGTATTAGAAATTCCAAATGCAATTGGAATTCAAGCTGATATTAGAAATACAAATGATGTAAGAAATGTAATCAAAGAAATAATTAAAAAATTTGGTAAATTAGATATCCTTGTAAATAATGCAGGAGTTTTTCCACAAATTAAAAAATTACATGAAATTGAAGAAGAAGAATGGAATGAAATACTAGATGTGAATCTTACCGGACAGTTTAGATTTACAAAGGAAGCAATTCCTCATTTACAAAAAACATTTGGGTCTATAATTAACATTTCATCAGATGCGGGAATAAAGGCCTATGAAGGATTTAATGCAGATGCATATTCTGCATCAAAAGCTGCCTTAATCTTATTAACAAAATGTTGGGCATTAGAGTATTCTAAAGACAAGATTAGAGTAAATTGTATTTGTCCTGGAGTGGTTGACACAGATATGACAAAACCATTTTTGAAAACTCAAAAAGATAAAGAATTCATGGATAGCGAACATCCTCTAGGAAGGATTGGGCAACCTGAAGAAATAGGAAAAGCAGTGTTGTATTTTGCCTCTGATGATGCATCCTGGACTACAGGTGCAATTCTTACAGTAGATGGGGGAGAATCAATCAAATGAATTCACATGAATTTAATACAACTCCGGAGGAGAACAGACATGATGAATGATAAAAAATCTAAAGCAAAATTAATCATACTTTTAGGAATTATTTGGGTAGTAATCACATTACCACTTCCTTGGATAGTTAACAACCCAGAAGTGTCAGAATCACAATTCAATACAATATTGGCTATCATAGGTGTAATGTCAATTCCATTTATTGTTCTTGGAGTTGCCTGGACACTAAAGCCAGAACTTACGACTTAGGTATTTCAATTGAAAGACATCCCTATTACTGATAAAATTCCAGAATTAGAATTTGCTATCAAAGCTGCAAAAGAAGCAGGTGAGGCAATTTTAGAGATTTATCAAAGTGATTATGAAACTTCTACCAAAAATGATGATTCGCCTATTACTGATGCTGATCTAAAAAGTAACGAAGTTATTAAAAAAATACTCTCACAAACTACACATCATATTCTATCTGAAGAAGACAGTGATGATCTTAGCAGATTAACCCAAGAAATGATTTGGATTGTAGATCCATTAGATGGAACTTCGGATTTTATTGACAAAACTGGCGAATTTACAGTAATGATTTCATTAATCAAAAATAAAAAACCAATTCTTGGAGTAATAGGGTGGCCAACAGAAAAAACATTATTTGTTGCTCAAAAAGGAAGTGGTGCATTTAGATTTTCAAATGAAGAATGGAAAAAAATTTCTGTAACACAAATTTCAGATATTCCTAAATGTAGAACTGTAGGTTCTAGACATCATTTATCAGAGAAAGAAAAATCATTCATTAAAAAATTAGGTATTGAAGATTTTACAAGTATAGGTAGTTCATTAAAAGTTGGGAAGATAAGTTCGGGTGAAGCTGAGGCATACATTACAACTACAAATAAAATGAAAGAGTGGGATTCAGCTGCTTCTTATTGTATAATTTCTGAAGCTGGTGGAAAAATGACTGACATGTTAGGAAATGATATCACATACAATAACAAAGATGTGTTTCACCAAAATGGAATACTGGTAACAAACGGATTAATTCATGATAAAATAATTGAAGAATTTAAAAAATTAGAGTAGGTTTCTTCCTTTAAGGAAGTCCTTGACTTTGTTTGCACTATCTGAAAGTGAGTCATGTTCTGTATCTACAACCAAATCTGCTTTTTCTGGAGCCTCATAAGGATCATCAATTCCTGTAAATCCTTTGATTTCTCCTTTTCTTGCTTTGGCATACATACCTTTGACATCTCTCTCTTCACATTTTTCAAGTGAACATTTTACATAACATTCAGCAAATTGATCACCTGCATCGATAATCTCTCTTGCATTTTCTCTGTTCTCAAGATATGGAGATACAAGAGATACTGCACTTGGAACACCATGTTTTAACAAAAGCTTTGCCAGATGAGCAACTTTTTTGTTGTGTTCATCACGTCCTGCTTTTGAGAAATCTTTTGGAGAGAACCATTCTCTTAGTTCATCACCATCAAGCATTGCCAAATTTGGAATATCTTTTTGCAAATCTTTTACGATTGTGGTCTTTCCAGAACAAGGAAGACCAGTCATCCAAAGAATGAAAGGTTTCATGAATGAAATATCTGAATAACCCATAAAGAGCTTACGTTAGTTTTTTGCCCAAGGTTGCTTTTCTAAATAATCGATCTCTGCAATTAGTTCTTCCACTTTTTTGACTATAGCAAAAACTGATTTGTATTGTTCGTACATTTCAATTTCTTCTTCTTTTGATAATACATTTGCTTCTGCTTCATCAAAGAATTTGTTTTCTTTATTCAGATGATCATTTAGGAAAATAGCATATGTTCTCAAATATCGTGATACTGGTTCTTGTGCATCTTCACCATCTTTCCATCTTTTTAGGTGATGTGAAATTTGTCTGGCAATGTTTCGTCCAAACTCATGTTCAATCATAAATTTTCTAATTTCTTCTTTTAGTGAATCATAACTTGCAACACATGGAAAATACGAATCTTCTTCTCGTGAATGATGAATTGTATCAACAAATTCTGAAATCACAATAGTAATTTTTGTTAAATCTGAGAATGGAATTTTAGTACCCTTGTATAGTTCTGCAGCACATTTTGAGACTATTTTTTCTAGACGACGAACTTGATCATGATCTGCACGTAATTGGTTTGTAGCACTCATAGTATTCTAGTCTCAATTACGTTATTTAAAAATCAGTAAAGAGCCTAGAATTATTAAATTAATCGAGTTTAACTTTTATCCAGATGTATTTACATTCAGTCATAAATGAATCCCATAATTTTATCAATTTTGAATTTGTTTAGTGGGCAAACTGGTGATACAATTCCAATGTCTACGTTTGATGCAAGTGTAATTATTGATAAATTTACAGAATTACAAAATTCTATTGGAACATTATCTATTCAAGACGGTCCCATTGCCGAAGCTCATGTGATTTTGCTTGCAGCAGGTGTAGTTATTTTTCTAGGAGTGGCAGGGGAAGCATTCTTCAAAAAAACAGGTATCCCCGATGTAGCATTTCTAATGATTCTTGGTGTAATTATTGGTCCTGTGTTTGGATTAATTCAACCAGAAGCTGTTATTCAAGTTGTTCCATATTTTGCAGCACTTGCATTAATTATCATCATGTTTGATGGTGGATTAAATCTAGATATCAAACATGTTATCAAAACTGCACATTTTTCAGTGACACTTGCAACTTTAGGTTTTATCTTATCAGTTGTAATGATAACTCTTGCTGCTCATTTTGCATTAGGATGGTTGTGGTTAGAAAGTATTCTTTTAGGATCAATAGTAGGTGGAAGTAGTTCTGCTATAGTTTTTGGGTTGGTCAGAAATATCAAAATTTCAGAAGAAACAAAATCTATGCTTAGTTTTGAATCTGCACTTACTGATATTCTAGCAACAATAGTTGCATTCATTTTATTTGAAGCAGTATTAGCTGGACACTTTGATATTCAAACATTACAAGAAACCATAGGACGTGCAGTTGTAGTAGGTCTCGTACTTGGATTTGGAGTTGGAATTCCTTGGATGTATGTTTCTACAAAGCTTGGAAATGCTCAACACGCCTATATGCTTACGTTAGGAGTTTTGTTTGTTTTATTTTTCTTGGCAAATTCATTTGGAGAATCAGGAGCACTAACTGCACTAGTATTTGGTTTAATGATTGGAAACAAGAGTCATCTTGCAAAAGTACTCAGATTCAAACTGCCTAAAATTGAGCTTGATGATCCTACACATAATCAACTGACATTTTTGGTTAGATCATTCTTCTTTGTGTTTGTAGGATTGATGGCAAGTTTTGGACAAATAGAATATCTGATATTTGGAGTATTGATTACAATTGCTGTTTACTTTGGAAGAGTATTAGTTGGAAAGATTACATTAACAAAAAGATTTTCACTTTTGGATAGAGCAGTAACAAATTCAATGATTCCCAGAGGATTAGCTGCTGCAGTACTTGCAACATATCCAATTACTATGGGATTGCCTAATGCTGAAGCATATCCTCAACTAATTTTCTTTATTATTTTATCATCAGTAATAATTACAACAATTGGATTAGGAAAATCAAAGAAAATTCCGCCACCAGAATCTGTTGAAGGTGGATTTGTAACACCTCCAGATGATTCAAAAGATGAGGGTTCCATAATAGTTGAAAAACTATCTGATGTTCCTATAGATGATAATATTGAAGGTGGATTCATCAAGGAAAAAGATGAAGAGTCTAAAAAAGAATAGATGAAATATTTATCAAAGTTCTAGTGATTCTTTGAGGCCTTTGTACCTATTTCTAATAGTTACTTCAGTTACATTTGCTGCCTCTGCAATGTCTCTTTGAGTTTTATCCTCACCATTTTTCACACAAGAAAGGTATAGTGCTGCAGCTGCTAACCCCATTGGGTCTTTTCCTGCAGATACTTCATTTTCTTGTGCCATTTTCAATACTTTGGTTGCGTACCTTTTGGTTTTCTCAGCAATTCCAATTCTACTTGCGATTCTTGCAACACATTGTACAGAATCAGTTACTGGCATTTTCAAATCTAGTTCTTTAACTAATAATCGATAACATCTTGCAATGTCTTTTCGTTTGATGTTTGCTGCTTGCTCTACATCCTTTAGATTTCTTGGAGTTGAAGTATCTCTACAAGCTGCATAAAGAGCAGATGCCATTAGTGCTGAAATAGAACGGCCTCTAACCAGACCTTTTTCAAGTGCTTTTCTGTAAATGTAAGCTGCTTTTTCAATTACAGAATCAGAAATTGCTAGTTTATCTTTTAATCTGTTTAATTCGCTAAATGCCTGTCTGAAATTTCTATCAACTGGTTCATGAACTTGACTTCTACTATCCCAAGTTCTTAATCTCTCAATTGTACTTTTCATTGATGCGGAAAGTGGTCTTCCTGATGCATCTTTGTTAACAGGATTGATAATAGTTGCAAGACCCATATCATGCATTGTTAGTGATGTTGGTGCACCAGCTCTTGCTTTATTGCCACCTTCATCTTGTGTAAAGGAACGCCATTCAGGTCCTGCTTCTTGTAACTTTTCAGTAATTACAAATCCACATTTTGAGCAGAACATTTCTCCTGACTCATTATCAGTAACTAACTTTCCCTGAGCACATCTTGGACACATTTCTTTTGTTTTACTAACCATGGATGATTCTGGAATTTTATGCTGTTTGGTATTTATGAATCAACAACTTTTTTGATAAAAATTAGGCATGAAAACAGAAAAAATGGTGAATTAAAGAATTAGGAATCTAATTTTTCTTTAATTGATAAAATGTATTTTTCATTGTATTCATTGAATAGTTGAATTTTGTTTTGGGCCAAGGCCATTGCACCAGGTCTACTATTTACATGAGCTTCGGCAGCTTTTTGATCGTCTAAGAGTTTTTCAAGATTCATTTTTGGTATAGTTTCCAACTCTGAAAGTAAGGAACCAAGTTCTTTTTCAAAATTATTTTTCGTATCAGGAATTGCTGGTGGATCGGCACCAATAATTTCTTTGGTAGTAATATTTCCAAATACTTTTTTATCTAATTCAAGCAATAATGAATTGTAAAAATACTGATATAAATTCAATTTCATTTTATTAAAAATTGAAAAAGTGAGTGCAGTGCAATCAGAGGTTTTATCTTTAGATAATTTTACACTATTTCATGACTTATTGTATAGGTGAATGCAAAAAATACAAGGCGATCAAACCAACAGAAATTGGTAGGTATGCAGCCGGACAAAAAAGATGCAACTATTGTGAAGTATTTGTAGAATATGAGGGGATTATCTGTCCATGTTGTAATAGGCAATTAAGATGTCTGCCTAGAAGTAGAAAGGGGAAAGAAAAGTACATGGCACAAATTGTTAGATAAAAAACCATGCCTAAGAATTAAAGTCCTACTTATATGAAATCAAACCAAGTATAATTATGGCAATTCCTGCAGACATTGAAGAATTCGTTGAGAAACATATCAAACTAATGATTTCACAGACTGAGACATACTTGCCATTTATCAGAGTAGCATTTCCATATTCCAATAACGTGGCAGATGGAGTGTATAATCTAATTATTGGAAGTGCATTATCTGTATTTGTAAATCAATTTGCAATGAAAATGAAATACCCAACTGCAGATGACTTTACTGATTTTGGAAAAATTGCACTAAAGTATAGAGATCAAGTTGATCAGTTTTTTAAATAATTAAGCCAATTCACCAAGAAAATGAATTGTATCATTTGTAACTACTACAGTTCTGTCTTTTGGAACGTGGTATAGTTTTTTTGAACCATTTGATGATTGAACAATTAATTTTGAATATGGATCTTTAAGTGATTTGTAAAGAATTCCTTTATCCCCAACTGATTGAGACCAGTGATTTCCTTGTACAAAAGAAATTGTTTGAAACTTTACAACCTGGTATGAGTAGACCATTTCTATTAATTATTAACAACTGCACTCATTAATGACTTTCCACCAATTAGTGCAGCAATAGATAATCCTACATTTGCTAGGATATTGATAGCTAGTGTACCATAATGATTATTCTCTAAAAGGTTAGTTGAATCAAGTGCAAATGATGACATTGTAGTAAGTGAACCACAAAATCCTACAGCAGCAAAGAGTGAATATCTTCCATCAATTTGCCAATGTTGAGACAAAACAATGAAGGCTCCCAGAATAAATGCGCCTAGTACGTTAACTATCAAAACATTGAGTGGTAATGTATTGAAAAGCAAAGGCGATTCAGTTACTTTGTATCTTAGAAATGCTCCTAATACTGATCCTGCTGCAAGGAAAACAAACTCTAGACCTTTCATCTACTCAATAGATACAATTTGAGAGTATTAGTGCTGTTTGGAGTGAAATTAGGCTTAATTTGTGCCTAATTTTGTATGAATGAAGAAAGATGTGTCTATGGTTTTTATAGGTTCAATAATTTTGCCAGACTGAATGACATTAAAATTGAGATGTGAAGATTATGGTTTTGAATGTGATTACATTCTAGATGAAGAAAAAACCATAGGTCTGATTGAAAAATTAAGAAATCATTTTGAAGAAGAACATGGAATTGATTATACTGTTGAAGCAGTTACTCAAATGATTACAAATCGTGGACATTCTTTAGAATCAATTAAGAAATAGAATTTTCTTACAAAAAAATTATTTTCATTTTTAACATTTATTACAATGTGTGTTGTATTGAAAATAAGAATTTTATTTTATTAAAAAACTAGGAATTTTTTGTTTGTAAAGTTTAGTTTTGATTACAAAATTACCTGAATCATATTATTTTTATTTTATAATCACCTATAGTAGTTAATAGTGGTAGAAAATTATTCAAACGATTATGATGTCAAGTGTCAACTAGATACTTGCAAAACCTACCCTGCAATAACAGATTCTGAAAGAGGAGAAATTGTTTGTGGGGGTTGCGGTCTC
>Ga0209992_10003960_pt1 | contig 12027 bp, 11 predicted proteins | sample 2SBtaG_2_FD_182564 | JGI IMG/M metagenome (GOLD analysis project Ga0209992, IMG submission 182564) | Deep subsurface microbial communities from Kolumbo volcano to uncover new lineages of life (NeLLi) - 2SBTROV12_ACTIVE470 metaG (SPAdes)... | ecosystem: Environmental > Aquatic > Marine >... | reverse complement strand
CTATTTAGTTTTGATTCTACTGTAATATTTTTAGAATTTGCTTCAAAATTTACGTGTCCTGAACATGTAATTTGTAATACTGCATCCATAATTTCTATAACATCATCCAGTGATTTTGATTTTAAGGAAATCCCACTTTTTTCTAAGAGTTTAAACATGTCATGTTCTGGCTTTTTTGAAATCATTGTAGAATTTAGAATAAATGTCAAACCTGTTTCATTTACTGTTTTGATAATTTTGTAAATTTCTTGAGCTTCTGCTTTTGTCATATCTGCAAGAGATTTTGTTCTAATTGCATTTTTCCAAATATTTGTAAATACTTTTTCTTGATTGATTCCTAGAATTTCAGTTGATGAAAAAATTGCCCCTTTTCCGTTATTGTTATTTACCATTAGTAATTCTGTTTCATCAAAAATAAAACAATTCTGTGTAATCTCTGATGCTCTAATTTCTACTCCATCTGGAATTTTTCTATATGCCTCAGAACAAATTTGTCCTGGAGATACTAGTATTTTGATGTCAATGTTTCTACGTAATGAAATAATTATTTGCTCTTTACATTCAGCTAGTAATCCAAAACCCCATTGGTCTGTCATTATTTTTATTGATTCTTTTGAACCTTCGATCATTGTTTGTAATTGTTCTAAAACACTATTTGCACTAATGTGAAAATATCTTTTTTCTTCAGACCCTCTTGATTTTCTACTTTCTTCGCTTGCTTTTTTTAAATTTGATACAAGTGAATTCATTGCATTTACTTTGTTGATTTGCTCATGAATTATACCATCAAATGCATCTTCTGGTGCTATTGCTGTACACATGATTGGTTTACTTTTTGAAATAATTGCTAATTTTTTATTTTCTAATTTTAGTAATGTTGGATAAATTTTTGTCCTTGGAATTTCAGAATAATATGCCAATTCACTTGCTGCTAATGTCCCTTTAGCAATTAAGGTCACATATGCCTGTGATTCATACTTGCTTAACCCAAATTCCTCTAAACTTACTGTTAATGCATGCTCATTGACCATGAATTTACTTGATTTGTTATTAGGTAAAATCGAGAGCTAAATTCCTTTACACAAGTACTCAAAAAATTTAAAATTGTATCTCCAGGTATGTGTAACTATGGTTACTGAATTAATTGTTACATTGTCCTGATATACAAAATATGCCCAAAAAATAACATGTTAGTAAATTACAGTATTGATTCATTAGAAAATGAAAATATTTCTTACTCTGTAACTTTGGTTCCTAGATTACAATATTCTTTGAATTTACTTGATAAGATAATTGATACCGTTGAGATAAAAAGAAACGATTTAGAAAAATTAAATCATGATTTAAAAATTAATTATGATGAAAATGATGAATCTCATCAAAAATCAATCAAATTAGAAAAAACTGTGCTTTATTCTTTAGATTTTTTATTACAAATTAAAAAAATTACTAAATCTATTTCAGATGTGAATAGTATTCCAAAAATATTGCCTTCCTCTATACCTATGATCAGAACAATTAGTGCACAATTGTTTGTTATTCTACCTATTTGTAGCCAAAAATTATCTGAATTATCTGTACATTTGGGCAGTATTGTATTGGATTCTGCTGCTCTTACTACTGCTAGATTTGATTTTAATCAATCAAACAAAGAATCTTCCATATTGCTTGATAAAGTAAAATTGATGGCGGACTCTAAATTAAGTAAGCAGTATCCTAATCTTGATTTTTTCAAATTATGCAATACTTGAAAATATTAAATTCTAAACGAGATTTTTCAAAGGATACTGACCGAATTCGAACGATTTCTTCAAAAATTGATAAAAAACTATCAGATGTAACTAATTCTGATGTAAAAAAAATTGATAAACTTTCAGTTGAGGAACTTCAAGATTTAGATAAACTTGTAGGAATTGCAGATTTTATGTTACAAAAATATTCTGATAAAAAAGAAATGAAATCAATTTTAAAGTATTTTGTATCTATAATTTCTGAAACTGGCAGTTCTGTGAATGATTTAGATGATGAAATCTCTGAATTAATTATCTCAGCTGAGGACTCTATTAACAAAGTAAAAGACATGCATACTCATATTTCATCAAAATCTGATTTTAAAAATAATTATCATGATGGGCCTGATTACTGTAAGCATGAAACAAGTGCAATTAATTTAACCAATTTTGTTACAGAGATTAACACTGTAGGATACCAACAAAATTCTCAAGAAGATGATACTTAGGTAATTATGATGAGTTTAGCCCCGCAAGAATTAGAAAATACCGCAAGCAAATATGCTTCTGAAGCCATTAAATTTGATTCCCAAGGTGCACGTGGAATGGCAATTACCCATTATCAGCACGCAATTGATTCCTTGGTAAAATTATTACAACTTTATCCTAATAGCAAACTAAATCAAATTTACAAAGAAAGATGTAACTCTTATCATAATAGAATTAATGCATTACAACAGGCTCATGGTGTAGAACCTGCAGTAGACCCTAAAGCATCTGATGAAGAACAAAAGAAATCTGTTCAGAGACAAGAAAATGAAAATGATTTTGAAGATTTAGTTATGAAAGAAAAACCTGATGTTACTTGGAACCAAGTAATTGGGTTAGATGATGCAAAAAGTGCCTTGCGTGAATCTATAATCTATCCTACTAAAAGACCTGATTTATTCCCATTGGGTTGGCCAAAAGGAATGTTACTTTATGGTCCTCCTGGAACTGGTAAAACAATGCTTGCAGCAGCAACTGCAAATGAGATGGATGGTTATTTCATTAATGTTGATGCATCATCTATGATGAGTAAATGGTTGGGTGAAGCAGAAAAGAATGTTTCAAAATTATTTGATATGGCAAGACAATATGCAGAAAAAGAAGGCAAACCTGTAATTTTGTTTGTAGATGAAGTTGATTCTTTGTTGGGTTCTAGAAATAGTGAAGTAGGTGGAGAAGTAAGAACCAAAAATCAATTCTTAACTGAAATGGATGGTGTAAATGGTAAAGGAAAGGATTTGATGTTATATGTTATTGGTGCAACAAACAAACCTTGGAGTCTTGATTGGCCATTTTTGAGAAGATTCCAAAAGAGAATTTATGTCTCATTACCAACTCAAGCAGCCCGAGAGAATTTATTTAATCAATATACTGCCCCTCTACGAAAAGATCCTAGAGTCAATGACACTGATCTTGCAAAACTTTTTGATGGATATAGTGCAAGTGATATCAAAGATGTGTGTCAGGCAGCACAGATTAAAACCGTTCATGAAATTTTTGATTCCCCTGATTATCATGAACCAATAGAAGGTGAAGAGGTACCTCAACCAAGAGAACTTACAACAAGTGATTTCAAAGATATTATGGCAAGAAGAAAACCTAGTGTTTCAACTGAAATGATTCGTGCATATCACAAATGGAGTGAAGAGTTCAAAGCACTCTGATTGGTAAAGTCATTTAGCGATCAATTTTTTTCATTTCTAAACTACGATAAAACTTAAATTCACAATAACTCGGACTTTACGAGGGTCACAATAAATACAAAGAAATCAAACCACGCAAAAAAGTTTGGAAAGCTAATTTTTGATGATGGTACTGTTCTTGATGGTCAAGGTTTTGGTTATTCTTCAACTGTTTTTGGTGAAATTGTCTTTAATACTGGAATGGTTGGATATACTGAAGCATTAACTGATCCATCATACAATGGCCAAATTCTTACTTTGACTTATCCGCTAGTGGGAAATTATGGTGTTCCAGACCCTTCCATCGTTGATGAAGATGGAATACCAAAATTCTTTGAATCCAACAAAATACAGGCTCGAGGATTAGTTGTTCATGAATTATCTCTAACTGCAAGTCATTGGAATCTCTCGATGACTTTAGATGAATGGATGTACAATGAGAAAATTCCTGGAATTTCTGGAATTGACACTAGAGAATTAACTAAAAAACTCAGAACAAGTGGAGTTATGATGGCAGCTTTGGTAGTATCTGATTCTGAAATTGATGTTGAACAAGTGAAGAAACAATTAGAATCTGCCACTCATTATGATTCAGAACAATTCATGGATTCTGTTTCAACAAAAGAAGAACGAGTTTATGGCAATGATGAGAATACTGTTGTTGTAATTGATACTGGTGCAAAACATGCAATTCTTAGAAATGTTCGTGACATTGGTTACAAAGTAATACTAGTTCCTTGGAATACTTCTTTTGATAAAATAATGTCATACAATCCAAAAGGAGTTGTATTGAGCAGTGGTCCTGGTGATCCTCAAAAATGTCCTGACACAATTGATACAGCTAAAAAATTAATTGATAATGATGTCCCTACTCTTGGAATTTGTTTGGGAGCACAAATAATCGGGATTGCTGGAAACACTGAAACTTACAAATTAAAATATGGACATCGTGGACAAAACAAACCTTGTATTAATTTAGAAAATAATCAAGTTTATGTAACTAGTCAGAATCATGGGTATGGTATAACTCCTGAATCATTAGAAAAATCTGAATTTAATTTATGGTTTACAAACGCAGATGATAAAACCGTTGAAGGAATAAAACATAAAACAAAAAGTTGTGTTGCAGTACAATTTCATCCTGAAGCAGCTCCTGGTCCTTATGATTGTAAATTTATTTTTAAAGAATTAAAAAAATTAATGGAGAAAAAGTAATGCCCAAAAATGAATCATTAAAGAAAATTCTTGTTCTTGGTAGTGGTGCAATTAAAATTGGTGAAGCTGGTGAATTTGATTATTCTGGAAGTCAATGTCTTAAGGCAATACATGAAGATGGATTGAAGAGTGTTCTAATTAATCCTAATATTGCAACAATTCAAACTGATACAAGATTTGCAGATCAAGTCTATCTTTTACCAGTAAATCAACAATATGTAGAATCTATCATAGAGAAAGAAAGACCTGATGGCATTATGCTTGCATATGGGGGACAGACTGCCTTGAATTGTGGTGTTAAGCTTGAGGAATCTGGAATTTTACAAAAATATGGTGTTAATGTACTTGGAACTCAAATTCCAGGTATACAGAGAACTGAGGATAGGCAACTTTTCAAGGATGCTATGAAAGAATGTGGTGTTCCAGTTCTCAAAAGTAAGACTGTTACCAATTTTGAGGATGCAAAAGTGATAGCAGAAGAATTGACATACCCTGTAATTATTCGTGTGGCTTATACTCTTGGGGGTAGGGGTGGTGGAGTTGCTCATAATGAAATTGAACTTCATGAGATTGTCGAACGTGGTATTAAGGCGTCATTGGTTGGTCAAGTTCTAGTTGAAGAATACATTGGTCATTGGAAACAGATTGAATATGAAATCATGCAAGATTATGACGGAAATAATGTAATTGTTTGTAATATGGAAAATGTTCTATCTATGAAAGTACACACGGGTGATAATATTGTAGTTGCTCCTTCACAGACAATTGATAATCATGAATATCACATGTTACGTTCAGCTGGTTTACGTGCAACAAAACATGTTGGAATAGTTGGTGAATGTAATATTCAATATGCTCTTGATTCGGATTCAGATAGATATGTTGCAATTGAAATTAACCCTCGACTTTCACGTTCTTCTGCACTTGCAAGTAAAGCAACTGGATATCCACTTGCATACATGTCTGCAAAAATTGGATTGGGATATAATTTATCTGAATTAGTAAATAGAATTACAAAAAATACTACTGCATGTTTTGAACCATCACTTGATTATATTGTGTGTAAGCATCCTAGATGGGATTTCTCAAAATTTGAACTTGTAAATCCGAAACTTGGACCTACCATGAAATCTGTTGGGGAAGTCATGGCAGTTGGTAGAACCTTTGAAGAATCTTTCCAAAAAGCAATCAGAATGCTTGATATTGGAAATGATGGTCTAGTTTTGAATCGTACAAATGGAAAAACATACACTGAAGAAGAAATCGAATATGTCTTGTCTCATCATGATGACAAAATTTTGTACCATGTTGCAGTTGCTCTAAAAATGGGAATTAGTGTAGAAAAAATCTACAAACTATCTTCGATTGATCCTTGGTTTGTTGAGAAGATAAAAAATATTGTAGAAATGGAATCTCGAATTAAATCAAATCCTCTTGATGAATCTTTAATGCGTAATGCCAAAGAATTGGGCTTTGCAGATAAACAAATTGCTCGAGCAGTAGAAAAAACACCTGATGAGATACGTGATTTACGAAAGAAAATGGGAATTGTGCCTGTTGTAAAGCAAATAGACACACTTGCTGCAGAATGGCCTGCAGTTACCAATTATCTGTATTTGACATATGGTGGAAATTCTGATGATATTCAAGTCCCTTCTGATGAAAACGGTATTGTTGTAGTTGGTGCAGGTCCATATAGAATAGGAAGTAGTGTTGAATTTGATTGGGGTACTGTAAACATGGTTTGGGGTTTACAAGAAAATGGAGAAAAAAATGTTTCAGTTGTAAATTGTAATCCTGAAACAGTTTCTACTGATTATGACATTTGTACTAGATTATACTTTGAAGAAATAACTCAAGAACGGTTACTTGACATTTCGGATTTTGAAAATCCAAAGGGAGTCATTACATGTGTTGGTGGACAAACTGCAAACAATCTAACTCCTGGACTTGCAGATCATGGTATCAATATTTTGGGAACTACTGCACATGATGTTGATAGAGCTGAAGACCGCTCAAAGTTTAGTGCTGAACTTGATAAACTTCATATTCAACAACCACGTTGGCAAGCATTTTCAAATCTAAGTGAGGCAAAAAGTTTTGCACAAGAAGTAGGTTTTCCTGTTATTGTTAGACCATCTTATGTTTTATCGGGAGCTGCAATGAAAGTAGTTTGGTCTCAAGAGGAACTTAAAACATATGTTAAAGAAGCAACTGATGTATCTCCTGATCACCCTGTTGTAATTTCTAAGTTTATGTTAAATTCACTAGAAGTTGATGTTGATGGAATAAGTAATGGAAAAGAAGTTGTAATTGGTGCAATTGTTGAACATATTGATAGTGCAGGTGTTCATTCAGGTGATGCAATGATGTGTATTCCTCCTTGGCGTCTAAGTAACAAAACAATTGAAACCATTAATGAATATACTAAAAAAATTGCATTAACATTTAATGTTAAAGGACCATTTAACTTGCAATTTTTGGTTCATGATGATCATGTCTATGTAATTGAATTAAACATTCGAGCTTCTCGCTCCATGCCATTTGTTTCAAAATTAGTCAAAACCAATTTGATTTCACTTGCATCTAAGGCAATTTTGGGAAAACCCTTACCAAAAATCCCTGAAAATAAATGGAAAAAAATCCATAATTATGGAATTAAAGTTCCTCAATTTTCATTTATGCAATTGGAGGGTGCCGATATTGCATTAGGCGTAGAAATGCAATCTACTGGTGAGGCTGCTTGTTTTGGTGATAGCTTTTATGATGCATTATCAAAAGGTCTGACTTCTGTTGGCTATAACCTGCCTAGTTCTGGAACTGCTCTTGTGACTGTTGGTGGGGCTCAAAACAAAGAAAAACTTGTTGCATCTATTGCCAAACTCAAACAACTTGGATTCAAAATTTTGGCAACTGAACATACTGCAGAATTTTTTGAAGAAAAAATCGGTGAAATAGAAATTGTTCACAAAATTTCAGAGCCTGATAGAAAACCTAACATTTCTGATCTTTTGTATGACAGAAAAATAGATTTTATTATAAATATTCCTAGCACTTCTACATTAGAAAAATTTGTAGGTATGTTGGATGATGAATATCAAATCAGAAGAAAATCTTTGGAATTAGGAATTCCAGTATTGACTACAATAGAACTTGCAGATTCATTTGTGAAAACTTTGGAATGGCTTAAAGACAATGAAACTACAAAGAATCCTATTGAACCATATGATGATTTTAATTAATTGTATTTAGTAATTATAATACTTGTTTAATATTTGATTCATTCCCTAATATGGTACCATCAAGTGATACAATTTTTGCTGAACTAATTTCTTTTAATCTTTCAATAATCGGAGAAATCGATTTTTTGTAGTATTTTTTTTGGGTAGCATAAAAATATTTGTTAAATGATGGAACAATTATTATTTCTAATTCTCCTGATGATGATGGAAAAATATTTTCCTTATCTGTTTTTAATGACACCCAAACTCTTTGTCCGTTTAACACTGAGTTTTCCTGAAAAAATACTGGATGTACATGTCCCATGATGATTTTTTCAACATGAGAAAAATTTTCTGATGGCATAGTGTGTCCATGTGTAAATAATATATTTTCTTCAACCATCCCTGTTGAACTAATCATTGTAATTCCTTCTGGAATTAATTTTTGAATATTTGCATCATGATTTCCGGGAACTAATGTAATGTCACATTTTTCTTTAATTTTTTTAAAAAATAATGGCACATCATCCCATTCATTTCTTGAAATATTTTTGATACTTGATTTGATATCTCCTAGTAATGTAACTGAATCTGGAGTTTCTTGGTCTATAATTTCCGATAATTCTTGAATTGTTTCATTAATTGTGGAATTTTTTCCTATGAAAATCTCATTTGATGCCATACTGCTTTCAAACCCAATATGGATATCTGTAACAACTAGATTCTTTTTTTCACCATTTAGAATCAATGCTGGCTTTGATGGAATTATCCTAGTTTGTAACATCAAAGTTATACTATGAGTATTATGATTAAATCCTTGTGAATAAAGACTCTGATAGAGTTGAAACACTTGTTAATGAAAAACGAGTGAAACTACATGTTTTTGAACCAAGCCAAAGAAAAATTTGGACAGTAGTTGGAAAAGGTGAAGAACATTGGGTTGATCCAATTGGTCATTATTGCTCTTGTCCTGGATTTTATTTTGGAAAATTAAATGGAAAATCCATTTGTTATCATCTAGAATCTGTGACTTTGGCTAGAAATGAAAATAAAATCGAACAAATTATTTTTTCTGATGATGAGTTTTCTGATTTCGTTTCTGGTTTGATTTCTGATTTATAGTATTTGTATTTCGAATGTATTAATAACTAGATACAATATTGAAAATTAATGGATGAAGATCAACAAAATTCTGAAATTGAAAAAATTGCAAATCTGATGATTCATGATAATATTTCCCTTGATGAACATGATGTGGTAAAATTAGAAAAATACAAAAATCAAATTAAAGAAGATTGTGGAATTGATGATGAACATGCCATGAAGATTGTTTATGAAACATTATTGTATAGAAAATTAAAAAATTCAGATTCTAGTGATGTTTTAGAAAAAGGTAATGAGTTTGGCGCTGGATTTAGCTAATCTAATGGTATAGTATCGATATCGTCTTTTGAAACTCCTTTCCAAAGACCAATCATGCCTTCTGGTTCCACATCTTCAACATTTGTAATTTGTTGAATTTTGATATGATCCGGTGTTGGTGGCATCCATAACATTGCCATATAATCTCCAACTTTTCCAACTTTGCTTGGAAGTGCCATAGTGATCTTATCTGCACTGAATCCTTTTGCAATTAATCCATTTGTGGCCTTTTCTCTAAGATCCATTTTTCCATGTAGGAATAGATAGACCTCTTTTTGAGTATCAATATCTGCCATGAATTCATTGATTTTTTAAACTAAATCAACCTTTCCAGATCTAAAAGTACCAAAAAGGGTTAAATTGGTATGAAAAAAATCTTAACTGTGAAAATATTCACTGTGGGAAGTAAATCGTTTGTTACTAGTTTTCAATTAGCTGGTGTTTCGGGCATTGTTTCTGAAACTCCTGAAAAAGCATTAGATGAAATTAGAACATTGACTGATGATTCTGATGTTGGATTAATTCTTGTAAGTGATGATATTACAGAATCCATTAATGATGAATTAACTACATTGAGAGCTGAAAAAGATACACTTGTTTTTGCATTACCTGCAGCTGGCAGTGAAAAATCTGAAGTTGATTATAGGGTAATGCTAAAGAAAATTCTTGGTGTGTAATTCTTTTTAATCTACTTATACTCAATTCCTTAATACTTTACAATGAAAACTGCATCTGTAAAAGAACCCTCTGTTATTTCAGTTGATGATTCTGAAAAATTGGAATTGAATTCAGGTGAAATTTTAGTTCAAATGCATGCTTGTGGAATTTGTGGTTCAGATTTAGAAAAAGTTTTTGGACAGTATGGACAACCATCCATGCGTTTAGGTCATGAACCTGCAGGTGTAGTGTTAGATGTTGGTTCTGATGTCACTGAATTCAAAAAAGGTGACAGAGTTTTTACACATCATCATGTACCTTGCTATAATTGCCATTTGTGTAATCATGGAAATGAAACAATGTGTAAGAAATATTCTGAAACTAATCTTTCTCCATGTGGTTTGTCTGAAGAATACGTTGTACCCGAATGGAATGTTTCTCATGGGGGTGTTCTGAAAATTTCTGATTCTTTAAGCTTTGAAGAAGCGGCAATGATTGAACCATTAGCTTGTTGTGTGAGATCTTGGACAAAATTTCATCATCAAACTGGTGATTCTGCAGCAATTTTTGGTGTAGGTCCTACTGGAATGATGCATGTAATGTTAGCTCAGGCACAGAAATTCTCGAAAATTTTCTGTTTTGATGTAAATGATTTTAGATTGGATTTTGCAAAAAAATTTGATATTTCTGAATCTATTAATTCAATGGATGAACATAGAAAAGAAAAAATTTTAGATCAAACAAATGGGTTGGGAGTAGATGTTGCAATTGTTGCTACTAGTAGTCTTAAGGCACTTGAGGATGCAATTGATATGGTTCGAAAAGGAGGGGCAGTAATGATGTTTGGTGTTCCATCAAAAGGTGCAAGTCTTGATTTGGATATGAGTAAAATCTATTCAAAAGAAATCACTCTTGTTACAAGTTATGCTGCTTCTGATAACGATACTTCTGAAGCATTATCTCTAATTGAATCCTCACAAATTGATGTCAAACAATTAATCACTCATACATATCCTATTGCCGATACTCAAAAAGCCTTTGAACATGCACGCAGTGGTGACAAAGCTATGAAAATTATTATTACAAAATAAGAAAGGCTTAAGAAAGGTTTTTCTATTCTTTCAAAATCGAAGAGTTATGGATTGGGGATTAAAAAATAGATTATCTAGTATCATTAAACCTCAAAATAATCGTGCATTAATGTTGGCAGTTGATCATGGCTATTTTCTTGGACCTACTGAAAAATTAGAAAATCCTGCAAAAGTTATTGCTCCTCTTTTAAAACATTGTGATTCTTTGATGGTTACTAGAGGTGTTCAAAGAACATCTGTTTCAGCAACTACTGATACCCCTATGGTGTTGAGAGTTTCAGGTGGTTCTAGTATTATTGGTGATGATTTATCTCAAGAAGACATTACTGTATCTATTGAAGATGCAATTAGACTTAATGCCAGTGCACTTGCAATGTCTATCTTTGTTGGTTCAAAATATGAATATCAAACAGTTGTTAATCTTGGAAAATTAGTTAACGAGGCTGAAAAATATGGAATTCCTGTATTGGCTGTAACTGCAGTTGGAAAAGAATTAGGAAAGGATGCTAGATATCTTTCATTAGCTTGTAGAATGGCAGCTGAGCAAGGTGCACATATTGTTAAAACATACTATTGTGATGATTTTGAAAAAGTTGTCCAATCTTGTCCTGTACCAATTATAGTTGCAGGTGGTAAGAAAATTCCGGAACGTGATGCTTTACAATTAACATACAATTCTATCAAAGGTGGTGCAGTAGGTGTTGATATTGGTAGAAATGTTTGGCAATCTGAACACCCAGTTGCAATGATTAGAGCTGTTAGAGCAATTGTTCATGGAAATTCAAATGTAGACCAAGCATTCAAACTTTACAAAAAATTAGCTGGGGAAGATTCCAAAAACAAACCTAATCAAAAAAAATCAAACAATCAAAACAAAAACAAACCTAATCAAAAAAAATCAAACAATCAAAACAAAAACAAACCTAATCAAAAAAAATCAAACAATCAAAACAAAAACAAA
>Ga0209992_10003959_pt1 | contig 12027 bp, 9 predicted proteins | sample 2SBtaG_2_FD_182564 | JGI IMG/M metagenome (GOLD analysis project Ga0209992, IMG submission 182564) | Deep subsurface microbial communities from Kolumbo volcano to uncover new lineages of life (NeLLi) - 2SBTROV12_ACTIVE470 metaG (SPAdes)... | ecosystem: Environmental > Aquatic > Marine > Volcanic... | reverse complement strand
ATGGGTAGGCCGATTGCCGACCATAGCGAGTATCTTCCTCCGACCCAGTCCCAAAACTCAAATACGTTGTCAGGATGGATGCCGAATTCGCTGGTGGCTTGGAGGTTTGCCGATACGGCGGCGAAGTGTTTGGTGACGGCATTTTCATCATCCAACCTTTCAACCAGCCAGATTCGTGCAGAGCGAGCATTGGTCAGCGTTTCTTGTGTGGTGAATGTTTTTGAACTGACGATGAAAAGTGTGGTCTCGGCGTTAAGTTTCTTCAGCGTTTCGGCAAGGTGGGTGTTGTCAACGTTGGAGACGAAATGAACATGCAGTCCGTTTTTTCCATAGGGTTTCAGTGCCTCACATACCATCAGGGGTCCAAGGTCAGAGCCGCCAATGCCGATATTCACGATGTCTGTGATCGGCTTCCCCGTATGGCCGGTATGTTTTCCGCTACGCACAGCATCAGAAAAGGTGCGCATCAGCCCTAGCACACGCCTGACATCTGGCATGACATCTTTGTCGTCCACAAGCACCGATCGCTCGGAGCGATTGCGAAGTGCGGTATGCAAAGCCGCACGTTGTTCTGTGCTGTTGATCTTATCGCCACGGAACATCCGCTCTATCCAGGTCTGCACCCCTGCCTGCTCTGCAAGATCCATCAGTAGATTGATAGTTTGCTCATCTATTCTGTTTTTTGAATAGTCGAATAAAAGATTTTCCAGCTTGAGGGAAAATTTTTCATAACGAGTAGGGTCGTCCTGAAACATCTGCCTCATATGGGTTGATTCAATCGCTGCGTGATGAAATCTGAGTGCCTGCCAAGCAGGAGATTCGGTAAGTTTTGACATGTTAGTGTGAGTTCAAATCAGCATGAAGACAAAATAATTCTTATGGCAAATTACTTTAACAAAAATCTATTACTTATTGAATTTGAGAGTTAATTGCATTTCAATACCACGCCGGCGAGAGGCGGTAAGGTGATTTCGGCGGAGTAGGGCAATCCCATCCAAGGGACCAAATCTGCGTCAATTGAGCCCGCATTGCCAACATTGCTACCGGCATAATATTCCGAATCGCTGTTTAATACTTCCCGGTATTGGCTTTGCTCGGGTAAACCTATTCTGTAGTGCTTGCGAGGCACCGGCGTTAGGTTCAAAGCGACCACAACACTGGAGCCATCACGCGCCCAGCGCAGATAGGAAAGTACAGAATGTTCTGCGTCGGTGCAATCTATCCAGGAAAAGCCTTCTGGCTGGAAATCCAGCTCGTGTAAAGCAGGTATATCGCCATATAGCTTATTCAGGTCATGAGCAAGGTTTTGCATTCCCTTGTGAAGTTCTTGCTCTAGCTGCCACCATTCCAGTTCCCATTTGGATTGCCACTCACGACCTTGTGCAATCTCGTTACCCATGAAATTGAGCTTTTTGCCCGGATTGGTCATTTGGTAAGTGAGTAATAAGCGAAGATTTGCAAACTTCTGCCAGGCATCACCGGGCATCTTTGAAAGCAACGAACCTTTGCCGTGGACAACTTCATCGTGTGAGAACGGAAGAACAAAGTTTTCGCTATATGCGTAAAGTTGGCCGAAAGTAAGCTGATTTTGGTGGTAACGACGGTGGATTGGATCATTTTGGAAGTAATTTAGGGTGTCATTCATCCACCCCATATTCCATTTAAGCGAGAATCCCAGGCCACCCAGATAGACCGGGCGTGAGACACCGGGCCATGCCGTTGATTCCTCTGCAAAGGTCAATGCGCCGGGAAACTCATCGTGCACCATGATGTTCATTTCACGCAGAAAATCCACTGCATCAAGATTTTCACGACCACCATACTTATTGGGTATCCACTCATCAGCCTTGCGGGAATAGTCCAAATACAACATAGAGGCAACGGCATCTACACGTAATCCGTCTATGTGAAATTCGGACAGCCAGTAATGCGCACTGGACATCAAAAAGCTTTTCACTTCATTGCGACCGAAGTTGAATATATGCGTACCCCAGTCCTGATGGAATCCTAAACGAGGATCCTCATGCTCATAGAGTGCAGTGCCGTCGAAACGCGCCAGTGCCCAACTGTCTTGAGGGAAATGTGCCGGAACCCAATCAAGAATGACGCCAATATCGGATTGATGGCAAGTGTCGATCAAATGACGCAGGTCATCAGGTGAGCCCATGCGGCTGGTCGGAGCAAAATAACCCGTGCACTGATATCCCCATGATTCATCTAGGGGATGTTCTGTTACCGGCATCAGTTCAATATGGGTATATCCCATACTCTTAACATAAGGTACGAGGTCCGTCGCTAACTCACGGTAGGAGTAAAAACGACCATCGGGATGACGCCTCCAGGAACCGGCATGCACTTCATAAATGTTGATTGCTCCATGTAGCCAATCCCACTCTGAGCGCTTTTTCAACCATTTGTCATCTTGCCATTGGTGTTGATTGATCGGGGTGGTGAGGGCGGCAGTTCCCGGACGTAATTCATACCCTTGTGCGTAGGGATCTGTTTTGGTCATGATCTCACCGGTACTGCGATTCCGTATTTCGTATCGATACAATGCATGCGGAGGCAGTTCAGGGAGAAACAGCTCCCAAATGCCACTCGCGCCATGTGAACGCATCTGATGGATGCGACCATCCCAGCCGTTGAATTCGCCAACAACGCTGACACGTTCGGCATTCGGCGCCCAGACAGCAAACCGAACGCCTTTTATCCCATTGATTTCGACAGGATGAGAACCGAGCATGCGGTAGCCTTGACGCAGTGTTCCTTCACTGAACAAGTGCAGGTCTTGTTCGGAAAGGTGTGGCGGAAACTGGTAAGGGTCGTAAATATCCCGGGTGACTCCACCGTAGTGTAAGCGAAGCTGGTAAGGGAGTTCAGGCGCTTTTTTACCTTGCCACTCGAATAAACCTTCATTGTTGATACGCTTTAAAGTGGTATTACCGGCGTTGTTGATGAGCTCCACTTTGCTGGTATGAGGTTCGAACGCGCGTATCACCCATCCCTTACCTTCACGGTGTAGTCCTAACAATCCAAAAGGGTCATAAAGTCGAGTTTGCAGCAGAGAATCAATCAGCGTTTTCACCTTACTTTTCACCATTTGTTCTTGTATAGAGTGTCAATTGTAAACGATAATAGTGCAATAAAAGCACTGTTTACTGGGGAGCATGAATGAAAGCAAATGATAAATTAGGGCAAGAGAGTAATAAAAGCACTAATGATGAACCCGCTTCTCGTTTTGTTAGTCGACTCACAAAGAATACCTACGCCATGGTGCTGGCAGGGGGGCGTGGCAGTCGATTACACCAGTTAACCGATTGGCGTGCAAAGCCGGCAGTCCCATTTGGCGGCAAGTTTCGTATTATCGATTTCGCTTTATCCAATTGCGTCAATTCAGGCATCCGGCGCATTGGTGTCGCCACGCAATATAAGTCACACAGCCTGATTCAGCACATACAACGTGGCTGGTCATTTCTGAATGGTCAGTTCGGTGAGTTTGTCGATTTGCTACCCGCGCAACAGCGATTGAGTGATGAAAGTTGGTATCAAGGTACTGCCGATGCGGTATATCAAAACTTGGATATATTGCGTGAAAGCAATCCGGAATATGTAATAGTGCTGGCAGGTGATCATATCTACAAAATGGATTACGGTAGGTTGCTGGCATTTCATGTGGAGTCTAATGCGGATATGTCTGTTGCCTGTCTGGAAGTCCCGGTTGCTGATGCAACCGGATTCGGTGTAATGGCGGTGGACGAACAATCTCGTGTAGTCGAATTTGCCGAAAAACCTTCAGAGCCTGCCTCTATACCGGGCAAGCCTGGCATATCGCTTGCCAGCATGGGCATCTATGTGTTCAACACGCAATTCCTCTTTGAGCAATTGATTCGTGATGCGGATAACCCGGATTCCACACATGATTTCGGCAATGACCTGATTCCACACATGGTGGCTAACTATCGCGTATTTGCGCAAAGCTTTGAACAAAGTTGTGTCGGTAATACCGATGATCAGCCAGTGTACTGGCGTGATGTAGGAACCATAGATGCTTATTGGGAAGCCAATATGGAGCTCAGCAAGATCGAGCCTGAGCTGGATATGTATGAAACTGATTGGCCGATATGGACCCATCAGGAACAGTTGCCTCCCGCAAAATTCGTTTTTGACGATGATGACCGCCGTGGCATGGCCGTGGATTCACTGGTATCCGGAGGGTGCATTATCAGCGGCTCGACCGTGCGTCGCTCGTTGTTGTTTTCAAATGTCAGGGTACATAGTCGTTGCACTATCGAGGATTCGGTCATACTACCTAACGTGAAAATCGGTAAAAATGTGCTCTTAAGACGCGTCATCATCGACAAGGGTTGCCATCTACCGCCGGGACTAGAAGTCGGTGTCAACCCGGAGGAAGATCGCAAACGTTTCCATGTCAGTGCAAATGGTGTAACTTTGGTGACACCCGAAATGTTGGGTCAAACAACAATACACCGTTTCCGTTAAGCTCAATGTCAGCGCCCTAGCAGGCGCCTTGTTAATATTCCGCCGAAGCCGGCGGATTTTAAATAATTCCGCCGAAGCCGGCGGATTTTCTTATATATTATGAATAAATCAGTTGAACTCATTTTTCTCTGGCATATGCATCAGCCGGACTACCGGGATTATGCCACTGGCGACTTTGTACTGCCGTGGACTTATCTCCATGCCATGAAGGATTACACCGACATGGCTTACCATCTGGAGCAGCACCCGAAAATTCGTGCGGTGGTTAATTTTGTACCTGTATTGCTCGATCAACTGGAAGATTACACCGACCAATTCTCGACCGGAAAATTACGCGACCCTTTGTTAAGGATGCTGGCACATGAAGATTCCAGCAAATTGGCTGCAGAAGACCGCAAACTGATCTTTGATTCCTGTTTCCGTAGCAATCACACCAAGATGATCGCACCCTATCCTGCGTACCAACGGCTGCATGAGTTGTTCAATGGTTTGCAGTCTGAAAGTACAACAACTTTGGACTATCTGTCAGGTCAATATATGGCAGATCTGCTGACTTGGTATCACTTAGCTTGGTGTGGCGAGAGCGTGCGCCGGGAACATACGCTAGTGCTGCGCTTGATGAGCAAGGCCGAGGGATTCACGCTGGAAGATCGCAAAGAACTGTTGGCGCTCATCGGTGAATTGGTGAGTGGCGTCATCCCCCGTTATCGGAAATTGTCCGAGTCTGGCCATGTCGAAATTTCATCAACCCCTCATTATCATCCGCTGGCACCTCTATTGATTGATTTTGATAGTGCCAGTCAAGCAATGCCGGATGCACCATTACCGCATGCCAGTCATTATCCGGGCGGAAAAGTTCGGGTCGCGGCTCATGTTGAGCGTGCTAAAAAGAGTCATGCAGCCCGATTTGGTAGTGAACCGGTGGGTATGTGGCCAGCTGAAGGATCGATTTCCAACAGTACACTAGAAGTCTTGGCAGATGCAGGCTGTCGTTGGGCAGCCAGTGGGCAAGGGGTGCTGGCGAATAGTCTGATGCAGTCAATGGATGAGTTACCCGATCCTGCCGAATACCTGTATCGGCCATACAAACTTGAAAACGGGGCAGAAGGTTTGACCTGCTTCTTCAGAGATGACCGTTTGTCTGACTTGATCGGCTTCGAGTACTCCAAAATGCACGGCGATGAGGCGGCTCACAATTTCGTCGCAGAGGTTGCCGCAATTGCACAAAATGCACCTGATGGTGAAACCCCGGTCGTCAGTGTCATCCTGGATGGCGAAAACGCTTGGGAATATTTCCCTTATAACGGTTACTACTTTCTTGATAAATTGTATTCCAATCTTGAGGCTCACCCTGAGATAAACACCAATACATTCCGTGATTATCTGCAGTCGTGTGACAATCCTGATTGTGCGAAAGTCGGCAGCGTGCCGGAAATCGTGCCGGGGAGCTGGGTGTATGGTGATTTTTCAACCTGGATAGGGGGCAGAGATAAAAATCATGCTTGGGATCTGCTGTGTACTGCCAAGCAGAACTATGACCGTGTGACGGCAAGTGGCAAGTTGTCACAAGCTGAGCAAGACGCGGCTGAAAAGCAGTTGAGTTCATGTGAAAGTTCAGACTGGTTCTGGTGGTTCGGTGATTACAACCCATCGCAGGCAGTAGTCAGCTTCGACAGACTGTATCGCCATAATCTGACCGAGCTTTATCATTTATTAAAGCTGCCTGCACCGAATAACCTTTCTGAACCTATCAGTCAGGGAAGCGTGGAAGAGGCTGAAGCAGGTGGCGCAATGCGTCGCGCTAGCGAATAGTTTTCTGATCGCCAATATGTTAAATCAAAGAGCAAGCGGCATTTTGCTGCATCCTACCTCATTGCCGGGTGCATACGGTTCAGGAGATTTTGGTGTGGATGCGTATCGGTTTGTCGATTGGTTAAACAGTGCCGGGCAGTCATATTGGCAAGTGCTGCCACTGAATGGTATCGGTCCCGGTAACTCACCCTACATGAGTAATTCTGCCTTTGCAGGCAATATACTGATGATTGATCTTCTTGAACTGGCAAAGTGCGGTTGGTTGTCAGATGATGATCTAAATACCGACACTGCATTTTGCGCTGCGCGGATAGATTTTGATCTTATTCAACAATTCCGCACCAAGAATTTGCGTGTTGCCGCGACGAACTTTTTCACCAATTCAAACGATGTGTTGTACGGCGATTACGCTGGTTTTTGCACCGCATCGCAGGAATGGCTGGATGACTATGCCTTGTTTATGACAATACATGAGCGTGAGTCTGGTCGTATATGGACTCAATGGCCGCAAGGTTTAAATAAAAGAGAGCCAGCGGCATTACAAGAACTGCGAGATACATACGCAGATGAAATCAGTTTCTGGAAGTTTTGCCAATGGTGTTTTGCCAGACAGTGGTCAAAGCTCAAACGTTACGCTAATGCACAGGGTGTCAATATTATAGGTGACGTACCGATATTCGTGGCTTACCAAAGTGCAGATGTCTGGGCACATCAGGAATTGTTCAAGCTTGATCAAGAAGGCCAAACTACGGTGGTTGCCGGTGTACCACCAGATTATTTCAGTGAAACGGGGCAGCTATGGGGTAATCCACTCTATCGCTGGGAAAACCATCAAGAGAACGGATTCGCCTGGTGGGTTGCGCGCTTGCGTCATGCGCTGCAACAGGCCGATGTAGTGCGTATCGATCATTTCCGTGGATTTGCGGCCAGTTGGGAGATTCCCGCTGATGCACCGAATGCAATCTCGGGCGAGTGGGTGACAGGTCCGGGAGATAAGTTATTTGAAGCTTTTGTTAAAGCCTTTCCTGAGCTTCCGATTATTGCCGAAGATTTGGGGGTGATTACCCAGGATGTTGAAGAACTGCGGGATAAGTTCAAACTTCCGGGAATGCGTATTCTTCAGTTTGCATTCGGTGATGGGGATGATAATTACTTCCTGCCGCATCATTACATCCCAAACTGTATAGCCTATACAGGCACGCATGATAATGACACAACAATAGGTTGGTGGGATGCTGCTCCTGAACATATCAGAGAATTTGCACAACGCTATCTAGCTTGTGATGGACAGGAAATGCATTTGCACATGATGCGTGCGCTGGCCGGGTCGGTAGCCAATACGGTATTATTTCCGCTACAAGATGTATTGGGGCTGGCAAATGAACATCGCATGAATTTCCCCGGTGTGCCGGAAGGTAACTGGGAATGGCGATTTACTTGGGATCAGATTCAGCAGGACAAGACTGATATGTTGGCACAAATAACACGGGAAAACGGACGAAGTCCATCCATCATGCATTCGTAGCCCTTCACGGCTAAACTAGCGCATCGCTGGGGATATTCAATTCATTTGGGTTAAAATTATCTCTTTCCGGCATGTGTCGCCCTTTGAGCATGGGGCGGAAGCAAAGCTGATTTTGGAGAGCAATTAATGATTCTAGTGACAGGTGGTGCCGGTTTTATCGGCGCAAACTTTGTGTTGGATTGGCTGGCGCAGGAAGGTGATTCACAAGAAGGTGTCGTCAATCTTGATAAATTGACCTATGCAGGCAATTTGGAGAATCTCTCCTCGCTTAAAAACGATTCCAATCACGTATTTACGCAGGGTGATATTGGTGATGCGACATTGGTCACAAATCTGTTGAACAAGCATCGACCCCGTGCAGTAGTAAATTTTGCAGCAGAAAGCCATGTGGATCGCTCTATTCTCGGCCCCGGCGAATTCATTCAAACCAATATCGTTGGCACTTTCAATTTACTGGAAGCCGTCCGTGAATACTGGGGGGCACTACCGGCAGAGGAGAAAGACAGTTTCCGCTTTCTGCATGTTTCTACTGACGAAGTGTATGGCTCGCTTAATAAGGATGAAGCGGCTTTTGACGAAGCGCACCGCTATGAACCGAATAGCCCGTATTCTGCCAGCAAGGCAGCCAGTGACCACTTGGTACGTGCCTATCATCACACCTATGGTCTGCCAGTATTGACCACTAACTGTTCGAATAATTACGGTCCGTTTCATTTCCCTGAAAAATTGATACCGCTAGTGATCGTCAATGCGCTCGCGGATAAGCCGCTGCCGGTCTATGGCGACGGCCAGCAAATTCGTGATTGGCTGTATGTCAAAGATCATTGCAGTGCGATCCGTCGAGTGTTGGCGCAAGGCAAGTCAGGTGAGGTATATAACATCGGTGGCTGGAACGAAAAAGCCAATCTTGATATCGTGCAAAACGTCTGTGCCTTGCTTGATGAACTTCGTCCGCGTAGTGACGGGAAGCCTTACCGTGAACAGATCACCTATGTAACTGATCGGCCGGGACATGATCGCCGTTATGCGATTGATGCGCGAAAACTTGAGCGAGAGTTGGGTTGGAAGCCGACTGAAACATTTGAGACAGGCATCCGCAAAACAGTGCTCTGGTATCTAAACAATCAGGATTGGGTAAACAATGTTCTGTCAGGCGAATACCGCCATTGGGTTGATAAGAACTATAAAGAGCGTGCCTGATGAAGATTCTGCTGTTCGGTAAAAATGGTCAGGTCGGATGGGAGTTGCAGCGCAGTCTGGCTCCTTTAGGCGAATTGATCGCGCTTGATAGACACAGTACAGAGTGGTGTGGTGATATCTCTGATCTGAAGGGTGTCGCCGAAACGATACACAAGGTCGCGCCTGATGTGATTGTTAATGCTGCCGCACATACCGCAGTAGACAAAGCAGAGAGTGAAGCAGATTTGGCGCAAACCCTTAATGCACTCGCACCTGAAGTTATGGCCAATGAGGCCGCAGCAATCAACGCATGGTTGATTCACTATTCGACCGACTATGTGTTTGACGGCGGTGGAGATAAACCTTGGCTGGAAAGTGATCCGGTTTCTCCGTTGAGTGTGTATGGCGCAACTAAGCTGGCAGGAGAGCAACGCATTCAGCAATCCGGGTGCAAGCATCTTATATTTCGCACCAGCTGGGTCTATGCGACACGGGGTGGAAACTTTGCCAAGACTATGTTGAAGTTAGCTCAAGCACGCGACGAACTCAGTGTCATCAATGACCAAATCGGCGCCCCCACGGGGGCAGACCTGATTGCAGACGTGACTGCTCATGCGATTCGAAACGCAAGTATTAAGTCTGATGTTTCAGGTCTTTATCATTTAGTGGCAGGTGGTGAAACCAGCTGGCATGGTTATGCAAGCTATGTGATCGAGGCTGCAAGGCGGGCTGGCGTAACAATCAAGGTGGCTCAGGATGATATTCAACCTGTTCCAACCAGTGCTTTCCCTACGCCAGCCAAGCGCCCACATAATTCTCGTATGGACACTAATTTGCTTCAACATAGTTTCGATTTGACACTGCCTTTGTGGCAAACTGGTGTTTCGCGCATGCTCACGGAAACATTGGACGATAACGTATGAAACAACGCAAAGGCATCATATTGGCCGGAGGCTCCGGGACACGTTTGCATCCGGTGACCCTGGCTGTCTCAAAACAATTACTCCCTATCTACGATAAGCCGATGATCTATTATCCGCTGTCGACTTTGATGCTGGCGGGGATTCGCGACATACTAATTATCTCTACGCCGCAAGACACCCCTCGTTTTGAGCAATTACTTGGTGACGGCAGCGCATGGGGATTAAACCTGACATATGCCGTGCAACCATCGCCGGACGGGTTGGCTCAGGCGTTTATTATCGGCAAGGAGTTCATTGGCAATGACCCATGCGCATTGGTGCTTGGTGACAACATTTTTTACGGGCACTCTTTCAACAACCAGTTGGAAAATGCAGTAAAGCGTACTGAAGGCGCGACGGTGTTTGCCTATCATGTGCGTGATCCAGAGCGTTATGGCGTAGTTCAGTTTGATGGAAGCGGACGTGCGATTTCTCTGGAAGAGAAGCCGAACAAACCCAAGTCCAGCTATGCGGTTACGGGTTTATATTTCTATGACAATCGGATTCTTGATATTGCATCATCGCTCAAGCCTTCTCCGCGTGGAGAATTGGAAATCACTGACATCAACCGAATTTATATGGAGCAGGGCAAACTCTCGGTCGAAATTATGGGTAGGGGCTACGCTTGGCTTGATACGGGTACACATGGTTCGTTACTTGAAGCCAGTCACTTTATCCAGACTATTGAACATCGCCAGGGATTGAAGATTTCATGTCCCGAAGAGATCGCCTATCGTATGGGCTTTATCAATGCTCAACAGCTAGAACAGCTTGCAGCCCCCTTAATTAAAGGTGGTTATGGCAATTACCTGATGCAGATACTCAAAGAGAAAGACATGCCACATGAAAATCATTAAAACACCTATTGACGGACTGCTAACCATCGAACCTAAAGTGTTTGGGGATGACCGTGGATTCTTCTTCGAAAGTTTTAATCGCAACCGTTTTGCTGAATTGACCGGGTGCGATGTGGATTTTGTTCAGGATAATCACTCTCGTTCGGCAAAAAATGTCTTACGTGGGCTGCATTATCAGATTCAACATCCACAAGGGAAGCTGGTGCGGGTGGTGCAGGGTGCTGTGCTCGATATTGCTGTGGATATCCGCAAAAGCTCACCGACATTTGGCAAACACGTTGCTGTGGAGTTGTCTGCCGACAATAAACGTATGTTCTGGGTTCCGGAAGGTTTTGCACATGGCTTTGTGGTGCTGACCGAGACGGCAGACTTTTTATACAAAACGACTGATTACTGGTTTCCTGAGCATGAACGTTGCATCAAATGGAATGATCCAGAATTGGCAATTGACTGGAAGTTAAATGAGACACCCGTTGTTTCAGCTAAAGATGCGCAAGGCAAGCCTTTTGCTGAAGCTGATCTGTTCGAATAAGCTAGCAATCTTATCAGCCCTAGCTGTACTGAGTCAGAACTATCGCGACTTTCAAACTGCAACTAGGCATGTGCTTGACACGACCATTCAAATATCGTTCAATGACTGAACGCGTTCAATTGTTGAACGTTATGTTTGAGTAAACTGTAAATGTTAAGTGACGAATATCGATACAAAATCCTGAAGCGTTTGGAGGTGAATCCTGAGATCAGTCAACGGGAATTGGCTGGCGAGCTGGGAATTAGCCTTGGGCGGGTTAACTATTGCATACAGGCGTTGGTTGAAAAAGGATTGGTCAAAGCTAATAACTTCCGAAACAGCAAGAACAAAAAGGGTTACGCCTACCTCCTGACCAAAAAAGGAATAGAGGAAAAAGTGAAAATGACTGCACAATTCCTCAAATGGAAGATCAATGAATATGAAGCGCTTGAGAAGGAAATCAAGCAATTACGTGATGAAGTAAATCATGGCGAAGTGACTGAGCAAAAGTAGTCGATGAAATCGACTTCAGGAAACTACTTATTGAAAGGTAATGTAAATGAGTAAACCGAACATCACTGTCTACACGCCGGACTCCATGCTTGCCAATCCTATTGTTTTAATAAAAGAAATGATTCGTGATTTGCTTGATAGCCGGGAGCTTGCCTGGCGGCTGACAGT